>ENA-OPCS01001148-OPCS01001148.1-human-gut-metagenome-genome-assembly--contig:-NODE-1148-length-16054-cov-8.117882_pt1 | contig 16054 bp, 19 predicted proteins | sample MGYA00241256_ERZ501492 | MGnify/ENA primary metagenome ERZ501492 (study PRJEB25962, sample SAMEA2042512) | human gut metagenome | biome: human gut; feature: human-associated habitat; material: faeces... | reverse complement strand
TTTATTGCTTATTATCCGCACCCAAAAAGTTGCATTTATAAGTTGAACTCAAGAGATATTTAAGTAATGCAGGAGATGGATGCTTAGGGCAGTTTATAGTTTGGGGCGTCATAGCATTGATATTTTTATTGTTGACGCATATAACAAGTCACAGCATGCAATGATTAAAGAAGCCAGAGAATTCAATGATGTTTATAATTATATGCAGTATCTAAATAAACATCCTGAAGGTGGTTGTGCCAGTGAATTTTGCTCATTATTGTCACGGGATAACAGCTATAATTATACTTACGGAAAAGATACTTATAAGTATATAAGTCAAAGTAGGAATAGTGATTTAACTATGAGGTTATCAGAATTGGCCTATAGCCCGGTTAAAAAAGATAATAAGATAGAAGGTTGGAAGTTATTTATAGAACATGTTCCTGAAAAATATCAGAGAGATACAAATGATAAAGTTTCTCAGTTAGATAATGAATTATGGGGAATTGAACGAAAGGCGTAGACAACATCTGAAACCAGAAATACTATAAACAGCTATTCTGAATACATGGATAGAAAAATAGATAGTCACAACAATACAGCAAAAAAAGGTATATTGATATTGTCTTGAAGATATTACTATTTTTGTTTATCACCTGTCAGATTCGAAATTTTTTCTGTGTGCTTGTGTTATGATTTTAAGCTTCAATCTCGTTGTCTTGTGAGGTGGATTTTTCATTCTGAATAAAATTTATTCCATGAATGAAATTGTTTGTCATATTGTTTTTTTCTTCAATTTCAGATTGCATTCTTTCAATGGCTGTGTTAAAGAAAAAGTCTATCAGATATTCATCTGTGCGTTCTTTTCGGATGAATCTTAACGCACTGATATACTCTTCTCTTTTTTCACGAGGAATGATAAGTATCGGTTGATCTTTTTTCAGCAAAATGAAGTTGGTAAACATTCTTCCAAGTCGGCCGTTCCCGTCTCGGAAAGGATGGAGATATTCATAAAAACCGTGAAATAGAATTTGTCTGATACAATCTTTTTGTATTGAGAAACGAGGTTGTCGTACTTTCTTATCTGGTCTTCGAACATAGTGGTTTGTTTTTACAAAGGTAAAAAAAATATGTGTTCTGACATATTATATAAGAAAGTTTGCCAATGGATACCCAGGCATTTCTGAATGTTAAGTGAAATGCCTGGGGAATTAAGCTCATAAACTCTTTTATTCCGCATTTTTTTTCAGCCATTCCTGTCGGCGAAGGTCAGGAAGGTGTTTCACTTTGAAGTGTTCGAAAGTAGCATTGAAGCCGTTCCCGTCGGGGCTGGCTGCCATGAGACCTACGTGTACGGGAGTGTTGTCTTGCAACCAGGCGTTCCTCATCATGACGTATTCCTTGTCGTCGAACGAATAGAATATTTCCACGGCATCCAGTCGTCTTACCGCTTTAATCCATACGTAAGGAACCGGCTTGTCCAGTGCGATGACACTCCAGTCGGAGGTTTTGTGGGTGACTACAGTGCTCAGGTTGAATTTCCCGTCTACAAACTCAATGCCTGTCTTGATGTAGTTCTCGTGGTCAATGCGCAGCATCAGGCCGGCTTGGTCGAAACGGGTTTTATAGTCTCCGGTCACTTTTACCTTGACCTCAAATTCGCCTCCGTAAGTTGCGTAATAGAACGGAGCATCATCTACGGTAAAACCATAGTGTGAAATGCGCCAGTAGTCACTCTGCGGGGTGACGTACATGGTCAGTGCCTGGTTTTCTATTTTCCATTGTTCGGGTTCGTTGAACCATTGCATTTTTTCCAGTGACTGGGCCATTCCGCATTGCAGGGATGCCCAGAAGGCCATGCCTAATATAAGTCGTTTTTTCATATCTGATAATTTAATTACGATTCCTTTGATATATTTGCTGATAAAATTCGTCGGGAAGTTATCTTTGCAAATGTAAGATGCCGGAAAAGAATCTGCAATGATTATTAATAACCATTTTCGTATGAATATAGTCGATGAACTGAACAATGAGTTTTCGAAACAGAAATTGCTTTACAAGGTAGGGCAACAGCCGATGGCTGAGTTGGAAAAATACAAGCAAATTGCCATGGGGTATGCGGAGATGGAAAATGCGGTATCTGTGCTGAGTGATATGCATACGAATGTGAGTTACGTGTACTATGGGCGCTTTTCTCAGGTGTTTGGCTGGAATCGTGAGAATGGCACGGAAGAGAAAATAGATTCTATTTGGGAGGAAAAGATTTTGAAGCAGATTCATCCCGATGATTTGCACGACAAGTATTTGCAGGAGCTTCGTTTCTTTCACTTTGTGCGACGCCAGCCCAAGACAAAGCGGACTGATTTTTATCTGGTCAATAAGTTGCGTATAAAGGATGCGCAGGGAAACTATCAGTTTGTGCTGCACCGGTTGTTTTATGTTCCTTCTTCTGTGGGTGGTGATTTGTGGCTGGCATTATGCGTGTATACTCCATGGTTATTCGGCTTTTCCGGCAAGAGCAGGGTAGTTCATTCGGTTACCGGAGAAATGATGGAATTAGGCGGTCAGGAGGATGCGCAAATCTTGTCGGACAGAGAAAAACAAATTCTCAGGTTGATAGATAAGGGGCTGATGAGCAAGGAGATTGCCAGTCAGCTTTCTATCAGTGTGCACACAGTCAGCCGGCACCGTCAGGAGATTTTGAGCAAGCTTCAGGTGAAAAGCTCCATTGAAGCATGTAGGGTAGCGAAGGAGTTGGGGATTTTGTAGAGTAATAGCCTGGCAAAAAATCATTGTTTGCCATAGAGGTTTTAGGCATTTTTCTGTAAATTTGTAAAGATAAGCATTGGCTTTATTCTGTACTTTTAATAAATAATAAGTAATGAAAAAAATCTTGTTTTTATCGGCGCTGCTTGCATGCGGGCCGGCCTGTTTTTCTCAGCAGGCAGAAAAGTTTCCACTGGGAGATTATGTAGAACTGACCGATACGAAGCCGCACGACGGGGAAGAGGTGTGGAGCAAAATGACTGCTCCGGTTCGGTTTTGTTGGGGAACGACGGATGTGCGTTACAAGAAACTGAATGTGCCCGACGTGAAAATGACTGGTATGCTCCGGCTGAAGGCTTGGAAAGGAGAGCGTGTGAATGCACAGGCTGTGCTTTGGACGCAGAAAGAACTGGAAGGAGCGGAAATTGCTGTCAGTGAATTGAAGAACGGTTCTTCGGTAATTCCCGCCTCGGCCGTGAATACGTATTTCGTACGTTATGTAATGACGGATGAATTAAATAAAGATGGAAGCGGAGGTTGTGGCCCTCGTGAGAATAAGGCGGAATGGGATTCTTCCATGGTGGCCGATGTGCTTGACATTGTGCGGGTACGCGAAGTTCAGGCGCGCAGTACGCAGCCCGTGTGGCTGAATGTATGGGTGCCTGCTGATACACGCCCCGGGAAGTATAAAGGTACGCTGACGGTATCTGGAAAGAATTTTGAAGCCATGAAACTGCCGTTTGAAATTGAGGTAGTGAACCGCACGTTGCCGGAACCGCAGAAATGGGCGTTTCATTTGGACTTGTGGCAGAATCCGTATGCCGTGGCGCGTTACTATCAGGTGCCGTTGTGGAGCAAGGAGCACTTTGATGCCATGCGTCCTATTATGAAGATGCTGGCCAATGCGGGACAGCGGGCCATTACTGCCAGCATCATGCACAAGCCGTGGGCCGGACAGACGGAGGACCATTACGACAGCATGATTTTCCGGATGAAGAAGCTGGACGGTACGTGGGTGTATGATTATACGGTGTTCGACAAGTGGGTGGAATTTATGATGAACGAAGTGGGTATCAAGGATTTGATTAGCTGCTACACGATGATTCCATGGGCGTTGAGCTTTGATTATTTTGATCAGGCTACCAACCGCGTGCAGTTTATCAAGGCTGCTCCAGGTGAGGAAGCCTACGCTGAATACTGGGGTACGTTCCTGAAAGATTTCTCTCGTCACTTACGTGAGAAGGGGTGGTTTGAAAAGACTGCCATTTCTATGGACGAACGTCCGATGGAGGCTATGCGTGAAGCTATTAAGGTGATTAAGGCGGCCGATCCGGAATTCAAGATTACGCTGGCCGGCAATTACCATGAGGAGATTCAGGGGGATTTGTATTATTTGAGTATCCCTTATGGCAATCAGTTCCCGGAAGAGGTAAAGGCAGAACGTGAACGGAAAGGACAAATCAGTACGGTGTATACTTGTTGTACGGAGGCTTTCCCTAATACATTTACTTTCTCTGAACCTGCTGAAGCGGCCTGGACGGTGCTTCATGCGGTGGCTGGAGGATATGACGGTTATCTTCGCTGGGCAGTAAACAGCTGGCCAATGGATCCGCTACGCGATTCACGTTTCCGTACGTGGGCAGCTGGTGATACGTACAGCATCTATCCTGGTCCGCGTAGTAGTATCCGTTTCGAACGTCTGGTGGAAGGTTTGCAGGATTGTGAGAAAATCCATATCCTTCGGGAAGAACTGGCTGCCAAGGGAGCAAACGGAAAATTGAAGAAGCTGAATGCCAAACTGTCGGAATTTACTCCGGAAGGTTGGATAAAGACGAATAAGAAGTCGCCTGCCCTGATGGTGAGTGAGCTGAATGCCTTGCTCAATGAGATGTAAAAGATGCATCTGCAGGAAATAAAAAAGTCCGGTCGCAATGGCCGGACTTTTTAGTATGATAAAATCAAATGAGTATTTATTTCTTTGTGCTAGGAGTGTAACGTGCGTTCAAGCCGTCAACGATTTCCTGTGTAATATCCAGTGACTTGTCTGCAAACAACAGGTTGTCCAACTGAGTGTTGCTGATAATCAGGCTGTAGCCTTTTTTCTGGTTGTATACTTTTAAGAATGAGTTGATAGAATCGCGAAGCTGCAAGCTGTTCTTCTGGTTTTCAGCCTGGAGGTCAGCATAAAGCTTTTCCTGCAACTGCTGCAAGTCACGCTGTTTCTGCAACAGACGTGCGTTTTCCTGTTCTGCACGTTCGCGGCTGGCAAAACCATTGTTTTCCAGTTTACGCTGGAATTCTCTCATTTCGCCGTCCAGTTCTTTTGCTTTTTCATTCAATGTCGTACGGATGTTTTCTTCCTTCTGAATCATCAGTTCGTTCAGGTCATTCCAGTAGCGATATTTAGTGAGCAGCGAATCAACTTCTACGTAGGCAATCTTCATATTTGTACCTGCTACTGCCGGAGCAGAAGCTTCAGTAGAAGTTCCCTTGTTGTCTGTGCATTGTGCAAACAGGAATACTACGGCAAGAGCCAGGAGTCCTTTCAAAACATTCATTTTTTTCATAATGATATTGATATCGTTTTTTAGTTAATTATTAGCTTCATTGTTCTGTTGCTGCCGACTGTCTTTCAGGAATGGCGTGGGGATTGATGCGCTGGGCTTCACGGTCTTGCGATTGCACGCATCCGATGCCTCTTTTCCGCATGGCCTTGCTTCCGCTGACGTGTGTGTTAGGGAAGCGTCCATTCTTCTTGAAAAGTATTTTCACCGATAATAGCGCTATGCAGATAGCAACTATTAACAAAGTTATCAGGAGAGTCTTGAGCATTTCTATTAATTTTGTGGTGCAAAGATATAGTTTTTGTCACGATTCCTCAGGGTTTTGTCTTTAAAAATGCCTTTTATGTGAGGAAAAACGCTGTATTTAACTTTTGTTTGCATCTAATTTTTAATCGTTTATTGAAATACTTTTATGGAAAAGAAAGATTTGAAGCCGGCATCGGTTTTTCATTATTTTGAAGAAATCTGTCGTGTGCCGCGTCCTTCCAAGAAGGAAGAAAAAATCAGAAATTATCTGGTGGACTTTGCAAAAGCCCATGCGCTGGAATATAAAGTGGATGAGGCTGGAAATGTCTTGATTTGCAAACCGGCTACCGCTGGTATGGAAAATCTGAAAAAAGTGGTGTTGCAGTCGCACATGGACATGGTATGCGAGAAAAACAACCAGACAGTACATAATTTTGAGACAGACCCGATTGAAACTTACATTGATGGGGAATGGCTGAAGGCGAAAGGTACCACACTGGGTGCTGACAACGGTATCGGTATGGCGACTGAACTGGCTGTGCTGGCTGTAGATGATATTCAGCACGGATCGCTGGAATGCTTGTTCACCGTAGATGAGGAAACGGGACTGACCGGCGCATTTGCCTTGAAAGAAGGTTTTATGAGCGGAGATATTCTGATAAACCTGGATTCGGAAGATGAAGGAGAATTGTTTATCGGTTGTGCCGGAGGTGCCGGTACCACAGCTGAATTCCCTTGCCCAATGACAGCAGCTCCTGAAGGTTATTTCTTCTTCCGTGTGGCAGTTAAAGGATTGACCGGCGGACATTCTGGTGACGACATCAATAAGAACCGTGCCAATGCCAACAAGTTGCTCGACCGTTTCCTGGTAATCTTGATGAAGCAGTATGATTTGCGTCTGAGTCACATTGACGGAGGTAACTTGCATAATGCCATTCCGAGAGAAGCCCATGCCGTTTGTGCCGTACCGATGGCTGATAAAGAAAATGTACGGGTGGCATTGAATATATTCCTGGCTGAGGTAGAGAATGAGTTTGCGGTGACGGAACCGAACCTGACCATGGAACTGGAGTCGGAAACTCCTTGTGCGGAGGTGATGGAAAAAGAAGCCATGACACGCTTCCTGCATTCACTGTATGCCGTGCATCACGGGGTGTATGCCATGAGTCAGGATATGGAAGGTTTGGTGGAGACTTCTTCTAACTTGGCTTCGGTGAAGATGCGTGACGGCAAGATTGTGGTAGTGACAAGTCAGCGTAGTTCTATCCTTTCTTCTCGTAAGGATATGTCGCAGATGGTACGTTCAGCATTCGAGTTGGGTGGAGCTACCTGTGTGACCGGTGACGGTTATCCGGGATGGAAACCGAATCCGTCGTCTGCTATTCTGAAGGTGGCTGTAGAAAGCTACAAACGCCTGTTTGGAGTGGAACCGAAAGTGAAAGCGATTCATGCCGGACTGGAATGTGGATTGTTCCTGGAAAAATATCCGTCATTGGATATGGTTTCTTTCGGACCGACGCTGCGTGGCGTGCACTCACCGGATGAACGCATGCTGATTCCTACGGTGGACAAGTTCTGGCGTCATCTGCTGGATGTGCTGGTAAATATTCCGGCTCGTTCATGAGAAAATTAATTTATAGCTTGCTATGGGCTGTGTGCGGCATGAGTGCCGCACCGGCTCAGGCACAGCATGCGTTCCGGGTGATGGAGTACAACGTGGAAAACTTGTTTGACTGCCGTCACGATTCCTTAAAGCAGGATACAGAGTTTTTGCCGGGGAGTGTACGGAACTGGACGTATAGTCGCTTTCAGGATAAGGTGAATAAGATTGGAAAGGTCATACTGGCAGCAGGAAAGGAGCAGGTGCCCGATTTGGTGGGCTTGTGTGAAGTGGAAAATGACTATTGCCTGAAAAGTTTGACCCGTTATTCTCCGCTTCGTGAAGTGGGTTACAAGTATGTCATGACCAGCTCGCCCGATGAGCGTGGCATCGATGTGGCTCTGTTGTATCAACCAGTCTCGTTCCGGTTGCTCGCTTCACAGAAAATTCGTATCCCGTCAGATTCATTGGGTATGCGTCCTACGCGAGATGTGCTGTACGTATCGGGACGTGTGGTAAGTGGAGATACGCTGGATGTCTTTGTCTGTCATCTTCCCTCGCGTGTGGGAGGGGCAAAGAAAACAGATCCCTATCGTTTGTGGGTGGCCCGCAGAATCCGTCAAGCCGCTGATTCGGTCATGGCTGAACGGCAGAATCCCCGTCTTATTATTATGGGAGACTTTAATGATTATCCTGATGGAAAGTCCTTACAGGAAGGGCTTCGGGTGTCTGCCTTGGCTGAACAACCGACATCACGTGCCTTGTATAATCTGATGGATAACCAGCAGGGAGGGACCTATCGTTATAAAGGAGAGTGGGGTGTACTGGATCAGATGGTGGTGAACGGTGGTCTGTTGCAGCCGGATGCCCGTACAAGGACTTCAAAAGAAAAAGTCTCTATTCTACGTTTCCCTTTTTTGTTGGAAGAAGATAATGTGTTTGGAGGGGATACGCCTTTCCGCACCTATAAAGGAATGCGGTATCACGGAGGATATAGCGATCATCTTCCGGTGCTGCTGGAACTGATAGTGGAAGAATAGAGCCGTTTCTTGCACGTATTGAAAGTTGATATATTGGCCATGGCTCTTTCATTTCAACTAAATTAGTACTTCCCCGGTAGTACTGGCTTATGAAAGAGCCGTATAGTATTGGCTAAATGAATAATGTTTTCTTGCCCTAGAGTTGCTTTTATGAATAAAAAAAAGTATATTTATTGCGAAATCAATCATTTGACTTTTATGTTACGTTATATATTAGTGGTAACTGTTGAAATGAAAGTGGAAAATGATGGTAGGGAAAATACGATTGTGTCAAGCCATACTTTTGTCCCTAGGTTCCGATGGGATTATTATAATTCTGGTGACTGGTATTACAATGTATATCCATTTGTTCCCATTGAGAACTGATTTTGTTAACTTTTAATTGAAAGAAAATGAGAACGGTTTTGAAATGTTTGTCCGTTGGGATACTATTGCTTTTCTTTTCCTGTAAAAATGAAGAGGCATTGCCGCTACTGAACCCGGAGAGTGAAATGTGTGAGATTCGTTTTTCTGGCTCGGCTTTTGATTTCCAATGGAACGGGAAAGCATTGGGAGTGAAAGATGCATGGGCATATCCCGTAGTGGAATTTGATGCGATAGAATCGGATACGACCAAACTACAGCTGACGATTTCATCCTTACTTCCGGATGACATTAAACTGGCGGTGGATGTAGTTCCTGGAGTGTCTGAAATTGTTTTTTCCGGAAAGTCTCCCGGAAAGCCTTATGATCTGGAGGTGGAAGGGTATTTCATGCCACAGGAAGAGGAGAAAAAATTGTCCATCACCTGCCTGTATCAGATGAACGAATCCTGTATCGAACTGGACACGCCTTATGATTTTCATTTTGGAGAGGACTGTCTGTCGTTAATAGTTGGTGGTCCGGGAGAAGTGGAATGGAACGGACAAGTATGGAAAAAAACGGATTTGGTGAAAGATGTGCTGCGCAAAATGGGGCAGAGGGTGGCTCAACGTACGGAGATGATGCGGGTGATATTTCATGCGGACGCTACGCTGGATGTGTTTGTGAGAGAAGTGGGAGAAGAGAACTTTGTGCAGATTGCTACGCTGCAATATGATATTTCCAGTATGATACCGAACCGTATGAATTGGATTTTTACGCAGGAACAGTCTCGTTATGTGGAAACGGAACTGATTGGGGAGCCGCTGCCATGTTCAATTTTTTTCACCGATTTCTTTAATGACGGAAGAGACTTCCTGCCTATGTATTTTGCAAGGGGGGATAACTCCGGCTCATTGTATCTGAATATTGCCAGTCCGTATCGTCAAAGAGCTGTCTCGCGCTATATCAGATCTAAGGGAGCAGAAGGGCTTCCGGAGGAAGAGGTAGAAGAAATGGAACTATTTTTCCAGATTATTCAGGAAGACGGTGCGTGGGAAGATAACACGTGGCTTTATTTGCTGCGTACCGAAAAGAGATAAGCATCGAAAGCATTAAGAATGAAAGCACTGTACAAGGAGTGAGTGTATTTGTTTCTCCTTGTGCAGTGCCCTTTAGGAATGTGCTTTGTGCAGTGTTATTTATATTGTTGGTGGAATTCCACTACGGCTTCTATTCCTTTTCTGAAAATATCAAGTGAGAAGTTCTCATTCGGGGAGTGGATGGCATCGCTTTCCAGTCCGAATCCCATCAGAATGGTTTTAATACCCAGAATCTGCTCGAAATCGCTGATGATAGGAATACTTCCTCCACGACGCACAGCCAGTGGTTTTTTGTCGAAAGCTTTTTCAAATCCTTTTTCTGCAGCTTGATAAGCTGGATGGTCAATCGGGCACACATAGCCTTCACCTCCATGCAGAGGAGTGACTTTCACTTGTACATAGTCGGGTGCCTGCTGTGTGAGATAGTCTACAAACAGCTGGGAGATTTTTTCATGCTGCTGGTGAGGGACCAGACGGCTGGAAACTTTGGCGTAGGCTTTAGAAGGCAATACGGTCTTGGAACCTTCGCCTGTATATCCTCCCCAAATGCCGCATACATCGAATGACGGACGGCAACTGTTGCGTTCCAGTGTGGAATAGTCTTTTTCGCCTTTCAAGGCTTTCACCCCGATGGCTTCCATGTATTTTTTCTCGTCGAACGGAATCTGGGCAATCATTTCGCGCTCGGCAGTCGGAACCTCCTCTACGTCGTCGTAGAAATGAGGGATGGTAATACGTCCGTCTGTGTCGATGACTTTTGAAAGTAAATCGCAAAGTACGTTGATAGGGTTGGCCACTGCACCACCGAAATGTCCGGAATGAAGGTCGCGGTTCGGGCCGGTTACTTCAATTTCCCAGTAAGCCAATCCTCTTAGTCCGGTAGTGAGGGACGGCAGGTCGGCTCCTAACATGCTGGTGTCGGACACTAAGATTACATCGGCTTTCAACAGTTCCTTGTGTGCTTTCAGGAAAGCATTCAGGCTGGGCGAACCAATTTCTTCTTCTCCTTCAAAAATGAATTTTACATTGTGACGGAGCAGTCCTTCACGTACGAGGTATTCAAATGCCTTGACTTGAATCATGGACTGTCCTTTATCATCGTCGGCACCGCGTGCCCAGATACGACCGTCACGAACTTCCGGTTCAAAAGGCTGGCTTTTCCATAATTCCAACGGTTCGGCCGGCATGACGTCATAATGCGCATAGACGAGTACGGTAGGAGCATCGGGGCTGACGCGCTTTTCGGCATAGACTAACGGATGTCCTTCTGAGGGCATGACCATTGCTTCGTCGGCTCCTGCTTCGAGCAGTAGCTGACGCCAGCGTTCTGCGCAGGCCAACATGTCGTCTTTATGTGCAGGAAGCGCACTGATGCTGGGTATGCGGATAAGGCTGAACAGTTCGTTCAGGAACCGTTCTTCATTTTCTTGGATGTATTGTTTGATTTCCATGGTATTTTTATTTATAAGTGCGTAGTTTTATTGAGCAGATAATAATCGAGTATTGTCATGGCTGCCATAGCTTCCACAATGGGGACTGCACGGGGTAATACGCAAGGGTCGTGACGTCCGCGGGCTTTCAGAATGGTTTCGTTGCCATGGGTGTCGACTGTAGGCTGTTCCATCAATACCGTAGCTACCGGCTTGAAGGCTACGCGGAAATAAATATCCTGTCCGTTGCTGATACCTCCCTGAATACCTCCCGAGCGGTTGGTGCGGAAGGCTATTTTGTCTTCGTCACGATAGAATATATCGTTTTGCTGGCTGCCTTTCATCTCCATGTGACTGAAACCTTGTCCGTATTCAAAGCCTTTGACAGCGTTGATACTGAGCATGGCATTGCCCAAGGCGGCATGAAGTTTACCGAAAACCGGCTGTCCTAATCCGATGGGGCATCCTTGTATGACACAGCTGATAACACCACCGATGGTGTCACCTTCTCCTTTTGTCTGGTAAATGTAGTCAGCCATCTGCTTGGCAAGTTCTTGATCAGGACAGCGTACTGGATTGTCTTCAATGGTACTCAAATCGTATGCAGTATAGTCTTTATCCAGCTTGAATTCTCCTACCTGCGAAGTGAAAGCCGTGATGCGAACGCCGAGCTGTCGCAATGCCAGTTTGGCGAGGGCACCGGCCACTACACGGGCGATGGTTTCACGCGCTGAAGAGCGCCCGCCCCCTCGGTGGTCGCGTATACCGTATTTTTGTGTATAGGTAAAGTCGGCATGAGAAGGACGGAATACGTCTTTCATGTTGTCATAATCGTTGGAGTGCTGGTTGGTATTCCATACCACAAATCCGATGGAACATCCGGTAGATACTCCTTCATATATTCCGGAAAGAAATTCTACCTGGTCGGCTTCTTTTCGTGCTGTGGTAATGGCCGATTGTCCAGGACGGCGTCGGTCCAGTTCCTGTTGAATAAAATCCATGTCGATGGCGATACCTGCCGGAAATCCGTCGATAACTCCGCCTATAGCTTTTCCGTGTGATTCACCGAAACTGGTGAGACGGAAGATATTTCCCAAAGTGTTATTGTACATTGTTGTATAGTATAATTGATTGTGATTAGAATCTGCTTCCGGCGCCACCGCCTCCGAAGCTTCCTCCTCCAAAACTGCCGCCGCTGAAGCCGCCTCCGCCTCTTCCGAAACCACCTCCAAAGAACGGACCTCCAAGGAAGGGACCTCCGTTACCTCCCCGGTGATGAAAATCGTCGTCATCTATTTTTCGGTGAGTGTGACGTACATGTCCGCAGTTGCTGCACAGATAGGTGATTTCTTCGGTACGTACGCTGCCTACGCGTGAAATGGTACGGACCGAAACCTGTTGCAGGGTATGCTTATGGCAATTCGGACATTTATTTCGTTGGCGTGCAGAATACCATAATAAGGCAGGAACAAGGATAAAGCAGCATCCCAGGATGATGAAAATCAGCAGTCCGTCTGACTCTCCTTCGGTAGGAGTGGGAGCACCGGAACTTTTATCCAATACTTGTCGCACGGCCTGAATACCGGCTACCATACCGGAGTCCCAGTCACCTTTACTTAAATAAGGATTCATGTAACGGGTTTGGATGCGTTTGCAGATGGCATCGGGAAGAATACCTTCCAGCCCATAACCAGTAGCAAATTGGATACATCTTTCTTCTGTGACCAGCAGAATGACTAGTCCATTATCTTTTCCTTTCTGGCCTACTCCGTTTTTTTCTCCCAATTGGTAGGCAAAGTCGAAACAATCACCCCCTTCTATTTGTCGTACGGCTACGACTACGGTCTGGATACCGGTTTTCTGTTCCAAAGCAAAGAGGGTAGTATCCATTGCGGTTACAGCGGCAGCACTAAGAACTCCGTCAGGATTGCTGACATATCGTGTCCGGTCTTGCAGGTGTACCATGGGAATCTCTTCTACCTTGTATCCTTCAGCTCGTAAAGTACTGAAGATAGTTGCCAGTAAAAAGAGTATCCCGAATAAAGATATTCGTTTCATTGTGAAGAGGGTAGGTTAGAACTTCACTTCAGGTGCCTTTTCACTACCTTCTTCAGCTTCGAAATAAGGACGTTTTTCAAAACCGAACATGCTTGCGACGATGTTTTTCGGGAAACGGCGGATGCTGGTGTTGTATTCGCGTGCAGTTTCGTTGAATTTACGACGTTCTACGCTGATACGGTTCTCAGTTCCTTCCAACTGTGCCTGCAATTCCTTAAAGTTTTCATTGGCTTTCAGTTCCGGATAGTTTTCTGTCACAGCCAACAGTCGGCTCAATGCACTGCCCACAGCTCCTTGTGCTTTCTGGTAGGCTTCAATTTTTTCAGGAGTCAGGTCTTCGATGTCGATGGTCATCTGAGTAGCTTTTGCTCTGGCAGATACCACAGCATCGAATGTTTCTTTTTCGTGTGCAGCATATCCCTTAACGGTATTGACCAGATTAGGAATCAGGTCTGAGCGTCTTTGATATTGGTTTTCTACGTTGCTCCATGCAGTGCCTACGGTTTCTTCCTGAGTGACTAAAGAATTATACGAACTGACGCAGTAAATCACAAGAACAGCTACTACTGCGATAACAATAATCCATGTTTTTTTCATACGTGTTATTTATGTTTTATGATTAGTTTCAATGGCAAACATACATAAAAATCTCATTTTTTGCGTATCTTTGCCCAATAATTTTGATAAGTTGTAATATTATATATGAAGAATATCCGAAATTTTTGCATCATTGCACACATTGACCACGGTAAGTCTACACTGGCTGACCGTTTGCTGGAATATACGCAGACAATTAAGGTTACAGAGGGACAGATGTTGGACGATATGGACCTGGAACGTGAACGTGGAATCACAATCAAGAGCCATGCCATTCAGATGGAGTATACTTATAAAGGTGAAAAATACATTCTGAACCTGATTGACACTCCGGGACACGTGGACTTTTCATACGAAGTGTCTCGTTCCATTGCAGCTTGTGAAGGAGCATTGTTGGTCGTCGACGCTTCTCAAGGTGTGCAGGCGCAGACTATTTCGAACTTGTATATGGCGTTGGAACATGACCTGGAGATTATTCCGGTGATGAACAAGTGTGATATGGCTAGTGCGATGCCGGAAGAGGTGGAGGATGAAATTATTGATTTGTTAGGCTGCAAGCGTGAAGATATTATTCGTGCATCGGGAAAGACCGGTATGGGAGTAGAGGATATTCTTCAGGCGGTAGTAGAACGTATCCCAGCTCCAGTTGGTGATGAGAATGCACCGCTGCAGGCTTTAATTTTCGATTCTGTATTCAATTCATTCCGTGGTATCATTGCATATTTTAAGGTAGTAAACGGAGTGATTCGTACAGGTGACAAGGTGAAATTCTTCAATACAGGAAAAGAATACGATGCTGACGAAGTAGGTGTATTGAAAATGGATATGGTTCCTCGGAAAGAGTTGCGTACGGGAGATGTAGGATACATTATTTCCGGTATCAAGACTTCTAAAGAGGTGAAGGTAGGAGATACCATTACACATATCAGTCGCCCGTGTGATAAGGCAATTGATGGATTTGAGGAAGTAAAACCGATGGTCTTTGCCGGAGTTTACCCGATTGAAGCGGAAGATTACGAAAATTTGCGTGCTTCTTTGGAAAAACTTCAGCTGAACGATGCGTCTCTGACTTTTCAGCCGGAATCTTCTTTGGCGCTGGGCTTCGGATTCCGTTGCGGATTCTTGGGATTGCTTCATATGGAAATTGTGCAGGAACGACTGGATCGTGAGTTTGATATGAATGTGATTACCACTGTTCCTAACGTATCGTATATGATTTACGATAAGCAGGGAGGAGTGCAGGAAGTGCATAACCCGGGAGGAATGCCCGATCCTACACTGATTGATCATATTGAAGAACCTTATATTGATGCTTCCATTATTACGGCAACAGACTATATCGGTCCGATTATGACGTTGTGTCTGGGTAAGCGCGGAGAACTGGTGAAGCAGGATTATATTTCAGGTAATCGTGTAGAATTGCATTACAAGATGCCTTTGGGTGAAATTGTGATAGATTTCTATGATAAGTTGAAGAGTATTTCCAAGGGATATGCTTCTTTTGACTATCATCAGTCAGGTTTCCGTCCATCTAAATTGGTGAAGCTGGATATTCTGTTGAACGGAGAATCGGTTGATGCCTTATCTACGTTGACTCACTTTGATAATGCGTATGATTTAGGACGCCGAATGTGTGAGAAACTGAAGGAATTGATACCTCGTCAGCAGTTTGAAATTGCGATTCAGGCGGCTATCGGTGCAAAGATTATTGCGCGTGAAACCATTAAGGCAGTCCGTAAGGATGTGACGGCCAAATGTTATGGAGGTGACGTAAGCCGTAAGCGTAAGCTCTTGGAAAAGCAGAAAAAAGGAAAAAAACGTATGAAGCAAATTGGTACGGTAGAAGTTCCTCAAAAGGCATTTTTAGCGGTTCTTAAGCTTGATTAAGCTTTTGAATCTCTGTAAGAGGCGTCAAAAAGACAAAAAATCTCTTTTTGATGCCTCTTTTATTTTTATCAAATTGTAATGTATTGTAAAAATAAATTGCGAATTTGTTGTTTATTCTATGTAGAATATATATATTTGTCACATGAATAAGGCTTTGCTAGATATTTTAAAAGTAGGTGGACTCTTTTGGTATATGGTGGTTTTATTTAGTGATAAAATTTTTTATTAACCATCCTGCTTTTCTTTTAATGTAATTTTGGTTAGGTAGGACTTAAAAACATTTTAAATATGGAAAAACTTTACCCCAGTAACAAAGTGAGGTTTCGTCATCTTTATGATAAAACTGATAAGGAAGAACAAATTCTTTTTTACAGATGTTCATTGATGGCAATAGTTCGTTAAAAATTAGCCCAGCCTAAGCGGCTCTGGCAGTAAATAAAAT
>ENA-OPCS01001140-OPCS01001140.1-human-gut-metagenome-genome-assembly--contig:-NODE-1140-length-16106-cov-2.022117_pt1 | contig 16106 bp, 10 predicted proteins | sample MGYA00241256_ERZ501492 | MGnify/ENA primary metagenome ERZ501492 (study PRJEB25962, sample SAMEA2042512) | human gut metagenome | biome: human gut; feature: human-associated habitat; material: faeces... | reverse complement strand
TGCCAAGCAACGCGGAGTTCATGTATTTCACCTGAACATCGGACAGCCTGACCTGCCCACGCCTCAGGTCGCGATTGACGCGATACGCAACATTGATCGCAAAGTGCTGGAGTACAGTCCCAGCGCAGGTTATCGTAGCTATCGCGAGAAATTAGTAGGATATTATGCAAAGTTCAATATCAATCTTACAGCAGATGATATAATCATTACGTCGGGTGGTTCGGAGGCGGTGCTTTTCTCTTTCCTTTCCTGTCTGAATCCCGGGGATGAAATTATTGTTCCGGAACCGGCTTATGCCAACTATATGGCATTTGCTATCTCTGCCGGAGCGAAGATCCGCACTATCGCCACGACTATCGAAGAGGGTTTCTCACTTCCGAAAGTGGAGAAATTTGAAGAACTGATAAATGAACGTACCAAAGCTATCCTGATTTGTAATCCGAACAATCCGACCGGTTATCTGTATACCCGTCGTGAGATGAATCAGATTCGTGACTTGGTGAAGAAATACGATTTATTCCTTTTCTCCGATGAAGTATATCGCGAATTTATCTATACCGGTTCGCCCTATATTTCTGCCTGCCATTTGGAAGGCATCGAGAATAATGTGGTTCTGATTGACTCCGTTTCGAAACGTTATTCGGAATGTGGAATCCGTATCGGTGCGCTGATTACCAAGAACAAAGAGATACGTGACGCTGTTATGAAGTTCTGTCAGGCTCGTTTGAGTCCCCCTTTGATCGGACAGATTGCTGCCGAGGCTTCATTGGATGCTCCGGAAGAATATTCACGTGAGACCTATGATGAATATGTGGAACGTCGTAAATGCCTCATTGACGGATTGAACCGCATTCCGGGTGTTTATTCTCCGATTCCTATGGGAGCTTTCTACACGGTGGCGAAACTTCCGGTAGATGATTCGGATAAGTTCTGTGCCTGGTGTCTTTCGGACTTCGAGTACGAAGGGCAGACAGTCTTTATGGCTCCGGCTTCCGGTTTCTATACCACTCCGGGCTCCGGTATCAACGAGGTTCGTATTGCTTATGTATTGAAAAAAGAAGACTTGACCCGTGCGCTTTTTGTCTTGCAAAAGGCTTTGGAGGCGTATCCGGGAAGAACGGAATAAAAGATGTCTCTATCACTTTTCATAGCCCGGCGTATCTATCGTGAAAGCGATGGCGGAAAGCAGGTATCACGTCCTGCGGTCCTCATTGCTATGGCGGGTATTGCTATCGGACTGGCTGTAATGATTATAGCGGTAGCGGTAGTGATCGGGTTTAAAAGTGAAGTGAGAAATAAGGTCATTGGATTTGGCTCGCATATCCAGATAACGAATCTGGATGCGGTCAATTCTTATGAGACACATCCGATTGTTGCTGGCGATAGTTTGATTGCCGCCCTTTCCGATTATCCTGAAGTGAGTCATGTACAACGTTATTCCACCAAACCGGGAATGATAAAAACAGACGACGCCTTTCAGGGAATGGTGCTGAAGGGTGTTGGACCGGAATTTGATTCCCGCTTTATGAAGGAATATCTGGTCGAAGGAGAAATTCCCGTTTTCAGTGATTCTGTATCTTCCAATCAGGTGCTTATTTCCAAGGCTTTGGCTACTAAGATGAAGTTGAAGCTAGGAGATAAAATTTATACCTATTATATACAAGATGAGGTTCGTGCCCGTCGTTTGACGATTGCCGGAATCTATCAGACTAACTTCTCCGAGTATGATAATCTTTTTTTATTGACTGATCTCAATCTGGTGAACCGCTTGAACGGTTGGCAGCGGGAGCAGGTGAGCGGAGTGGAATTGCAGGTTCGTGATTATGATAAGTTGGAAGACGTAACTTATGAAATCGCTATTGATACCGATAGTCAGCGGGATAAGTTTGGAGGCATATATTATGTACGGAATATTGAACAACTGAATCCCCAGATATTTGAATGGCTTGGCTTATTGGATATGAATGTATGGGTGATTTTGTTCTTAATGATAGGGGTTGCCGGATTTACCATGATTTCCGGTCTATTGATTATTATCATTGAACGTACTAATATGATAGGAATCCTGAAAGCGTTGGGAGCTGACAATTTCACTATTCGTAAGACGTTTCTTTGGTTCTCTGTTTTTCTTATCGGAAAAGGAATGCTTTGGGGAAACGTGATCGGTCTGGCATTCTACTTTATTCAATCTCAATTCGGAATTCTCAAACTCGACCCGGAAAGTTATTATGTCGATACAGTATCGGTCTCTTTCAATATCTGGCTTTTTCTTTTGATTAATATCGGTACATTGTTGTCGTCGGTGCTGATGTTGATCGGTCCTTCTTTCCTGATAACGAAAATCAATCCGGCAAACTCTATGCGATATGAGTAAGTCTTCCTTCCGGATATAAGTAAACAGGTTTATTATCTTCTCATAAAATCACCTTTCCCTCGGAAAAGGCGGCATAGCTTGAAATTAAGAGATTGTATCGGTTGGAGAATATCGAATATGGGCAATGAGAAATAATATTTTCTGCCTCCCCCCATTTCTTTGGCTGTCCGGTTAATCACAATAGCTTGCGTTATGTAACGAAGCAGCCATATCAATAATGCAATACCTGCTACCAGCCAATGAAAGTTGAGTATGCCGAATACGATACCTGCCATACAAGCGACATAGAATAACAGGCGGGAAAATGTTTCGAATCCCGACAGGTAACGTTGTGCTCCACGGTAGAAGCGTGCGGTAGCCATATAACTAACTTTTTCTTCCTTCCAGTCTTTGTAGCGGTAGACGGGCTGTATACGCATCGTAGCGTTGAAGTCAGTTTCTACGCGCGTATTCGTTTTGGTTACTATTTGATTAATGAACAAGTCATCTTCTCCGCGTTGCAGGTTCAGATATTTGGAATATCCTTTTTGTTTGAAGAATAATTCTTTACGGTAAGCCATGTTACGACCGATACCCATATAGGGGTTTCCGGCCAAGGCGAACCCCAGATAACGTAAAGACTGAAATAATGTATCGAATGCGATACGTTTGTGTAACCAGCCTTTGATACGGTCGTATCCGCTGTACCCCAATACGATTTGCGTTTGCGAAGTGAAGTTGCGCGCCATAAGTTTCAGCCATTGGTTACTTGCAGGCATACAGTTGGTTTCCGTAAATACAAGCCAGTCGTGCTTGCTGGCTTTGATACCTAATGTCAGAGCTAGTTTCTTGTGGCTGATATAGCGGGCGCTGTCCGGTGTAAAACTATGGTAGAGATGAGGATATTTTTCTTCCATGTATCCCAGCACATCTTCTGTTTCATCAGTGGAAGCGTCATTGATAACAATGACTTCGAACTGCGGGTAATCTTGTTCCAGAATAGCAGGCAGAATTTTACGCAGGTTATCAGCTTCATTGCGTGCACAAAGAATGACGGAAAGTGGAGGCAATTCCCGTGAGAAGTGGGTTTCCTCTTTGCGTACAGTCTTATTACGAACGTGTATCCGATTGTACAAACCGAAATAGTAAATAAGCTGAATGATAAAAAGAATACCTGCCGCCGATAAAAGAATCAGTTCGGCAGTATTGAATGTAAATGCTTCCATTGAATTTAAGTGTCGTTTTTACGCCCGCAAAAGTACGCATTTTTTCGATAGTTCCCTCATCTTGAAGGAAGGTTATTTCGCAAATCCAGATATTCTTTCTTGAACATATTCACGAAAAGGAAGAATAGCGAGAGTAATAACGGACCGAAGATGACCCCCATAAATCCGAATAACGGCAAACCGATGACAACTCCGAAAATAGTGATGAGCGGATGTGTGTCCGCCATTTTCTTTTGAAGGATAAATCGGATCAGGTTGTCGGATTGTGACACGACGATGGCTCCGTATGCAGCGAGCCCGATTGCATGGAACCAGTCTCCGCTAATAGCCAGATAAGCGGCTACGGGAAACCATACCAATGCTGTACCTACCATTGGAATAATAGTTGCGAAGCAGGTGAGGAAACCTAATAATAGTATATTGGGTGCTCCGAAAATAAGATAGCCTATCATGGCGACGCCTCCCTGAATGATAGCCAGCAGAGGAATGCCGATAGCATTGGAACGTACAATCATGTTAATCTCACGAATGACTTCCTGCGTATTTGCCTCATTAAAAGGAAGAATGTCGTTGACGTATGCTTCCATTTTTTTTCCTCCTATCAGCATAAAGTAAAGCACGAATATCATGACGAATAGATTGACTGCAAGGCTGCTAGCGCCTTCCATAATTATCTGTCCGACACGAGGGAGGATAGATACGATGAATGATAGCGTATCTTTTCCCAATACATCATAACCGGTCTTTTCTTTAATAAATTCTGCTACTTGCTGAATGGGTTCGATAAAGGTTTGCGGAGCCAGATTTATATCCTGAAGTTTGTTTACCACCAGCCAGATTGTTAATCCCAGCGGAACAAGAAACACCATAATGGTTTCTGCCGTAATCAGTAATGCACTGATGTTGCGTTTCATTTTCCGCTTTTCTGTCAGATGATTCATGTGTGTGCGTACAAGTATATACATAGTTAATGCTCCCAGTAATCCTCCCAAAAAAGGAGTGATTTGCCGGAAGATGATAACTCCCATAAATAGAATAATGACAATGAGGGAATATTTCCAGTATTGTTCTTTGATGCTCATATCGTGCGATTCGTTCGTTTATATAATAATAAACACGAAAAGCACCGGAAAGGTTTGTTTTATAATGGCATATCAATATGAAAAATTGTTTTGCCGGGATTGCTTTCCTGAATGGTGAGATGCCCGTCGTGAAGGCGGATAATTTGTTTGCATAGGCTTAATCCGATACCGCTGCCTTCTGATTTGGTGGTAAAAAAAGGAATAAATATCTTTTCCTGTAATTCAGGCGGAATACCCGGGCCGTTGTCCGCAATGTCAATAGATATGTGTTCGTCTTGTAGTGCATGGATGCTGATTCTGCCTTTTTCTTTTCCTTCCAGTGCTTGCATGGAGTTTTTCAGAAGGTTGAGCAGGACTTGGGAGAGTTGGTTCTCGTCACCTTTCATATAAATCGTTTTAGGTTCGCAGGTCAGTGTGAAGATGATATTGCTTTCTTTGAAGTCGCCGGATAAGAGTTCCCGGAGATTTTGCAGGGTTGCCGTAAGTGAGAAAAGTTTCTTTTCGGGTTTTGGCAGGTAGGAGAGGTGACGGAAGGATTCGGTAAATTGCAATAAACGTTCGCTTTGTGCTTGAATGATGCGAAGTCCGCGAACTGCTTTTTCGTTGATGTCCGGATAGGTGGACAGTGTTTGTGACAGGGAGATAATGGGAGCAATGGTGTTCATTATTTCATGAGTGAGCACGTGGCTTAGTTTGTTCCACGATTCACTTTCTTTGTCGCTAAGTTCGTCACCGATATCCTTGATAGATAAGAGAGTTATTGTTTTATCTTGTAGTTTCATCCGGCTTTGTGAAAGACTGAGATGCTCCTTTTTGCCTTTTTCTTGCAGTAAGGATTCTAGTTGTCGGTATCGGGTTAATTGCTGGCAGTCTAATAAGGAAAGGGCAGTGCTGTTTGCTATGATTATTTTTCCGGTAGAATCCCATGCTAATACCCCGCTGGGCACTTCTTCCAAGAGTGAGCGGTAGAAGTGTTCCTGTTTGGAATATTCTGATTGAGTTTTGGCGAGCAGGAAATTGATGCGGTTGAGAGAGCGATTCAGTTTTTCCTGTTCTTTACTAACGTTTTGTTCGGGAAAGTAAAGCATATTATCCTTGTCTTCTATGGCATCGAAAAAGACACGCAACTTTTGGTTGAATGAATTTAGTTTATTTACCAGCCTGCTGATTTGGAAGAGGGAACAGGTAATTAGTAATGTGCCTATTACAAATCCGCGTTGTGAGATGATAAGCCAGACGCCTGTTCCCGAGGTGACGAGGATAAGCATGACGTGTAGTAGTATAACCCAATAGATGTGTCGGCTGAATATCATGCTGTTCAGGGTTTGAAACGTTTTAGTTTGTTATAGAGTGTCTGACGGCTGATTCCTAATTGTTCGGCGGCGGCAGTCAGGTTGCCATTATTTTGCAGAATGGCTGTTTCAATGGCTTGCCTTTCCACTTCTTCCAAATTGGGGACAGTGCTGGTGGTTTGCGGCTTCCAGGTTTGTTTTACCAAAATGTCTTTGGGGCGTATCACGTTGCCTTCACACAAGATAACGGCTTTCTCGATAGCGTGCTGCAGTTCCCGGATATTGCCCGGCCAGTGGTAAGAGCGTAGTTTCTCTATTGTTTGCTCATGCATTCGCATTTCCGGGCGTTGGTATTTCGAAGCGAAACGGTGGAGAAAGGTTTCGACGAACAGGAGTATGTCGTTTCCTCGTTCTCGTAATGGAGGAATTTCAAGGTGGATAGTGTTGATACGGTAGAATAAATCTTCGCGGAATAATCCTTGTTTCACCATTTCCGGGATGTCTTTATTGGTGGCGGAAATGAGTCGTATATCAACGGGGACGACTTTATTACTTCCAATTCGGGTGATATTCCTGTTTTGTAGTACAGTCAGTAATTTGGCTTGTAGTGCAAGGGGAAGATTTCCAATCTCATCCATAAAAAGCGAACTGCCGCTGGCAGCTTCGAATTTTCCCGGACGGCTTTCGTAAGCGTCCGTAAAAGCTCCGCGCTCGTGACCGAAAAGCTCGCTCTCAAAAAGGGATTCACTGATAGCTCCCATGTCGATACTTGACATGGGACGAGTATTGCGTGAAGACAGGCGGTGTATTTCTCTGGCCAGCATTTCCTTTCCGGTCCCGTTTTCTCCGGTTATCAGAATATTGGCGTCGGTCCTGGCTACTTTATTGACTACCTTTATTAATTGTAGCATGGCGGGAGAATGCCCTATCAGCATTTCAGGTTTGTTCGGATTGCCGGATCCTACGATTGAGTTTTTTGATTTTGAGGAACTTTTCCTGTTCGATTTATTATTGTATGCTTCCTTTATTTTCTGAACCAGTGTCCGGTTATCCCAAGGTTTGAGAAGAAAGTCGGTAGCTCCGTTCTTCAAAGCTTTTACGGCTAGTTCCACATCTCCGTAAGCAGTTAACATTACCACAGGGAGTGCGGGGCGGATTTCGTGAATATGTTTCAGCCAGTATAGTCCTTCGTTGCCGTTATTGATACCGGCCGAAAAATTCATATCGAGAATTACGATATCAATGGAAGTGGTAGTGAGCAGTGTTGTTATTTGATTAGGATTGGCAGCTGTGCGGACTGTACTGAATTCATTTTCGAGTAAAAGTTCCAGCGAAGCCAACACACTTTTATTATCATCTACTATTAAAATAGTTCCGGTTTCCATATATGTAAGATTGGGGGGATCTGTCTGGGTTGAACGATTCTTTAAGTTTTTGGGTAAAGATATTCGTTTTTACTTTTCCCTGCAAGAGAGTGTCCAATAATTAGACGTTTTATGATACATTTCCTGAAACATGACTTTATTCTATGTTTCGTTTAAGTAATATTTATAGCCTGAACGTTGAATAATGGCTGTTTGCACGCAGGTCATGGTGGCTTTTTATTGATAACGTCCAATTTTTAGACGTTATAGTGTGTAATAATTGGACGGGAACGATAAAATAATGTATGTCATCTGTCTTGTAATCAGTGGTTTAAGTATTGTGGCATTATGTTTGCTTTTTTAATTCATATAGAACACAATTGCATATATACTGAAGAATGAGGAACATTTTCTTTTTATTGTTTTTATTGCCCGTGATTACGTATGCTCAATCTGCAATGAGTTTGGATGAATGTATCCGTTTGGCATGGAAACAGAATCCTTCTATACGGAATAGTGCCATTAACATAAAGGAAGCACGAACGGATTATGCTGCCGCTATCGGTACATTTCTTCCCCGCATAGTAGCCAACGCAGAAACAGGAAAGCGTTTCGGGCGTTCGATAGACCCGGATACCAATGGTTATACAGAAAAGACTTTTGAAGAAGGAACGATAGGTCTTGATATGACTTTGTCTTTGTTTGAAGGTTTTTCACGTATCAATCAGGTTCGTTTTCGGAAAATAAATCGGGAACGCAGCAAGTGGGAACTGAAAGACAGGCAGAATGAACTCGCCTATCAAGTGACGGATGCTTACTACAAACTGGTTTTGGAAAGAAAACTCTTGAATTTGGCTTTGGAGCAAAGCCGGTTGAGCGAACGATACCTGAAACAAACCGAGACATTTGTGGAACTGGGCTTGAAATCCATTTCCGACTTGCAAGAGGTAAAAGCCCGCAGGGAAGGGGATATATATCGTTACCAATCCCGTGCTAATAGCTGTCGGTTGTCATTACTGCATCTGGAACAGTTGATGAACTTTCAGTCGGGTGATACACTTGTCATTCAGGATACGATTGTCGAATTGAATAAACTCCCGTTGCTTTCACTCCCCTCTACGGAAACATTGTATAGACAATCGTTGGAAGTACTCCCTGCCATGCGTATGATTAGCTTAAAGCAGAAAGCTGCCCGCAAAGAATATGCAATGGCGGGCGGAGCTTTTTCTCCTTCTGTTTATGCCCGCTTTACGGTAGGTTCTAATTTCTACAACACTGCATTTTCCGCCAGGCAATTGCGGGATAATATAGGAAAATATATCGGTATCGGTATCTCTTTCCCTTTGTTGAGCGGTTTTGAACGTTTTACGAATCAAAGGAAGTTGAAATTGAACTTGTATCGCCTGAAGAATGAAGAGGAATTGGAGAAGCAACAGCTATATACTGAAATTGAGCAAACTCTTCTTTCCCTGCATGCCGGCTATACGGAACATCAACAGGTATTGCAGCAATTGAGCGCGGAAACTCTGGTCTTGAAAGAATCCGAACGAAAGTGGGAAGAAGGGCTTATCTCTGTCTTTCAGTTAATGGAAGCCCGTAATCGTTTTATTTCCGCCAAAGCAGAACTGGTTCGTGTGCGCTTGCAGGTAGAAATGATGATGAAACTGGAGAAATATTACCGGGAGGGAACTTTCTTATAAAGGCAGAGTTTATATATTTTGAATAACAAAGTTGATACTTCTTTAATAACTAATTTATAATAACCCTATTTTTGATTGATTCCTTATGGATACACCTATTGAACGTAAACCCGGCATTACCCGTAAACATCTATATGTAATAGGTGGTATAGCCTTTGTTATTGCCGTTGTTTTATATTTCATATTCAGAGACACTACCTCTTCCATGACTGTGGAGAAAGAACGTCTGACGATTGCTACCGTTAACCGTGGTGAGTTTAATGACTATATTCGTGTCATTGGTCAGGTAATGCCTAATCGTATTATTTATATGGATGCCGTGGAAGGTGGACGTGTGGAAGAACGTCTAAAAGAAGAAGGTGCTATGGTGAAGGCAGGCGACGTGATTTTGCGTCTCAGTAATCCGTTACTAAATATTGGTATTATGCAGAGCGAAGCGGATCTGGCTTATCAGGAGAATGAACTTCGTAATACCCGTATTAGCATGGAGCAGGAACGCTTGCGTTTAAAACAAGAGCGTATTGGGCTAAATAAAGATCGGCTGGTGAAACAGCGCCGTTATGAGCAATACAGTCGCCTGATAAAAGAGCAACTTATTGCAGAAGAAGATTATCGACTTGCCAAAGAGGAGTATGATGCGGCTAAAGAACAGTTGGATGTCATTGACGAGCGTATTCGTCAGGATAATATTTTCCGTGAAAGTCAGGTAAACAGCTTGGACGAGAACATACGTAATATGAAACAGAGTCTCGCGCTGGTACGCGAACGAATTGAGAACCTGAAGGTGAAAGCTCCTATTGACGGGCAGGTAGGTAATCTTGATGCACAGATAGGACAATCAATAGCTGCGGGCGAGCACATTGGTCAGATCATCACTTCTGACCTGAAAGTACAAGCGCAGATTGACGAACATTACGTGGAGCGTGTTGTACCCGGATTGCCGGCTGACTTTACCCGTGACGGTGTCAGTTATAAACTGGAGGTGACGAAGCCGTATCCGGAAGTAAAAGAAGGGCAGTTTCGTACCGATTTGCAGTTTACAGCCGGACGACCGGAGAATATACGTGCAGGGCAGACCTATCATATCAATCTACAATTGGGCGACCCTGCACAGGCTATTTTGGTGCCGCGTGGCGGATTTTTCCAAATAAGCGGTGGACGATGGATGTATGTTGTGGATGAAAGTGGTAAATTTGCTATTCGTCAGCCTATCCGCATCGGACGACAAAATCCGCAGTATTATGAGGTTACCGAAGGATTAAAACCTGGTGATCGGGTGATTGTATCCGGATATGAACTGTTTGGCGATAACGAGAAACTGATACTGAAATAAGTCTATGATATGATAAATTACTTTTCACAAGTGATACGTAGTCAGCGGGTTAAAAAATCTCTGACACTGATAAATATAACGGGATTGTCTGTTTGTATTGCAACAGCATTGCTTATCATACTTTACGTATGGTCGGAGTTAAGCTACGATTCATTCCACAATACCGAGCGTGTATATCGTGTTGAAAGCCGGTTGTATGAAGGCAAGACGCTGACAGATAACTGGGCGACTACAGCTTACGGCCATGCACCTGCAATGGCTCGTGAAATTGCAGGCATTGAGAAGTATGTCCGTGTAACAGCACAAGACCGCGAACAAGTGGTGAATTACTTCGACAGGAGATTTGCCGAAGCACATTATTGCTACACCGAACCTGCTTTTTTTGAGATATTTAATTTCCCGATAATTAGAGGAGATAAGACCGGGCAACTGGTGCGTCCTAATACGGTGGTACTGACCGAAAGTGCGGCAAATCGTTATTTTGATGAAGAAGACCCGATAGGGAAGGTGCTGACTTTCAGTACGCCTTCATCGCAGCAAAACTTTGAAGTTACCGGCGTGATAGCAGATATGCCTGTTCGTTCTCATCTGCAATATGATTTTCTACTTTCATATAGTACGATTCCCAAAGAGCGACAGGACATTTGGTACATTCACGGAGTTTATACCTATGTCCGCCTGATGTCCGGAAAATGTCCGGAAGAGATTGAAGAGGCTTTTCTCAATATATCCGATAAGTACAAAACTGATGCCTTGAGACATAAGACTTGGGCGGTAGAACTGATACCGCTGAAAGACATTCATCTCACTCCACAAAAAGCTTATGAGAAAGAAGTGAAAGGGAGTCGGACTGCGGTTCTTATACTATTGGTGATGTCCGTTGCCCTGCTACTGATAGGTTGGGCTAATGCCTTGAATCTGACCGTGGCACGTTTCTTGGAACGCGGACGTGAGTTCGGGTTGCGTAAGGCTTTTGGTGCTTCGCGCCGTCAGATTATTATCCAGGGACTTCTTGAATCAGGTTTCATGAATCTGTTGGCTACGCTGATAGCTCTTGGTTGGCTGGAACTTCTTTTACCCCTTGTTTATCGCTGGGCAGGGCAAAGCTTTGGGACGGATATACTTATGTTGCCTGCTTTCTGGGGAATTGTAGCCGGAGTGGTTGTTATTGGTACGTTTGTTGTAGGCTTCTATCCTTCTTGGCTGATGGTTACTATACGTCCGTCGGAAATTATGAGGGGGAAACTGTTACACGGTAAACGTGGTAACCGGATAAGGAAAGTGCTGATTGTGGTTCAGTTTCTCGCTTCTTTTGTTCTGATTACTGGCACGTTCACAGTGATTCGGCAAGTGTGTTATATGCAAAGTGAGGCTTCCGTCGATTCTCATTCACGTATGTTAGTCATTAAGTACCCCTCTTTCACCGAGGGATTGGCACTACGTCTGGAAAGTTTCACCAAGCGTCTGAAGCAACGGGCAGATGTAAGCCACGTAACCGTTTCAGGAGCTGTTCCCGGGGTGGAGGTAGCCAATTATTTTACCAATCGTCCTTATGGAAGTGACCCTTCGCAAGTGAAACTGATACAGATGTTTGCCGTAGATTATGATTATCTATCTGCCTATATGCCCGCTATGATTTGTGGGCGGTACTTCTCTGAGGACTTTGGCGGTGACCTCAACCGGATAGTGCTCAACGAGGAAGCAGTCAGGTTATTAGGTTATGAGTCGCCCGAAGCCGCATTGGGACAGCAGGTTAAAATGGAGGTGGTAGGCGAACCGCTCGAAATTATCGGAGTGGTGAAAAACTATCACCAGCAATCGCTTTCCGTGGCTTACAAACCTATTATCTTCTTTATGAAAGAGCGAGTACCATTTATTGCAACACCTTATATTTCAGTCCGCTTGACAGGCGAAGGAGAAGATAGTGCTTTGATGGAGATCGAGCAGATGTATCATGAATATTTTCCGACTTCTTTATTTTCTTATTTCTTTTTGAGTGATTTGAATACTTTCCTTTATAAATCAGACCGTAATTTCGGTTGGATATTTGCCAGTGCTTCTTTAATTGCCATATTTGTGGCATGTCTCGGTTTGTGGATTGTAACATTGTTTTCAACCTTATCGCGCTTGAAAGAAGTGGGTATCCGCAAGGTGCTCGGTGCAAATAAAAGCAGCCTGTTTTTTATCTTGACCAAGGAGCTGATGTTGCTCACTATATTGGCATCTGCAATCGGTATACCCGTATCAGCAGTGTTAATGAATGGCTGGTTGGAGACGTATGCTTTCCATATTTCGCTACCTTGGTGGATATATGCAGTCGTTTTTGCGCTGTTGATGCTGATTGCGTTCCTTACTGTTTTTCAACAAGTGTGGCGCATTATCTGCTTGAAACCGATGAGTATTTTAAAATATGAATAACTAATAAATATTGAACTGATTATGATTAAGACTGAAAAACTGACAAAACTCTTCGCAACCGAAGAAGTGCAGACAAAGGCATTGAACGAAGTCACTTTACAAGTGGAACAAGGGGAGTTTGTTGCTATAATGGGTCCTTCGGGATGCGGTAAGTCAACACTGCTGAATATTTTGGGTACACTCGATTCTCCAACTTCCGGCTCTTATTTCTTTGAAGGAAAACAGGTGGATAAAATGAATGAGAACCAATTGACTGCCCTCAGGAAAGGTAATCTCGGCTTTATCTTTCAGAGTTTCAACTTGATTGACGAGCTGACCGTATGTGAGAATGTAGAATTACCCCTTATCTATATAGGCGTCAAAGCCAATGAACGTAAAGAAAGAGTAAAGAAAGTACTCGAGAAAGTAAACCTGCTGCATCGTGCCAACCATTATCCACAGCAATTGTCCGGTGGACAGCAACAGCGCGTAGCTATTGCTCGTGCCGTAGTGACGGACTGTAAATTGCTTCTCGCTGACGAACCTACCGGAAATTTGGATTCGGTGAACGGTATAGAAGTAATGGAACTATTGAGTGAACTGAATGCTCAGGGAACTACTATCATCATCGTTACCCACTCTCAACGGGATGCAATGTACGCACACCGCGTCATTCAATTATTAGACGGACAAATCGTAGCCGAAAACGTCAACCGCCCGCTGGGAAAAAATGTGTCAGCTAAAAATGAAACTGTATGATAGGAAATTACTGGAATAGTGCTTGGCGGAATCTGATGAAACGGAAAAGGTTCAGTTTCATTAATATATTCGGACTGGCGATTGGTATGGCATCGGCACTGCTGATTCTTACCTACGTGACTTTTGAATTCAGCTTTGATAAAATGCACACAAAGTATGACCATATCTACCGTGTGCAAAGTACGTTTCACGAAGGGGAAGTACTGACCGACTACTGGGCAAGCAGCTCCTTCGGATATGGTTCGGCAATGAAAGAGAACCTTGCCGGAATAGAGGATTATACCCGAATCGGCTCCCTACTCCAGCCGGAACAAATAGTGAAATACGGTGAACTGACCTTGCGGGAGAATCAGATAGCGTATGCCGAACCCAGCTTTTTTCGCCTTTTTGATTTCGAACTTTTGAAAGGCGATAAGAAAACCTGTCTCTCCATGCCGGGGCAAGTGGTAATCACCGAACGCATTGCCAGTAAATATTTCAAGGACGAAGACCCTATCGGGAAGATATTCATCTTTACCGGCGCATACGACAAGATATCGTGTGAAGTGACCGGAGTGATGAAAGAAATGCCTTCCAACTCGCATATACATTATAGTTTTCTGATTTCGTATAAATCTCTGCCTAAATATATGCAGGAATATTGGTACAAACACGAGGCTTATACCTACGTCCTGCTTGACTCTCCCGAAAGGAAAGCGGAAATAGAGAGAGAATTTCCTGTAATGGCGGAAAAGTACAAGACGGATGAAGCCTTGAAAAACAAGACATGGGGAGTCTCTTTAATCCCTCTGGCAGATATACACCTCACTCCGCAGGTAGGATACGAAGCGGAGACGAAAGGAAACCGTTCTTCTATGATTGCCTTGATTTTTGCTGCTATTGCTATTTTGGCTATTGCCTGGATAAACTATATAAACCTCACCGTAGCCCGTTCAATGGAGCGTGCCAAAGAAGTGGGAGTTAGGCGGGTAGTGGGAGCTTTCCGCAAGCAGTTGATTCATCAATTTTTGTTTGAAGCATTAGTGATGAACCTGATAGCTTTTGTACTCGCCGTTGGCTTGATAGAATTGGTTCTTCCGTACTTTAATCAATTGGTAGGCCGTACCGTTACCTTCTCCGTTTGGCTGATAGATTATTGGTGGATTTTATTGATTCTTGTTTTTATCGTCGGGATATTCCTTTCTGGATATTATCCGGCATTGGCTTTGCTGAATCGGAAACCAATTATGTTGTTGAAGGGGAAATTCTTGCATAGTAAATCCGGAGAACGGACACGGAAAGTTTTGGTTATCATTCAATATATGGCTTCAATGATATTGTTGTGCGGCACATTGATTGTCTTTGCACAGTTGAGTTTTATGCGCAGCCAGTCTTTGGGAGTTAAGACCAATCAGACATTGGTGGTCAAATTTCCTGGGCATACCGAGGGACTGAATACGAAACTGGAAGCTATGAAAAAAACGATAGCACGTCTTCCGTTGGTATATCAAGTCACTTTCTCCGGCGCTGTGCCGGGCGAGGAAGTAGCGACTTTCCTTTCCAATCGCCGTACCAATGATGCTCTGAAGCAGAATCGCCTGTATGAGATGCTTGCCTGCGACCCCGATTATGTGGATGCCTATGGATTGCAAGTTGTGGCCGGAAGAAATTTCTCGGAAGACTATGGAGATGATGTAGACAAACTGGTGATTAACGAAACGGCTGTACGTAACCTGGGCTTTACATCTAATGATGAGGCTATAGGGGAGTTGGTGAACGTTGAATGTACTGATGCCCCGATGCAGATTATCGGAGTAGTGAAAGATTATCACCAACAGGCATTGAGCAAGAATTATACACCTATCATGTTGATTCATAAAGATAAGATTGCCTGGTTACCACAACGTTATATCTCTATCGTAATGACTTCCGGTGATCCTCGTGAATTGGTATCACAGGTGCATGAGATTTGGAATCAATATTTTGCGGATTCCAGTTTCGATTACTTTTTCCTCGACCAATTCTTCGACCACCAGTATCGTCAGGATGAGGTGTTTGGTGTAATGATTGGCGCTTTTACCGGTTTGGCTATTTTCATTTCCTGTTTGGGACTTTGGGTACTGGTCATGTTTTCATGTTCCACACGTACCAAAGAAATGGGGATACGTAAAGTTCTTGGGGCTTCCCGTTGGACACTCTTCTATCAGTTGGTTAAGGGATTCTTTCTGTTAATTCTGATAGCAGTTGTTATTGCTTTGCCACTAGCTTGGTTTAGTATGAATGCCTGGTTGAGCCATTATGCTTTCCGCACAGATTTGAAAGCATGGTTCTTTATTATGCCTGTATTGCTAATGTTGTTTATCTCATTTATAACAGTAGCTTTCCAGACCATAAAGATAATAATGAGCAAACCTGCCCGCTCTTTACGATATGAATAATCTCTGAATCACTCAATAGGATATTCGTTAATATCCAATTTGATTTATGTTAAATGTTAACGAGACTATTACTTTTATTAAACCATGTTATAAGATGCGTTGCTTTACTCCGAAAATTTGGAGATATGCTGAAAGTCCGTATCTTTGCAATGTGTTTTTCATAGTATTAGATTTAAGGTTAAC
>ENA-OPCS01001126-OPCS01001126.1-human-gut-metagenome-genome-assembly--contig:-NODE-1126-length-16200-cov-2.059399_pt1 | contig 16200 bp, 9 predicted proteins | sample MGYA00241256_ERZ501492 | MGnify/ENA primary metagenome ERZ501492 (study PRJEB25962, sample SAMEA2042512) | human gut metagenome | biome: human gut; feature: human-associated habitat; material: faeces... | reverse complement strand
CTTATCTGGACAACACAAAGACAGTAAAAGAAGTAGTAATGGAAGGTGTGCAACCCATTGTTGACGCACTGACAGAATACGAAGAAATCAATCAAAAATTCGGTTTGCCGGAGTATTACGAAGACCAGGATAAAATGGATGCTCTTTTTACTCGTCAAGGCGAATTGCAAGATATTATTGATGCAACAGATGCATGGAATCTGGATAGTAAACTGGAACGTGCAATGGACGCACTTCGTTGTCCGCCTGAAAATCAGTCTGTGGCAAATCTTTCCGGAGGTGAACGTCGACGGGTAGCTCTTTGTCGTTTGCTGTTGCAGAAACCGGATGTGTTGTTGCTGGACGAGCCTACCAACCATTTGGATGCAGAATCTATCGATTGGTTGGAACAACATCTTCAACAATATGAAGGGACTGTTATTGCCGTAACCCACGACCGTTACTTCCTTGACCACGTTGCCGGCTGGATTCTCGAACTAGATCGTGGTGAAGGTATTCCATGGAAAGGAAACTACTCTTCCTGGCTGGAACAGAAGACGAAACGCATGGAAATGGAGGAAAAAACTGCGAGCAAACGTCGTAAGACGCTGGAGCGCGAGTTGGAATGGGTTCGTATGGCTCCGAAAGCTCGTCAGGCAAAAGGGAAAGCCCGCCTTAATTCATACGACAAGTTGTTGAATGAAGACGTGAAAGAGAAGGAGGAAAAACTGGAAATCTTTATTCCGAATGGCCCTCGTTTAGGTAATAGAGTTATCGAAGCTAAACATGTGGCTAAAGCATACGGTGATAAACTGCTGTTTGACGATTTGAATTTTGTGCTTCCCCCGAATGGCATTGTCGGCGTAATCGGTCCGAATGGTGCAGGAAAAACTACACTTTTCCGTTTGATTATGGGACTGGAAACCGTAGATAAGGGTGAATTTGAAGTAGGAGAGACTGTAAAAGTAGCCTATGTCGACCAGCAGCATAAAGACATTGACCCGAACAAGAGTGTTTATCAGGTAATTTCCGGTGGTAATGATTTGCTTCGTATGGGCGGACGTGATATTAATGCACGTGCTTATCTTTCTCGTTTCAATTTCTCCGGAGCCGATCAGGAAAAACTTTGTGGTGTGCTCTCCGGTGGTGAGAGAAATCGTTTGCACCTAGCAATGGCTTTGAAAGAAGAAGGTAACGTGTTGTTGCTCGATGAGCCTACCAATGATATCGACGTAAATACACTGCGTGCTTTGGAAGAAGGTCTGGAAGACTTTGCAGGTTGTGCAGTTGTCATTTCACACGACCGTTGGTTCCTCGATCGTATTTGTACACACATTCTGGCTTTTGAAGGAGACTCCAATGTGTTTTACTTTGAAGGTTCCTATTCGGAGTACGAAGAAAATAAATTGAAGCGTTTAGGGAATGAAGAACCGAAGCGTGTTCGTTATAGAAAGTTAATGACCGACTAGTGTAAAATAATAGATTGAAGCATTTCTAATGCTTTCTGTTTCAAAATAAAAGGCTCTGCAAGTTATGTAGAGCCTTTCTTGTTTTATAACGCAATAAAACGTTTATCTCTCTTAAAATTTTGTAGTATAATTGTAACGTAAGTCTAAATAATATTAATTATATTTGTGCACAGTTTTTAAAAGCAAACAATTAGTATAAACTAATCAATTACATTATGTTAAAAAGAACGCGGTCTTTTTTGGTGCTAGTAATGTTGCTAATGACAGTCACAATGAGTGCACAGGTTACCACAGCCACTATGAGTGGTAAAGTGACAGCACAAGATGAACCGATTATCGGAGCAACTATTGTTGCCATTCACGAGCCTTCAGGAACTCGGTATGGAACTGTGACTAATGTTAGTGGTCAATTCAATTTGCAAGGTATGCGTACTGGTGGACCATACAAGGTAGAAATTTCTTATGTCGGTTATCAGACAGCTATTTACAAAGGAATCAATCTTTTATTAGGAGAGAATTATGTTTTAAATGTTTCTTTAAAAGAGAGTTCTGAACTGTTGGACGAAGTGGTGGTGACTGCTTCTAAAGAAAGTAACATGAAGTCTGATAGGGCAGGTGCTATTATGAATGCTAATCGTGATATGATTAGTAACACCCCAACTATTTCCCGTAGTATTAGCGATATTATGCGTCTTTCTCCACAAGGTGCTGATGTTGGTAATGGTTTTGCAGTCGGTGGTGGCAATTATCGCCAATCATTTGTGACAGTTGACGGTGCTGCTTTCAACAATACATTCGGGTTGGGAGGTAATCTTCCGGCTAACGGCTCTCCAATTTCTTTGGATGCTTTGGAACAGGTTACAGTAGCTGTAACCCCGTTTGATGTTCGTCAGAGCGGTTTTACAGGAGGTGCAATTAATGCAGTAACTCGTTCGGGAGATAACCAATTTCGTGGAACTGCTTATATGTATTTTAATAATGAGAATCTAAAAGGAAGTAAAGTTGATGATTATGAACTTTTACGTTCCAAAGCTCAATATTATACTTATGGTGCAAGCTTCGGTGGTCCGATTATAAAAGATAAATTATTCTTCTTTGTAAATGGAGAATATGAAGATAATGTAACAGCGGGATCAAACTATCGTCCTCGTACTGCACTTGGAGAAAGCTATAGTGGTGGTAATATACATCGCCCTCTCCAAAGTGACATGGATGATATGCGTGGTTTCTTACTAAACAAATATAATTTTGATCCGGGAAAGTATAATGACTATTCAACGGATACCCCTGCTTATCGTGTTATGGCACGTGTTGACTGGAATGCTAATCAAAACAATAAAGTTAGTTTCCGTTTTACCAAGACACATACCAAAGATTCTAACTTCCCTACCAGTTCAGTCAGTCCATTATCTACATCAGCTCTTTATCCGGGAGGAACATCCACTGAAGTCATAGATGGTAAACCTGTTGGTACCATTGCTCCTGGACAGGGACGTACTTCTAAATATGCGCTTAGCTTTTCGAATTCCAACTATTATCAAGTGCGTGATTTTACTTCTGTTGCAGGTGAATGGAACTCTCGTATGGCTCAAGGAGCAATGAATAATATGCTACGTTTTGCATATTCTTATCAAGATGAGCCTCGTTCGTTTGATGGTCCTCTTTTCCCAACAGTTGATATTTTGCAGGATGGTGCTGTATATGCCAATTTTGGTGCAGACCTTTTTACTGCGGGTAATCTGCGTCAGACAAAAGTATTCACCATTACAGATGAGTTTAACTGGAACGTAGGTATTAATAAGTTCATGGCCGGTTTCCAATATGAGCATACAAAGGCTATTAATGGTTATATGCTGGGAGGTGCTGGTTACTATGTTTATTCAAGTTGGAGTGATTTTGTAAATGATGAGACTCCGAAGGCCTTTGCTATAACCCATTCAAATTCACCTGATATGTCTCAATTCCTTGCAGAATTGAAATTCCAACAATATTCTTTATATTTGCAAGATGAGGTTTCTGTTTCAGAAAACTTTAAAGTAACAGGTGGACTTCGTTTTGAACTACCGACTTACCCTTCTTTAAAGAATAATTATAATGAAGAATTTGCCAAATTAGATTTTGGAGGTCAGCATTATTCAACAGACCAACTTCCGGGTGCGAAAGTATCAGTATCTCCACGTGTTGGTTTTAATTGGGATATAACAGGAGATCGTAAGTATGTACTTCGTGGTGGTACAGGTTTGTTTGTTGGACGTATGCCTTTCGTTTGGTTGATTTCTGCTGTCGGAAATTCAGGCGTGGGACAAACTACCTATTATTATACGGATGCTGCTACTGCCCAATATAAACCTCATTTCCATGCAAATCGTGATGAGATTTTGAAGGACTTGTATGGTGGTCAGACGCATTCAAAAGTAGAGCTTCCTAAAGATCCGACAATTATTGATAAAGATTTGAAGATGCCTTCTACTTGGAAGACCTCATTAGCTCTTGATATGAGATTGCCGGGAGATGTTAACTTTACTTTGGAAGGAATTTATAGCCGTGATTATAATCCGGTTGTGATAACTAACCGCGGTTATGAATTGCAAGAGGCAAAATTGACTCTTTCTCCCAATGATGTTCGTGATACTTATAAGATATATAACAGCGGTCGGAATGTTTATCTTTTAGAGAACTGGAAAAAGGGTGCTTATTACTATTCTATTTCAGCGCAATTGCGTAAGAACTTTGATTTTGGTTTAGATTTATCATTTGCTTATACACATTCAAAATCTCGTTCATATAGTGATGGTATTGGTGACCAAGTAACTTCTGCCTATAAGACTAATACTTATTCGGTAAATGGTATCAATGAACATGAATTGGGTTATGGTACCTATGTAGCTCCTGATCGTATCTTGGCTACAATCGGTTATAAAAAGGAATATGGAAAGCATTTTGCTACTAGCGTTTCTTTGTTGTATGAAGGAATGCAGATGGGATATTCCGGGTCATGGGGATATAGCCGCTACTCGTATACTTTCTCTAGTAATGTTGTTGGTGATGCAGGCGCTAATAGTTTATTGTATATTCCTGCAACACGTGAAGAATTAGATAGCTGGAAGTTTAGTGATGCTGCTTCTTATCCGGCTAAGGAGCAAAGAGATGATTTCTGGAATTATATTAACCAAGATAAATACCTGAAGAATCGCAAAGGTAAGTATGCCGAGAGAGGTGGAGCTGTTATGCCATGGCATCATCAAGTTGATTTTAAATTGAATCAAGATTTCTATTTGAATGTTGGTGGAAAGCGTAACTTGCTGCAAGTAGGAGTTGATATTAAAAACCTTCCTAACTTATTGAACAACAGTTGGGGACTTTATAAGCAGGTAATCAATTCGAGCTTGTTGCAATATAAAAACGGAGAATTTACTATGAATAAGAATGCAGGTGAGACATTGACAAGCACTTATCGTGATTTCCAAAGTTTTAAATCTACTTATTCAGTACAGTTTAGTGTACGTTATATTTTCAATTAAGACAATATAGTATAACTGAAAATTAAAAGCAACTAATTCATAACGATTTAGTTGCTTTTTTGTTTTTATTGCTGAATATCTAGTTGAGTCCCATTACAAAGAACACCTTTTATAGCTTCATCCTCATCACCACCGGATTATGATCACTATATTCCCAGTCCGGTGAGAAATAATCCAAACCTTTCAGTTCGGGCGAGTGAAGAATATAGTCAATTCTCAACAGGTGCTTAAAATATTTGAAAGTATACATATATCCGTGTCCGCCGGTCTGAAAGCCGTCTTGCAATTTATCACCTTTCACGGTGTGGTAAACGTAAGAAGAAGGGAGTGAGTTGAAGTCACCGCAGACAAGAGTAGGATAGGGGGAGGCAGACACCAGTTGATTGATAAGATTAGCTTGTACTGCACGTTTCCGGAAGTTCTCATGCAGGCCGTCGGCGAGCGTAAGGGCGGCACGTTTGGCTCTTTGAGAGTTGTCTTGGCGAAGTTCTTTTTCCAGTTTGCGCTTATTGCGGCTCACTTCCGTAGTTTGCAGGTGATTATTAAACAGACGGATCATACGACCGTTGACTTCAATATCACACCAGAGACTACAATTACCGGAGTTGGGATAAATAATCAGATGCTCCTTTTTGATAGAATAACGGCTGAAAACGGCAAGTTGTAAAAGATGTTGTCCTTCGGGAGAAGAAGGAATATAATGATAAGGCCAGTCAGACAACGCAGTACATAGACTGTCGACGCCAAACTCATCATCAATACCGAACTCTTGAAAACAGAGAATGTCCGCTTTCAGATTTCTCATCTGTGCAGCGATCTCCTTACATGAATACCCGGTGTGTTCGCGGTTGAACCCGTCAACGTTGTAAGTGGCTACGGTCAACACTCCGGGAGTATATGCGTTAACTTTGACTGTCGGTTTGGAAGCCGGATCGAGAAGCGGGAATTGGAGAACACAGTTGATGTAACCCCAATTACTGAATATGGCAATTAGCGGAATGAAAACCCAGCATCGCCAACGAATCGTCCAATAAACAGCAGACGCCAGATTGACCAACAAAAGTATCGGTAGTCCCAAACCGATAAAAGGCATAAACTTGAAACTGTCCGGTGAAGCAGTACCGTTAAATGCTCCTGCTATTGTGACACCCGCCAGGATACACGATAAAAGAATAGAGATGTAGTAAAATAGTCTATAAAAGGCTTTCATCTTTCCTTGGTTATGTTTATATCACTCTTGTATTTTATTATTTAATTCTGGAGACAGCCATTTATTGAGCATTTTTTTCAATTCCGACTGCACGATCGGCTTGGATATGAAATCACTACATCCCGCTTCTTTGGCAGCTTTCTGGTCTTGCGGATAAGCGTATGCACTTTGAACAACAATAGGAACGGTGGCAGACAGTTCGCGAATGATTTTCGTAGCTTCCAGTCCGTCCAGATTCGGCATTTTGATATCAATTAAGATGAGGTCAGGTTTCACTTCATCATACATTATGACGGCTTCCATACCGTCGTGTGCATGAACCAACCGATAATTCTTGCCAAGGATAGCATTCAGCAAATCATAGTTACTGTCCGTGTCTTCGGCAATCAAGATGCAGGCTTGTTTCTCAGGAATTTGTTCCTGTGGTGTTTCATTGGAGGGTTGTTCAGTCAGGTCAGAAGGTTGAGAAGACTGCGAAAGTTGTGAGGACTGCGAAGACAGTGAAGATTGCATACCTTCTGTTGTGTCCGTAACCTTCTTTATAATATTATAAGGCAACGTAAAATTAAACGTCGTTCCTACTCCAAATTCAGAGTTGACGGTAATCTTTCCACCCAGTCGTTCAACGATCGACTTACAGATAGACAATCCCAATCCCGTGCCCTGCGCATGATTATTCAGCTTGGCAAAACGTTCGAACACACGTCCCACCTTTTCCGGTTCGATGCCTGTGCCCGTGTCGGTCACATGAAAAACGATTTGGTCGCCGACCCGTTTGTATCCATAACTAATGCTCCCTTCTTTCGTGAATTTGGCGGCATTGCCAATCAAATTAGAAATCACCTGGAACACCCGATTCTTGTCCGTTTCAATCATCAGACTTTCGTCCGAAGGCTCGTGAACGAGGCTCACGCCTACCGGCATACGGAAAATATGAGCGTCGTGTACTTCCCTGCATAAGTTGTGCAGGCTTGTAGGTCCTATGGTAAATTCGATAATTCCCGATTCAATTTTCGAAAGATCAAGAATCTCGTTGATAAGATCCAGCAGGCGACCATTATTAGACTCAACGATACCATAATACGTCTTCCTTTCCTCCTCATCATTACTTTCGGCGATAAGTTGCGAGAAGCCGACAATGGCGTTCAAAGGAGTACGAATCTCGTGACTCATGTTGGCGAGGAAAGCCGATTTTAGCTTGTCGGACATTTCCGCTTTCTCTTTTGACGATTGAAGTTCACGTTTGATCATCTCCAGTTCCGTGATATCCCATTCGATGCTGACGATGATAGGAGAGGACAATTCATCCCCGTCCACCCGGATTTTCCGTTTGTCGAGGATAATCCGGTTACCGTTTTTATCCCTCCCCTCGGTCGTCCAATGCAATCCCTTTCCGGTGGTTGCCACTTGTATATCCTCCTGTCTCTTTTTATCGGCCACTATGGGCGGATAATAGTCAAAGTCATTCTTTCCGATCGACTCACCGACGCAGAGATCACGGTTGTACGACTCACGGTTACGGTAGAGATACCGGAAATCATTATTGATCTCCTTCACCACAATTCCCGCAGGCAGATTATTGATAGTAGTATCCATAATCAAGTTGAGTCGCTTGATTTGCGCCTCATACCGGATTCGTTCGGAAATATCATGTGCAAACGACCAGTAACTTTCTTCTCCGGAATCATTGGTCACATTATACATTGTGCCTTCGTATGCCAGAATATCCCTGTTGATTTTCGAAGGATGATGAGCGATAAAATTGCTGCTTCCGCCGTGCATGATGTCCTTACAACGTTCGTTCCACGCTTTCTGCGTAGGCATATCTGCGGCAATATCATAAATTTTCAGTTTACAGATATCCACATTCTCGCAAATCCCGTGATTGTGGAGAAAACGCCGGTTGGCAAAGATGATCGTACCGTCCTCTCTGGCGGCAAAGATACTCTCCTTGGCGTTGTTGATAGCGTGCGTCAGCGTATTGATATCGTTTCTGCGGCGCTGGATATCGGTGATATTCTGGATATATCCCTCGATCGTAAGGCTGCCGTCCGGGAGTTCCTCACGCAGATAAGCCTGGATACGCATATAATATATCTCTCCGTTCACCTGTACGCGGTAGCTGATACTGTCCGTATTGAACCTCTCCAGATTTCTAAGTTTCCAGTTGATAAACGTCTGCCGGTCTTCTTCAACGATATACTCCCTGTATTTCTCGAAAGAAATGCTTCGTACCGTTTCTTCGCACAACACGCCGGTATGTCCCAGATAATGAAAAACGTTTTCATTCGTATTGTACACCCACTGACCGATTTGCGCCACTTTCTGTATCTCTCGCAGCGTTCGGTTCGCTTGTTCCAGTTGGCGTTTCACGTTGCTTCTTTGGGTGATGTCGCGATACTGGCAGAGCACCATGTCATCATAAGGATGCATGATACATTTAAAATAATAAACATCTTCCTTTAGTACCAGTTTGAAGTTTTTACTGACGCTCTTTTTCCCTTCAAGTACCGATTGGAAGACAGGAACAACCCTTTCCCGCGTATATTCGGGCAGGAGTTCAAATATGTTTTTTCCTAGAAGTATCTCATCCTGTAAGAACCATAGGTCACAATGAGGATCAATGTCTATGCAAACACCATTCTTGTCGACCAACAACATTGTATCGGCTGTCAGTTTCAATATCCTTTGCGCGTTATTTGTATCATGTAATGTTCTGTTCATGTCCATTCGATTAGATGATTAAGACTATTGCATCTTACAAAGATAACAAAAGATTTGATTATTTGTTTTTATTTTTCTGCCCGCTTCGCTTTTTCCCAAGTCCCGCTCCCTCTTTTCTTCTTCAGATAGCGGATTCCTCTCAAGACATTTATATTCATAAAGAGGAAGTAATAGGGGATAAACAGCAATTTATTCTTTATCTGTCTGGTAGACAGATAATATCCCCAGTATCCCAGTCCGTAGAAAAACACCTGTAACACGAACAGGACGCCGTAGAACACAGGCGAGCCGCCCGTCAGCAAAATCGCAACATTCAGCGGGAGAAGTGCGAACAATAGAAAAGGCGTGACAGACCACCTCAACACCCGGTGCGACGTGTACTGAAAACTAAGTACCCCGTAGCGGAAAGGGTTCAGCAATGGGCGAAGCCTGCGGATTGACTGCAATCCTCCGGCAGCGATACGCACCTTCCGTTTTTCCTCCTCGCGCATATCGGCCGAACCGTTTTCAATGGCGTAAGCATTCGTACAATAAGCAATGATATACCCCTTCATCGTGATACGCAGTGAAAGGATGAAATCATCAAGCAACGTGTCCGGCTCCATTGTCTCAAACAATTCCCGCCGCACGGCAAACAGCTCTCCCGCAGCTCCCACCGCCGAATACAACCGTGCATCAAGCGCCTTCAACGTTGATTCATATTTCCAGTAAATACCTTCGCCACCGGCTGCCGCGTCCTTCGCTTGCACGGCAATCCGTTTTTCACCTGCCACGCAGCCCACTTTCGGATTCCGGAAAGCAAGCACAATCTCCCGGATTGCCTCCCGGTTCACCATTGTGTTCGCATCCGTAAAGACCACCAACGGGGTGTCAACCAGTGTCATGCCGCGTGTCATGGCAGCCGTCTTGCCTTGCCGTAGCGGTTGGAAGTGCACCGTTGCCTTTCCTGCCCAGCGAGTTTGCAAACGCTCGTTCGTTCCGTCATCACTGCCGTCCGTCACCCAAACAATGCGCAACTTATCCGCCGGATAATCCAGGTCCAGGCTATTCTCCATTTTCTCGTCCACTACATCTTCCTCGTTGAAAGCAGTGATGAACAGTGTCACTTCCGGCAATTCATCGTTCGATGCAGGTAATGAGTATTTCACCGGTTTCACGAAAAGCTCTTTCAGTTTGACGAGAATATAGAGCACGATTCCGTAGCCCAGATACGTGTAGAACACGACGAACAGGGCAAACCAGAAAATAACTTCGAGACAAAGAGTAAGACTTCCGTTCATAACTATATTATTATTTGTTTTTCGTATCGTTTATATTCGCCTTTTGCCAACCGTTTATTTGATTCGTTTTTTCAGTTCCTCCTTCTTTTCCGGGGTTTTACTAATTCACTTTACCACTTAAAATTAGAAGAAGAGCCATAGAGACAGTATATTACTTATTTTCTTCTTTAAGCCTCATATATTCTTCCAAACTGATTGGAGTATGTCCATGAATCTTATATTTAACCTTGTTTTTTATGATATAAAAGAAAGCATTCCATATCTTTTGTATCTCTTTTATTGCACTTCTGCGTGGATACATCTGTTCTACCATTTGTCGGCTCCACGGTTGGGTGAAGAAAGCAGTATACTTCTCATCGGTCGGGTTGATAATAAATTCTATATCATCTTTCCATTCACACCGGTTCAGCATCAAGTCTCCTTCGGTGAGCCATAACAATTTATAGGTCAGTGATTGATAAGGAAGATAATTGAGAAATAATTCACCATAATTATTTTCATAGTTTCCCGGCATTCTCGACTTCTCAAAAAGAATCAGTTTGTTGTCCAGGTGGAGAATAATCCATTTATGTGATTTCTTGGGGAAAAGAAATTCTCCCAGCAGACTGGGCGTTTCCATATACCCCCTTTTGGCAACTCTGCATTGTTCGCGGATGAACTCGGCAGGATTTTCCGCGTGCTCAAGTACCTGGTTACAAATAACATAATCAAATTCTTTATCTTTAAAGGGGAGAGCTTCTCCATTCGCATTAATAAACTGCTGATGTGGATAAATCTTCAGATTCCCGCATCTATGGTAGTTAGAGTCTACAAATAAGTCCACAAGCACGTTTGAACGAAACGTAGGGCTGTGTCCCGGCCCCACTTCCAACACCTTGTCTTTCTTGCCTATTTTCAGGTTATCTCTATCGTAAGGAGTACGCGTTATCATAATAGCATTTGTTTTATTTGTTTTTTATCAGATTATTATCTTCGTCTTTATATTCATTTTTCCTGGTAAACATACTGCCTGCTCCTTTGAACGCTTTGACTAGTCTCGTTTTGAAACTATTAAAGAGCGAACCGTCGTTATTTAGAGTGCCATATCCTGTCATGACCCTGGCTTTTCCGGAATGGATAAAGACCAATTTTCCATAAGGCTTCATTGCCAAAGCCAGTGACCCGTCCTCGCCCCGGATAATATCTGTCCGGAAACCGAATTTTCTGCCCAGCTCGGTGTTAAACCCGAATGTCATTCCCCGTACACAAAGTTCCGGACGCTGTATCGACTGAATACGCAAATGAAGATCCCTCAATGCTTCGTACCACCACAGTCCCGTGGCGGAATGGCGTTCATCGGGAATAAAACTCCACAGGCTGAACGTGCAAGCCACTCCCGGCTTCATCAGTTGCTTTACGTGCGTCTTTATATAACGGGAAGGATATATCGTATCAGTATCGATGCAGATATGATACTTTCCTTTAGCCTGATTAAGTCCGCATTGGCGGGCGTGTCCGGGGCCCTTCTTGGTTTCATTGAAATAAGTCACTCCCAGCTGTTGCATCACCGCTTCCGTGCGGTCTGTGGAGTTGTTGTTGACCGCTAAGATTTCTATCGGGAAATCACATTCATTGTCGCAAAGCGACCACAAACAACTCAACAAACGCGTTTCCTCGTTATGGCAAATGAGAACAACCGAAGCCAGCGGTTGCTTGTTTTCGGATAACTTCCGCAACTTTTTCTTCACAAAACCGACCACCTCCGGCGGTGCCGAAGCAAATGGCTGCTCGTAAACCTGCAAATATTTCGAATACCATTTCATAATCAATTCTTTAAAGTGAGGCTTTCAAACAACTGTTTCCATTGTTCGGCAATCTGCTCTATCTTGAAACGTTCCACGTCAATTCGGGCTTGTTGTCCCATTTTCCGGCGTATTTCGTCATTCTCTATCAAGTAACATATCTTTTCTGCCAGCATTTCTATATTTCCGTTTTCTACCAGCAAGCCATTCTTACCGTCGTCAATAATGTCGCGTGGCCCGCACGGGCAAGTGAAAGAAACAGGGGGAACACCGCACGACATCGCTTCGGTAATGACCATTCCGAATCCCTCATAGCGCGAGGAAAGCACAAAGATAGAACTCCGGCAATAGTTCCGGATAATGTCGGGTGTTTGCTCCTCAAGATAAAGCGTATCCAAGTGATATTTGTCTTTTAGGGCAAGAAAATCGCTCCTGTCTCCTCCGCCATATATTCTTAAATTCCAATCAGGATGCTTTTGGGCTACGATTCTCCATGTTTCTATTAATAAGTCGAATCCTTTTTGGTACGCATATCTCCCTACTGCAATAACCTCCTTAGCCGTGCAGTCCGACGTTTGCTCCGGATAGAAAGGCAGCGGGTTGTAGATGACGGTGGTATTATCCAGATAAGATGAGAAATTCTTCCGGTCCTCTTCCGTCAGGATAATAAACTTAGACAATTGTTTTACTTGCCGATCCAACTGCTTCATCCAAAGTCTGGAAAGTCTGCTTTTGATGAATCCGGTATTTTTGGCTTCTGCAAGATCTCTGAAATTCGACTTGTTGACATGGATTTCTCCTATTTTCACGCTGCCGTCGTGGATAGAGTTTATAAAGTTAATTTCCCTTCTGAGCATGGATACGGTGATGTCCGGCCGTATTTCAAACAAACACTTCGTGAGGCGTTTTTTGTATAAACGCTGTTTGCAGGCATAGATGAATAACTTCTTGTACAGAGGTTTGTTCCATAGCTCGTTGAAATTAATATCCAGATGAATCAAATGTACTTTAGGCGATAAGGCGTAAAAAGGTTCCAGCCCTTTGCCGTCTGTCAGGATGATGTATATGTCATATCCTAGTTTCTCGGCAAAATAGTTGGCTTTTATGGTAAGTACCCGTTCCATTCCCCCCGGTATATAAAGCGAAGGAAGGCAATAGACTATTTTAATTTTTTTATTCATCAACCATTGTTTGTTATTTATTGGGGAATACTATTCTAGTGATCCGAATCCGGCTTCTTTGATAACTTTTTGCATTTGTGCCTTCCATGATAGCGGATAGACGGATTCTCTGATCTCAAGCGGCGTCATGGTCAGCGCACGTTGAAATTCGACCAGTCCCATGATGTCAACTGGTGATTCGTCTGCGGGAGCTTTCCATACATACGGTGCGGAGTCGAAATCATCATCATTTTCCGAATAGGTGAACGCTAATCCACGTGCGGCATATTCGCGGTTTTTCAGCGTTTTAATATGAGCTATGCCACTCCGGTGACGCCCTAAACTGCCAATGGCAAAATCTGCTTTTTCAAATTGTGCGTCCAGTTCTTCGCTGTGGAGAGGTCCGTGCAGAATCACGTAAGGCTCCAGATGATTGTCGCGGATGACAGGCAGGATTTCTCCCTGTTCGCGTTCGCCGGTCAGAGGTCCTACGATGTGAAAATAGACTTTGTAATCCGGATTTGTCCGGTAGTATTCGGCCAGTCCGTTAACCAGTCGGTCGAACCCATGCCAGTAGTGCACTTCTGCCACGCCGATTAAGTGCAGTTCATGTGAAGTGTTGTTCCGGTTCTGCTTCAGCGGGATAGCGTCAAAATCTATTCCGTTGGAGATGCGTATCGTTTTCCCTCCGAAGATCCTGCCGGCATTAGAGAAAGTGACGATACCGTCTAGGATCTTGGCCAACGAATGGCGGAAGCAACGGTCGACGGCCAGACTGAGTTTCATAGACCGGGTGATGTATTCCTGGTCATACGGGTAGGTCGGTATTTCCATGACAACCTTTGCGCCGATACTTTTCAGATGTTTCACCAGCCGCAGCGTGAAAGGGTTGGCGTTGTGGGCCGACCGGATGTAGACAAATTCTATTTTTTCGCGGCGTGCATATTTGATAATGGGGGCGTAGTAGATGCGTTTCCACACTTTCGCTGTGGTTCCTGTCCCGAAATCGGCAATGACTTCGTTGTCTATCATCAAACGGCGTTCGCAATGAGGAGTGATGTCATAATAACACAAGCGGGCATCCACTCCACATTCTTTGAGAGCTTTTACCTGATAATGTATTTTCTTACTAATTCCATTTGCTTTATCGAAGCCATGGAAGATAAGGAACAAGGCTTTCATTCGTTTTTAAAGTCTCTGTATATTGTTTATTCTGTCTTTTTATTTCCCTTTTCTCGTCATGCCGCGCACTTTTCCGATAATGTCAAATTCGTGCGTAGCCTGTATATATCCTCCAAAGATAATAAAACTAATAATACCTTTAGCAATAATTGTCACAAAAATATTCATTCCCTCCATTGCGTACTGCACGGGAATGAGGGCCAACACCATTAATCCGCTTACAGCAAGCGGAGAAATAAGCTGACGTACGAACGGCCGGAGGTTCCGCCGGAAAGTCACCCGGTACATCTGCCAATAACATTGCACGAAGTTGATAGTGAACGTCGTTACGATACAACCCGCTATTGCTGTAAGTGTGCCGAAGTAGAAAATTCCGAGCACTATTCCCGCCACATTGAGAGTAGACGAGAACAGGCCGCAGATGAAAAGGCTCCGTGTGTCACCTGCTGCCTGAAAGATAGAACCCGATGAGGACAATATGATCTGAATTCCTACCGAAAGCGCCAGTATCCGGAATACAGCTACGGAGGGTAACCACTGATTACCGAAAATAATGAGTGTCACTTCTTCCGCAGTGAAAAAGAGCAACACGCTGAGCGGCAGTCCGATGAAGGCGAGGAAGCGGATGATCCGTTCGTAGGACGTTGCCAGTTTCATCTTGTCATCCTGAAAATCACTGAAGATAGGGTGCATCACCGGAGTGACCACTTGTGTGATATTCTGCAAGGGAAGCATCATGAGGCGGTAGGACTTCTCGTAATATCCGAGGTCGGACATTCCCATATGTTTGCCGATCAGCAGTTTGTCTAAATTCCTGCTGAAATAACAGATGACATTGAATAGAAACTGGTAGACGGAATAAGAGAAGATCTTCCGAATGGATGATAGCCCTAACGTCATGCGTAGATGTTGGGGATAGCGGTGGAATGAGATAATATAAATCAATATGCTCGACACGATCGGGGTGATGAGTAAAGCATACAGTCCCGCTCCGCTCAATGCGGCAATGACAGCTCCGGTGCCGGCGGTGATTTGAATGACAAAGCTGCGGATAGCAATGAATTTGAACTCCTTGTTTTTGTAAAACAAGGCTCCCGGCACGATATTGACCGATGCAAAGAACAGGTTGATAGATAACAACTGGCAAAGAGTGCGTAATATAGGGCTGTCGTAATAGGCGGAAATGGGCCATGAGGCTATAAAAAAGAGCAGAGCGACCGCTATGCCTGTCCAAAACGTGAACGAGTAGATGTTGGTCAGGTCGTCTTGGGTGAGAGTCTTGTTCTGTATAATGGCGGGAGACAGTCCCATATCTGTGAAAATGGCGAAAAAAGAAATGATGACCGTAGCAATGGCCACTATTCCGAAATCATCCGGCGAAAGCAGTCGTGCCAGAATACCGGCCACAACCAGTGAGATAATGATTCCGCTGTATTTGGCTATGGCTGTATAGAATACTCCCGAAAAAAGTTGCTGTTTAATATTGTTCGTCACTTTGTTTTTTCTTTAATTAGGTACTCCAGATAACTTTCCCACTGTTTGATAATGGCGGGCAGTTTTATTGATTCGGCTATCTCTAATGATACTTTTCCCATTTGGATTAACCGTTCCGAGGGAAGTTCTGTTATTTTAGTCATGGCTTCCGCCAGTTCTTCTATGTTTCCGTTTGAAAACATGAAGTGGTTGTCTTTCTCCTTGAGGAGTTCTTTTACAAAGGGAAGGTCGGAGGCTATGACAGGAAGGCTGTGGCTCATGGCTTCTGCCAGGACGAGCCCGAATCCTTCCCACCGTGAACTCAGTATATATACGCTTGCCGAGGCGTAATGTTTTTGTATTTGTCGGGTGAAGGGAGAAATTGTTACCCTGTTTTCCAGCTTGTGGCGGGCTATTTGTT
>ENA-OPCS01001120-OPCS01001120.1-human-gut-metagenome-genome-assembly--contig:-NODE-1120-length-16323-cov-2.256885_pt1 | contig 16323 bp, 15 predicted proteins | sample MGYA00241256_ERZ501492 | MGnify/ENA primary metagenome ERZ501492 (study PRJEB25962, sample SAMEA2042512) | human gut metagenome | biome: human gut; feature: human-associated habitat; material: faeces... | reverse complement strand
TTCCCTGCCATATGGTTGTCATTTGGATACAGCACTTCACAAATAGTACGGGCAAGGTTCTGCTGCTCAACTGCCTTCTGATAATCACCTTTATCAAAAGAATCCAGATTGAACGTATCAATTGCCTCAGCATCCCAGATACGAAGTGTGTTTACAATGTGGTTTCCGTAACCGACAACCGGCAAATCATAAGGCACTGCCATTACAGACTGATAATTTTCCTGTACAAAACGATCCCTTCCGGTCTTTTCGTCTTTTCTTACCGTTACATAACCGCCAAAACGTACTTCAACGGCATATTCCGGACGCTTCATCTCAAATGGATTACCATCTTTTAACCAGTCATCCGGTGCTTCAATCTGGAAACCATTTTCGATTTTCTGCTTGAACATACCATATTTGTAGCGGATACCACAGCCATAAGCCGGATACCCAAGTGTAGATAAGGAATCCAAAAAGCAGGCTGCCAGACGTCCAAGACCACCATTACCAAGAGCTGCATCCGGCTCTTCATCCTCAAGCAAGTCTAAGTTTACACCCATCTCGTCAAGTACCTCGCGTACAACTTTGTCCTCTTTGAGGTTGATAATCATGTTACCAAGTGCACGACCCATCAAAAACTCCATGGACAAATAGTAAACTGTCTTCACATCCTTTTTCTCATAGGCTTTGTGCGTTGCCATCCAGTCATCAACTACGATATCTTTGATTGCATAAGAAACTGCCTGAAACAACTGCTGTGGAGTTGCCTCTTCAACCGAACGGCGGAACAACAATTTCATGTAGTTCGAAATGTTATTCTTCAATTCCTTTTTCTTTTCCTTTTCCGTTACAAATGCCATAAATTACCTCTCTTTCTGTAACAAACTCTTCGTTACGCTTCCACTTTTGTAACACCCAGTGTAACAGCCTCACCGTTAATTTTCCAATCTGCGGTGTAATCTTCTACTTTATCCAAAATAACCTCATCTGCCAAAACATCGGCTTTAATCTGAGATTCATTTGCTTTGATGATTTCTTTAATCTTATCATTTCCCTGCTCGTAAACACGGATATGGTCAACCACTTCAAAACCTGCATCTTTACGCATGGTCTGAATTTTACTGATAACCTCACGCACAAATCCTTCCTCGATTAACTCCGGTGTCAGGTTTGTATCCAATACAACGGTAATACCGTGATCTTCCTCGCTCACATAGCCATCCATCTGTGCCGTTTCTACCAGCAAATCCTCTGTTGCCAGCACTTCATCTACGCCGCCAACCGTAACAGTCACTTCACCGGAAGCATTCAACGCATCCATCGTAGCATTGCCATCTAATCCGGCAAGCACTTCTTTCAATTCGTTCAAACGGCTTCCGAAACGGCGTCCGAGAGTACGAAGCTGCGGCTTAAACTGATATGTCGTAAATTCTTTTGTATCATTGGTAAATACAACTTCTTTTACATTCAGCTCATCTGCAATGATTTCTTTATAGAAATCGGACAATTCGCCTTCTGCCTTTACATACATTTTTCCAATTGGCTGACGGTTTTTGATATTTGCTGTATTACGGCATGCACGGCCAAGAACAACAATGTCCAAAAGCTGTTTCATCTGTGTCTCAAGTTCTTTGTCAATCCATTCTTCCTTAACTTTCGGAAAATCACACAAATGAATACTTTCCGGTGCTTTTGAATCCAGATTGCACACAAGATTCTGATAAATGCTCTCGGTCATAAATGGAATCATCGGAGCTGCTGCCTTACTGATTGTTACAAGTGCCGTATACAAAGTCATGTAGGCATTCATTTTATCCTGCTCCATGCCTTTTGCCCAGAAACGATCACGACAGCGGCGCACATACCAGTTACTCATATCTTCCACAAAACTCTGCAATGCTTTTGCGGTCTCCGGAATTTTGTAGTTGTCAAGGTCCTCATCAACTTCTTTAACCGTCGAATACAGACGGGACAAAAGCCAGCGGTCCATAATCGAAAGTTTCTCATATTCTAATGTATGCTCGGTTGGATTAAACTGGTCAATCTCCGCATACAACACATAAAAGGCATATGTGTTCCACAGTGTACCCATGAATTTACGCTGTCCCTCGGTAACCGCTTTTCCATGGAAACGGTTCGGCAGCCATGGTGCACTGTTTACATAGAAATACCAGCGGATTGCGTCTGCTCCATAATTTTCCAGAGCATCAAACGGATCTACGGCATTTCCCTTACTCTTACTCATCTTCTGTCCATTTTCATCCTGCACATGTCCAAGAACAATTACATTTTCATAAGGCGCTTTGTTGAAAAGTAAAGTAGATTCTGCCATCAGCGAATGGAACCATCCACGTGTCTGGTCAACCGCCTCGGAGATAAACTGGGCCGGAAACTGTTTCTCAAACACGTCTTTATTTTCAAATGGATAGTGATACTGTGCAAATGGCATCGCACCGGAGTCAAACCAACAGTCGATTACTTCCGGTACACGGTGCATAACTTTTCCACAATCCGGACAGGTAAAGGTTACTTCATCAATGTATGGACGGTGGAGTTCTACCTCAGCGGCTTTTGGATCTCCGGCACGCTCTGCCAGTTCTTTTCTTCCGCCGATACATTCCTGATGTCCACATCCTTCACACTCCCAGATGTTTAATGGAGTTCCCCAATAACGGTTACGGGAAATTGCCCAGTCCTGAATATTCTCTAACCAGTTTCCAAAACGTCCTTTTCCAATTGACTCCGGAATCCAGTTTACAGTGTTATTATTTTTAATCAAATCGTCTTTTACTGCTGTTTCACGGATATACCAGGATTCTCTTGCATAGTAAATCAACGGTGTATCACAGCGCCAGCAGTGTGGATATTCATGCTCAAACTTTGGTGCATCAAACAACTGTCCTCTGGCATCTAAGTCTTTTAATACCTCAGGGTCCGCTTTCTTTACGAAAATACCTGCAAATGGAGTCTCTTCTGTCAACTCGCCTTTTTCATTTACAAACTGCACAAAAGGAAGGTCATAGTTTCTTCCCACATTGGCATCATCTTCACCAAATGCCGGTGCGATATGAACAATACCGGTACCATCGGTCATCGTAACGTAAGTATCACAGGTTACGAAAAATCCTTTTTTGTTCTGCTTATCAGCACACTCTTTCGCGCAGGCAAACAATGGCTCATATTCTTTATGCTCTAATGCGGTTCCCGGGAAACTCTCTAACACTTCATAAGCCGGCTCATCATCTTTTGCCAGTTTACCAAGTACCGTATCCAAAAGATCCTGCGCCATATAATAAGTATAGCCATCTGCTGCTTTTACTTTACAGTAAGTATCATTCGGGTTTACACAAAGAGCCACGTTACTTGGCAGGGTCCAAGGTGTTGTCGTCCATGCAAGGAAATAGGCATCCTCACCTGTCACCTTAAAGCGGACAATAGCAGAACGCTCTTTTACGGTTTTGTATCCCTGCGCAACCTCCTGTGCGGACAACGGTGTACCACAGCGAGGGCAGTAAGGCACGATTTTAAATCCTTTATACAAAAGGTCTTTATTCCAGATTTCCTTCAATGCCCACCACTCAGACTCAATATAATTGTCATCATATGTGACATATGGGTCATCCATGTCAGCCCAGAAACCTACGGTATCGGAAAAGTCTTCCCACATACCTTTGTATTTCCAGACAGATTCTTTACACTGATTAATAAATGGTTCCATACCATATTCTTCAATCTGCTCTTTTCCATCCAGACCTAACAGTTTTTCTACTTCCAGCTCAACCGGCAGACCATGCGTGTCCCATCCGGCTTTACGCGGCACACGATAGCCTTTCATTGTACGGTAACGCGGAATCATATCTTTAATAACACGGGTCAATACATGACCAATATGCGGTTTTCCATTCGCCGTTGGCGGTCCATCGTAAAACATATACGTTGGTGCCCCCTCACGCAGTTTAATACTTTTGCGAAAAATATCTTTGTCTTTCCAAAATTTTTCTACTTCTTTTTCTCTCTCGACAAAATTCATGCCTGTTGATACTTTGTTATACATAGTTACCTCCATTAAAAAAAATAAAAAAGCTCCCATCCAACTAGGATGAGAGCCTAAACTTTCATTATACCACCTGTCTTCTACGTCAGGACTGTGAGTGTTTCACAAACCGAACATATATCTCTATAACGGGAGATACCGGCGTAGTCTACTGGATAAATACCGTTCGACTTTGCAGCTAAGGAGTGATATTCGCCTATGCTTACTGGTGCCGGATTCTCACTATCGCCGGCTCACTGAAACACTTCCACACAGGGTACTGTCTCCGTCAACGCTTTTCTCTATGAGCATTTTCATGATAGTACGATTATTTGCAATTGTCAAGAGTTTGTTATTTCTTGCCATCCAAATCAAATTCACTGACAATCTGATTTAAATTGTTAGCACTTTCTTCGCTATCCTGCATAAATGTTCCGGTTGCCTCAATCTTCCGAACCATCTCAGAAGTTTTCTCTGCAATGTCTGAAACACCGGTTGCCGACTCATTTACCGTCAGATTAATCTCTTCGATTGAATGAGAAATATCAGTAATCGCATCAACCAACGTAACAATTGAATGATTAATTTTAGTCATGCCATCTTCAAAAGCAGCAGCATCTTCGGAATACTTCTCGCCGACTTCCATAAATCCTTTGTAATCGCCAAGAACCGTATTTTCCAAAAAGTCCATCGCATTCTGTAAACAATCTACCATACCGCTTACTGCGTTATGTACCTCGCCAATAATGCTGTCGATATCACCAACTGCATTCTGGGTCTGTGTAGCCAAAGCACCGATTTCGGTTGCTACAACGGCAAATCCTTTACCGGCCTCTCCTGCTCTTGCTGCTTCAATGGAAGCATTTAAGGCAAGGAGATTTGTCTGAGAAGAAATTTCCATAATATCATGCGTAAGTTCATTAATCTTCTCTACCGCTTCTGCCTGTTTCATCGCAACTTCCGTACGCTGTTTCACTTCTGCATACATTTCATCTGTACGTTTTCCGGCATTCTCCGTCGTTGTCTTTAACTGATTCGCACGCTCCATCACTTCCGTTGACAGTGCGGCACCTCTTCCCGAAAGTGCCTTAATACTTTCGGCATTTTCTTTTACGGTTGCAATCGTCTGATTTACTGTATCCGTTGCACTGGCTGCTTCTTCCATCGCTGCTGCGAGTTCTTCTGTCGTGGCCGAGTTATTATTACAGATATCATTGACCTCTGACATATTCACAGTCAAGTCGGTAACATTATCACCCATTTTAATTCCTGCCTGGTCAATTAACGCTACCATCGCACGAAGTTTACTTCGCATCTGCTGTACGGCACGTGCCATCGCACCGGTCTCGTCCTTCATACGGACTAATTTCTCACCCTTTTCACTTTTTACAAAATTAAGTTTCGCCGTATTCTCAATAATTCCTGTCAAATCCTTAATTGGACGAATCATCGAACCACTGAAGAAAAATCCTGTAATTGCTGCATATAAAGTTGCTGCAACAATCGCAATAATCATCATATACATCAAGCGGGTGGAATTGCTCTGCACTTCTTTATCTAAAACAGCCATTACCAATTTCATGCCATTCTTCAATGAAACAGCACTTACCATTTTCCTGTTTCCATTATAAGTGTACTCTTTTATTTCGCCCGTCTTTCCGGCCTTCACAAATGAGGCCAGTTCGCCATCCACTTTCTGCAAATCCGTTCCCTGTTTTATATCCTTATGTGACAAAACTTTATTCGATGAATCAACCAAGAAAACATATCCGGAATCAAAACATTTGGCTTTGTCGGCAAGTTGTTTTAACTGATTAAAGTTGATATCCATGCCAACAACTCCAATTGCTTCATTGTCAATCATAATCGGAACAACATAGGAAATCATATATACATTCACATTGGAATTTAAATACGGATCCATCCAAGTTGCCTTTCCATTTTTAACCGGAATATAATACCAGCCCACATGTTCTGCATCGTCTTTGTCAAAACTGCTGAAATCTGTCGGTGTCAATGACTTAAAATCTGCATTCTCACTCTCTTTCGAAGCAAAAATACCGGATGTTGCTTCTGTAAATTCCGGATTATAGCGGATATAATAAGTCATCGCGCCCTTCGTGTTATTCGCACACTGAAGAGCTGTAGTCTCTAACGCCTCCGTACAGGAATCCACGTAGCTGCTGCTGCTTTTGAACTTGTCTACATCCTGAATCTGATTTTTTGTTACATCTGCAAGAGTATTCACCGCAACTTCTACCTGTGAAAGCAGGTTATCGATATCTTTCCCATACCCTTCACTCACTGTCGTCAATTTTTCTTTTGCATCACTGTCGGCAACTGCTCTCGAATTATAATATCCTATAATTCCGCAAATTAAAGCAGCTATAGCCGTTGTTCCTACCAATAGTAACAATATGCGAAATCGCAATGATTTTGATTTCATACACACGCTCCTCCTATCTCATAAGTAAAATCAATGTTATATTTATTTTACTGCTGATAAGGAAAAAATGCAATTATAACTTTACATATTTTTACTTTATTTTTATTTTTTCTTGTGCTCTCCGGTAATTGAAAAAATGACCCATTCCGCAATGTTGCAGGCATGGTCTCCGATTCGCTCAAAGTACTTTGCAATCATAAGTAAATCCGTCGCACAAGCCCCCTCTTCCGGATTACTGCGAATAAGAGAAATTACATCCTCTCTTGACTTAATAAATAAATCATCAATAATGTCATCATGTGCAATGACTTCTTTTGCTTTTTCCTCGTCTTTTTCTACATATGCTTCCACGCTCTGCACAACCATATAGGTCGTTTCTGCTGCCATCTTTCGAATATGCTCCATATCTCTTTTATACTTAGCATCAATTAAATGCAGGGTTACTTCCGAAATATCTGCTGCCTGATCACCAATTCTTTCCATGTCTGTAATCATTTTCAGTGCCGATGAAATTACGCGCAGATCCCTTGCCACAGGCTGTTGCTGCAACAAAAGTTTCAAGCAGAGATTTTCGATAATCCGCTCCTCCTCATTAATTTCATCATCATAATCAATTACTTTTTCCGCCTGTTCTTTGTCACGGTTATTCAGTGCGCTGATTGCCATGCCGATTGCCTGGCCAATCATATGCCCCATCTGAATCATGTCCTGATTTAATTCTGTAAGCTGTCTGTCAAATCGATTTCTCATCATCCAAACCTCCCCGTAATATAATCTTCTGTACGTTTATCCGTTGGCATGGAAAATAATTTTTCCGTTTTGTCCATTTCAACTACTTCTCCAAGAAGGAAAAATACCGTGCGGTCAGATACACGCGTTGCCTGCTGCATATTATGCGTTACCATTACAATTGTGTATTTATCTTTTAATTCCAGTACCAAATCCTCAATTCTTGAAGTGGAAATCGGGTCTAAGGCACTTGTTGGTTCATCCATCAAAATCACTTCCGGCTCTATTGCAAGTGCTCTGGCAATACACAAACGCTGCTGCTGTCCGCCGGATAAACCAAGGGCACTTTTTTTCAAACGGTCTTTAAGTTCATCCCAAATTGCCGCCTGTTTCAGCGACCGTTCAACTATTTCATCTAATTTTGCCTTGGAGTGAATTCCATGAGTTCGTGGACCATAAGCAATATTATCGTACACACTCATTGGAAATGGGTTCGGGTTCTGGAACACCATTCCGACCCGCTTGCGAAGAAGATTGACATCAATGTCACCGTAAATATCTTCGCCATCTAACTGAAGGGAACCGGAAATCCGACACCCTTCTACCAAATCATTCATCCGGTTTAGCGATTTTAAAAATGTGGATTTGCCGCAACCGGAAGGTCCGATAAAAGCGGTAATCTCATTCGCCGGAATGTTCATACTGACATCTTTCAGTGCATGAAAATCTCCATAATAGAGATTCATGTTTTGTATGCAAAATTTATCTTCCATATTCATTCTCCATTCTAATTGCCATATTTGTTTTTCCCAACTTTTCGAGCGACAAAATTCGACAACATATTGATTGCAATTACAAGGACCAAAAGAACCACTGCCGTTGCATACGATTCATCCGTATGCAGTCCTTCTTTTGACAAATTGTACATATGAACCGATAACGTTCTTGCCGAATCAAAAATGCTGCTTGGCACTTTTGCAATCGTTCCCGCCGTATAAATCAATGCTGCGGTCTCACCAACAATCCTCCCGGTAGCCAATATAACACCGGATAAAATCCCCGGAACGGCACTCGGCAAAACTACGTGAAATACCGTTCGCAGTTTTCCGGCACCAAGCCCAAAGCTTCCTTCCCGGTAAGAATCCGGCACTGCCATAAGCGCTTCTTCGGTCGTTCGCATAATAACCGGAAGCACCATAATTGCTAAGGTGAGAGCTCCTGATAAAAGGGAAAATCCCCATTTGCAGTAACCGACGAAGAACAACATACCAAACAATCCATAAACAATCGATGGTATTCCGGTCAGTGTCTCTGCCGTCACACGAATTACACTTACTAATTTGTTTCCTTTCTTCGCATATTCCACCAGATAAATGGCGGCGAAAATGCCAAGCAAAACCGCAACAATCAAGGTTGCCAGTGTCATAAGCACCGTATTAATCAGTGCCGGCATCATCGAAACATTGTCCGATGTATAAGTAAAAGCAAACAATGACGGTTTCAAATGTGGAATACCATTTGCCAGAATATAAACAATCAGGTATCCTAACACAAATACCGTAATCGCTGCTGCCAAAATTGTAATCAGGTAAAGAACCAGAGAGGACTTATGTTTTGCAAGTGCTTTCCATTTCTGCTTTTGTTTTTTAAAACCATTTGCCATCTAGTCCACCTTCTTTCTCTTTAAGAGTGAGAACAATAAATTGATAATCAGGATAAAGACAAACAGGACAACGCCCGTCGCAATTAACGCTTCGCGGTGTAAATCTGCCGCATATCCCATTTCAATTACTATATTTGCTGTAAGTGTACGAACACCCTTTAACAAACCGGCAGGCATTCTTGCTTGATTTCCGGCAATCATAATGACTGCCATCGTCTCACCAATCGCACGTCCGACACCAAGAATGATTCCTGCTAAAATTCCGGATTTTGCTGCCGGTACAACCGTACGGTAAACACTTCTCTCATGCGTGGCACCAAGCGCCAGTGCCCCCTCATAATATTTATCCGGCACCGCCTGAATAGCTGCCTCTGATGTTTCAATAATCGTTGGCAGAATCATAATGCCAAGCAAAAGAGATGCCGTTAAAATACTGTTTCCATTTCCACCAAAGGTGTCGCGCACCATCGGAACCAGAACAACAAGTCCAAAAAATCCGTAGACAACGGATGGGATTCCGGCAAGCAAATCGACGCCACCTTTTAAGATTCGATACCATTTTTTCGGACAATACTTTGCTAAAAACACTGCCGTCAAAATGCCAATCGGAACTCCTACAATAAGAGCTCCGGCGGTCACATATATACTTCCTAATATCATCGGCAAAATCCCAAATTTGTGATTTCCCGGTTTCCACGCCGTTCCCGTAAGGAAATCGAATAAGCCGATTTCCTTAATTGCCGGGATACCATTGGCGAAGAGAAAGATACAAATTAATGCTACAGCGAGAATCGAAACACAAGCGGCAATCAGAAACACTACTTTCATTGCCTTTTCTTTCATGGCTGCCTCCTTTATTTGATGGCACTCCAGTCTGTGATTGTTCCGCGGAACACATCATTTACCTGTGCTTTTGTCATGTTATCTACTTTGTTTTCGTTATTTACGATTACTACGATTCCGTCTTTTGCAATTACTGTCGGTGTAAGTCCTGCACCTGTTTCACTGTCTTTTAAGTCACGGGATGCCATACCGATGTCACAAGTTCCTTCTGCTGCTGAATTCATACCTGTTGTGGAATCACTTTCCTGAATTTCAATTTCTGCTCCACTGTTTACTGTCTTGTAACTTTCAGCAAGTTTTTCCATAACCGGCGTAACCGAAGAGGAACCGGCTACTACAATTTTACCTTTGGCACCATTACTCTTGAAAGCACCGGCATCACTTGCTTTGATGTAACCGTTAGACTCAATTACTTTCTGTCCGTCTTCACTCAGGATGTAGTTAATGAAGTCCTGTGTTACTTCACTTTTCTTATCCTTTGTTGCAATGTTAAATGGTCGGGCAATTGCATAACTTCCATTGTTAATGTTGTCAACCGTTGGCTCTGCACCGTCAATCTTAAGTCCTTTCACGCTGTCATTTAAAGAACCGAGTGAGCAGTAACCAATTGCATTTTTATCACCGGCTACGGTTGTCATAACGATTTCCGTGCTGTTTGCGATTGTTGCTTCTTCTGTCGTCTTGTCTACTTTTTCTCCGTTCTCCTCATCTTCAACACCAAAAAGCTCTACAAAAGCGCCTCGTGTACCGGAACCATCTTCACGTGATACAACGGAAATTTCCTGTGCTGCATCTGCAGATGTATTTCCTGCATCATTTGTTGTGCTGCTGTCAGAGCCGCCACAGCCGGTAATCATCCCCACTGTCATAACCCCGCATAAAACCATTCCTAATACTTTTTTTGTCATCTTCATTTTTGTTTTCTCCTTTCAATCTTTTCATCTTTCTTTTTCTTTCTTACAAGTCCTAGTTTAGGAGGCGAATGTAAAATCTGAAATCATTTCTATGTAAAAAATGCGTAAAGATTTGCAAAAAAATACAACCCATTGACTGCACGCTCCCGCTTAACAGCCGCGCAGGGGTATGGGCATGCTAAATACGCATGCCTCATTCCCGCGTGGCTGTATGCAGTCAATGGGTTGTGTTTTTTTGCTACGGAATGGATTGGGGATTAGGTTTGAGGAAAATAAGAAAAAGGGAAATTGCAAAATAGATAGAAATTAATATGTAGTAATATAGTTCTTCTTTTGGAATTTCCAGTCAATAAAAAGGTTATGTTGCGTGGGTACAAGCACGTGGGTATCCGGCATGCGTATTTAGCATGCCGATACCCCTAGGCGCTTGTTAAGCGGGAGCGCCCACAAAACATAACCTTTCTTTATTGACTGGAAATTCCAAGAATGTGTATATTGCTTTACATATTAAATTTTTCCATCGTTTCCTGCAAAGCATTTACACTTTCTACTGCAGACGCAAGTTCCATCTGTGCTGAACTTGCATTTTCCAAAACATTTGAAATACTTTGAATTGCATCCATTACTTCTTCTGCATTATGCTCCATGGAACCGCTTGTTTCCTCATAATAATTTGCGTCTTCTTTATACTGATTCGCAAGACTTGCAAATTTATCATAATCTGCCAAAACTGTCTCATCTAAAAAGACTAATAACTCGTTACTTTCAGTGGACAGTATCTTCACTCCTTGACATATAAATAATTTATTCATTGTAAGATGTTTTCTCCATCTTCTCCATCAATTCAAGTATCCTTTCTTCCGTCTCCTCGCACTCATCTGCAATCTGCGCTATGTTTTTCCCTTTTTCAAGTTTCTTTTTTATCAGTCTGCATAGTTCTTCCTCCCTGCCTGCCTTATGACCCGTTTCATATCTTTCATCCAATTTCATTTCCCACGTCATATAATTTTCCCTCCATTCTGTGTCATCGCGCATTTCCAGCACACGATGCTGAAGTTTATGAGTGTATTCATCCGTTGGCTGGTTCGTACTCAGATAATCCAGTAAATTTACCAGATTGGTTTGCAGCCCTTCACGTTTTCCTCTTATGTTAACAAATACTGTCTTTCTCTTGTTATTTTGTATAAAACGCAGAAATTTCGGCGCATTACGGCTTTTTACCTGTGTACCGTGGCGTTTTACGACGCAAAAGATATACTTCCTACTCATCCATTAGAATCTCCTTCACAGCCTTCCCCCCAAAAAACCAATAACAGCAAGAACTTCCAAGAAAAAGATAACGGGAACCCCAATATAAAACTTTGGTTTACGTGTTTTGTGATGAAAAACATGCATTCCGGCAAACGCACCTATCACGCCAAAGACAGCGGCAATAAGAAGGGTAGTTTCCGGGATTCTCCACTTATTGCGAACTGCTTTATACTTGTCCACTCCGTAAACAAAAAATACAATTCCATTTAAAATCAAATATGCTGCCAAAAAATACGCTATCATACGTTCCTCCTATTTTTCAATCCGGCTGTCTCCCCGGTCAGTCACAATCCGGTAGCCAACCGATTCCACACGCCTGCTTAAACAATCTTTACACTGTGCCGACTCTTCCCCGGTACATATTTTATTATCATACAGCTCGTACTTTTTCCGCACAGAAACCGGCGATAAATTTGGCATTAATACATTCGCTCCTGCCAATAATCCCTGCTCCCGTCCATCCGGTGCAATTGTTCCAAGTGCTGTCGTCGCAGGAAGCAACACCCCCGGAAACATCAGACGAAGAATACTTAATAATAAAAGTGTCTGCTCATAGGAACCATTTTCTTCTGCACCAAATGGTGTATCCTGATGGGCAAGAAACGGTCCGATTCCAATCATATGGGGCTTCAGTTCCTGCAAAAATTCAAAATCTTCAACAAGACACTCCACCGTCTGTCCCGGCGATCCTACCATAAAACCGGCACCTACTTCATATCCAAGTTCACGTAAGGTAAATAAACATTCTTTACGGTTTTTAAGTTTCATTTCCTGCGGATGCAATTTTCTATAGTGAGCATCGTCCGCCGTCTCGTGGCGCAGAAGGTAACGGTCTGCCCCCGCCTCACGAAAACATTCATATTCCTCTTTCGTACGCTCTCCGATGGATAGCGTCACTGCACAATCCGGAAATTGTTTCTTTAATTCCCGGACAATCGAAGCCACCCGTTCTTTCGTAAACCAGCCATCTTCGCCACCTTGCAGCACAAAAGTGCGAAATCCCAATTCATATCCTTCTTTGGCGCAGGACAAAATTTCTTCCGGCGTCAGGCGGTATCGCTCCACTTTTTCGTTACTTTTACGTATCCCGCAGTAATAACAATCATTGCGGCAGATATTTGTAAATTCAATCAACCCCCGTACAAATACGTCCTTCCCATAAATCTTCTCCCGAACCTCTCTCGCCTGTGCGGCAAGAAGCTCTCGGTCCTCTCTATTTGCTGTTTCAAGAAGCTGTATCATTTCATTCCTGTCTAATTTCTTCTCCTGTCGAAGACGCATAATCCTCTCGCGGTTGTTCATCTTCTGATTCCTCCATCTCTTCCGAGGAAGCGTGCAGACACACTTCACTCTGCCCGTGTAATTTTTTTGCTAAATCAAACTTCAAAATCTGCTTTCGTCTTACATTATGTCCAACAACTTCCCGATATTTTGCATTTACAAATCCAAGAATCTTAGGAAGAGCCTCGCCAACACCCGGCACATCATAATACACCGCCACTACTACATAATTCATCGGCCCGGTCTGGTAAAGCTGCAAATCGGCAAAAAATTCACCACAATTCTCCTTCAGATATGCATCAAGATGCTTTACCAGCGCACAATAACGCTCCTGCCATCCGGCATTTACATAGGACATACTGACATCATACAAAAAATTATTCTTTTCTGACATATAAATCCCCAAAGAAATATCTTCACACTTATTATATGAAACTCCTCTGTTTTTGTCATCCTTTTTTCAAATGTTTGTTGCTTATTAGAGTTTTTAGGTTACCGTAAATTAGCAGGAAAAGTTTGTGGTTCGTGAGCGCTCCCGCTCAACAAACGCGTAGGGGTATCGGCATGCAAAATACGCAATGCCTGATACTTGCGTATTTGTACCCACTCGCTGCGAATTCCTCTTACTGAATTATTAGAATCCTGAAAAAACAAAACCCAACCGCTTATCACCCTCCCCTAACTCCCCAAAACCAAGATGTACAATCTGGTACATTTTTAGGTTTTAACAGGGAATTAGAAAAAATGTGAGTGGAATGCATTACAAACACACGGGTATCAGGCAACGCGTAGTCTGCGTGCCGATACCCCTGTGCGTTTGTCTTAGCGGGAGCGATGCATGACACGCACATTTTTTCTAATTCTCTGCAAAAAGCAAAAAATATACCAGATTACTTGCACTGCACCCTCTTATGCTCTAAAATAAGAAAAAAAACAAGCGAGGCATGAAAATGAAAAAAACAGCGGTCATCACCGGGGCATCCGGAGGAATCGGCGGAGCAGCCGCCATCCAGTTAGCAAAAGAAGGGTATTCACTGGCTTTATTAGGAAACCGTTCCAAAGAAAAACTCCAAAAAGTCAAACAGGCGTGCATGGATGCACAACCAAACAGCGATGCGGTTATCTTTTCGCTCTGTGGAGATTTGAGTAACGCAAAAGAAGCGGGGCAGTTGATACAAAAAGCGGTTGAATCACTCGGACATGTGGATTTATTCCTGCACTGCGCCGGTATTTCCCACATCGGATTACTGACGGATATGTCTGATGAGGAATGGACGAATGTAATTAACAGTGACTTATCTTCAGTATTCTACTGTTGTAGGAAAGTTGTGCCTTATATGATATCGAAAAAAAAGGGACGAATCCTTATGATTTCTTCTGTATGGGGAAATGTAGGGGCTTCCTGCGAAGTTGCTTATTCGGCAGCCAAAGGTGGCATCAATCTGTTTACAAAAGCGCTCGCCAAGGAGCTTGCACCAAGTAACATCGCCGTAAATGCGCTTGCCTGCGGTATGATTGATACTCCGATGAATGCTTGTTTTTCAAAAGACGAAATTTGTGAAATATGCGAAGAAATACCCGCCGGACGAATGGGAAGTGTAGAAGAAGTGGCACAAACAATTTCACTTCTTTCTAAAGCTCCCATCTATCTGACAGGTCAAATTCTGACAATTGATGGTGGATGGTGCTAATCTTCTTTTTCTTTGCGGCAAATCGTTCCGCCGCCAAGCACATAATCACCATCGTATAAAACAACGGCCTGTCCCGGTGTAACTGCCCGGACAGGTTCTTCAAATGTAAGAGAAAAAGAATCCTCTGTCACTTCTGAAATTACCGCTTTTGCCCCACCATGATTATAACGGATTCTTGCAGTCACTTTCTGTCCCACTTCAAAGTGGTCCACTGCCATATGATTTACCTGATTTGCCTTTAACCAGTCCGTAAAGACTTCATCATTTTTTCCAAGTACAACTTCATTTGTCTCCGGACAGATTTCCACAACAAACATCGGCTCGCCAAAAGCAATTCCTAAGCCTTTTCGCTGACCAATCGTATAATGCCCGATTCCTTTGTGTGTACCAAGGATTTCACCGGAAGTCGAAACAAAATTCCCCGGCTTTTCCACTTCATTGGTCTCGCGTTCAATAAAACCGGCGTAATCATTATCCGGCACAAAGCAAATTTCCTGACTATCCGGCTTATGTGCCACCTGAAGGCCTGCCTTTTCCGCAATTGCACGAATCTGCGGTTTTTCGTATGAGCCAATCGGAAAAAGTGTATGCGATAACTGATTCTGTGTCAGATTATATAAGGCATAAGTCTGGTCTTTTCCTTTTGCATCCGAGCGAATCAGCGTATATCTTCCATTTTCTAACTGCACAATCTTAGCATAGTGACCGGTCGCAATATAATCAGCACCAATCGCCAGACTTTTTTGCAGCAGAGATTCCCATTTCACATACCGGTTGCACGCTATACACGGATTCGGTGTTCTTCCCGCTCTATATTCCTTCACAAAATAATCAATGACATTTTCCTGAAATTCTTCACGGAAATTCATCACATAATAAGGAATGCCCAATGCCGCTGCAACTCTCCTCGCATCTTCAACAGCGCTTAACCCGCAGCAGCCTCCGTTTTCTTCTACTGTACAGACGTCTTCTTCCTGCCAGATCTGCATCGTAACGCCGATCACATCATAGCCTTGTTCTTTCAGCAGATATGCCGCCACAGACGAATCCACGCCTCCTGACATTCCTACAACCACTTTCTTCATTAATATTCCTCTTCTTCCTCGTCCTCATGAATATCTGTCTTTGGTTTTTCCAGCCCTTCAATCTTGATCCCGTTCTTTTCAGCATAATCCCAAAGCGCCGCATGAATTGCTTCCTCTGCCAGCAACGAACAATGTACTTTTACTGGCGGAAGACCATCAAGAGCCTCCATCACAGCTTTGTTTGTTACTTTCATTGCCTCCTGTATATTTTTCCCTTTTACAAGTTCTGTCGCCATACTGCTTGTTGCTACAGCCGCCCCACATCCAAAAGTTTTAAACTTCACATCCCGAATAATCTGGTTTTCATCAATGTCAAGATAAATTCTCATGATATCTCCACATTTT
>ENA-OPCS01001113-OPCS01001113.1-human-gut-metagenome-genome-assembly--contig:-NODE-1113-length-16399-cov-1.935695_pt1 | contig 16399 bp, 9 predicted proteins | sample MGYA00241256_ERZ501492 | MGnify/ENA primary metagenome ERZ501492 (study PRJEB25962, sample SAMEA2042512) | human gut metagenome | biome: human gut; feature: human-associated habitat; material: faeces... | reverse complement strand
TTGCAAAGATACGAATAAGCCGAGCGCAAAAGCAATTTTTATTTGCATTTTGCCGAGGCGGAGTATCTGAAACCGAGTTAAAGATACGAATTTATCCGTATCGGAGTACTGCTCCGGATTACAAAGAACCCGCAAAAGATCGGAACACGACGCATCCGATTTACGACAGACTCATGGATCTCTGTATCCGGAACTGCGGGATACCCCGCCCGATCAAAGAATTCCTCGAAATACCGATAAAAATAGTATTCCCCCTCCGACCGAGTGCTGCTGAAGTCTGAAAAGCGGGATGAAGCTTTGCAAAGTAAGATGCCCCGCATACAAAAAGCGACGTTCTGGAAAACCGGAACGTCGCCGAATGTGGAGGTGGCGGGAGTCGAACCCGCGTCCAAACAAGGAACCCGAAAGCTTTCTACACGCTTATCCGCCGTTTCGTCCTTCTATCCGGGTCTGGCAGGCGGCAACCTAACCCGGATCCCAGTTCCTGAATTTTCGCACGACAGCCGGAACCCTCCGCCGTACTATCTCTAAATGATCGATACCCCGTATGGAAAACCGTTAAAGAGCGGAACGGCCTTCCGGGATACTCGTCGTCGAACCGCCTTGGATCCAACGATTAAGCCAATTTTCCTTGAAAATTAGGCAGCGAGTGCATAGCTATTATTGCCATTTGTAGTTCGAGTGTTGATATTTACGAGCCACCACACAATGCTCGACGTGCTTACAATCAAACTCTGCCTGCTGTCAAAACCGGTCACCCCCTTCGTAGGGATAGAATTTCATTGAAGTGAGTACAAAGATACGAAAAACCGGGCAGAAAGCCAAATTTATCGGAACTTTACCAAAATGTCCTCGTCACTATTGAAAGTTTTATACGGAACCAATCAATCGCCATATACCATATAAAGTTGGAATATAGCACAACCAATCAGAATGATAGCTGTAATTAAATGCCAATAACTGGGATAAATCTTTTCTATTTCATTATTAGGATCTGTTTTGTTCATCTTCAGACCCGTAATGAACCAAAGTAAACTAAGACTTCCAATAAGAAAAAAGAAAAAAACCATTCTTCGATTATATTAACCAACGAATTATATATTGGTATTAAGCAAAGGGCCTAACAATCATACAATATATAGCACAAGCATAAAAAAATAGCCACAAACAGATGCAAAAAATTCGGATAAAACTTTTCCGTTTCATCTTTGAACTCTGCTTTTTTTTGCCTTAAACGCAAAATAAAAAAAAGCAAACTAATACTCCCAAAAAAAATACATAAAAAAGCCATTGCTACTGTCAATGATGTTCCACCACCTAATGCAGACATTACCTGCACGTATCGATATAACACCGAAAATTCGTCTGCTTATTTTCCAAAGGCCCCACCTCTGCCTTGTGCGCATCCAACATAAAAATTCACCCGATCGGCATTGCATACAAGAATATTTTCACGTACCATGCCTGCGGAACCGCTACCGTTTCAGATGCTTACGCAGCTTCTTTTTCAGAACATCCCCCGTTAATGGTTTGGCAATATAATCATCGCACCCGACATCGAGCGCTTTCGCACGGTCGCTGTCGTATGCATATGCTGTGACGGCAATGATGGGAACGGAACTTCCCGCCTCCCGAATCTGCCGCGTAGCTTCCAAACCATCCATAACGGGCATCTTCATATCCATCAACACCACATCCGGAGCGAACTCCCGGCACATGCGCACCGCTTCCGCTCCGTTATGGGCCCGAAGCACTTCATACCCTTTCTTAAGAATCAGCGACACCAGCAGAAAATTGCTGTCGGTATCTTCGGCAACGAGAACGACGGGCATTTTCCCCTCCGAAACGCCTGGTTGCCGCATCTCCGCATCGGAAGCAACCGCCGACACAGACCGGGTCCGGATGTAAGGATGCGTAAACCAAAAACAAGAACCCTTTCCCGGTTCGGAGTTCAGGCCGATACGACCGCCCATCTGTTCGACGATACTCTTGCTGATGGCCAGTCCCAACCCGGTCCCCTGGACAAAACTGTTGAGTTTCACGAAACGCTCGAAGACAGACTCCTGCTCCTGCTCGGGAATCCCGGTACCGGTGTCTTCGACATAAAAGGTAAGCATCATCCCGTCATCGCACCGGTAGCCTAATGTCACAGACCCTTCACGAGTGAATTTCAACGCATTATTAATAAAATTAATCAACACCTGCGTAATCCGGGTCTTGTCGCCTACCAACCGACATTCGGGCAGATGATCGCCGAAACGCAACTCCACCGGTTTATCCAGGACCTTGAGGCTCAACGACCGTACAATCTCCTGACACATCTGATTCACATCGAATTCCACATCGTTGAATTCGAGCGTTCCGGCTTCGATCTTCGACAAATCGAGAATGTCGGAAATCAGCTTCAACAACAATTCGTTATTTTCCTGAACAATGGCTACATACTCCCGTCGTTCGTCGGGATCTTCGGTTTCAGCGATCAGATTCGAAAAGCCGACGATGGCATTCAGTGGCGTGCGGATTTCATGGCTCATATTAGCCAGAAAAGCCGATTTCAGACGATCGCTCACTTCGGCTTTGTTCTTCGCTTCGATCAAATTCTTCTCCGTTTCCTTCAACTCGGTAATGTCGTAATTGACACACACCATTTCGATCTTCGAAGGATCGTTATTCAGGGGATTGCGCATCACATTGATACGGGTCCACTTCTGTCGTCCGTCCGCATCGATCCGAAGATCATGGCTGAAACTGTCGATCTCGCCGGCTTTCACCTGTCGGATGGACTCCAGAACTTCAGCCCGGTCGGAGGAATTGACATGTTTATACACACCGAGGATCTGATCGAGCGGCGTATCCTCCTTCTCGCCCAGGTTATAATACCACTGCGGCACGCCATACCCCTCTTTCGAAACCAGGTCGAAGCGACAGTATCCGACCTTGCCGAAACGACTGACCAGCGAAAACGAGCTTTCGAACTCCGCGATACGACTATGCGCCCGATTGATTTCCGTATTGTCGATATTGATCAGGAAGAAATTGCTCAACCGCCCCTGCGCATCGTAAAGCATACACACCGAACTGTATATTTCGAGGCGGCCCTGCTTGGAGGTAACATAATAACCGTTCAAACGATCGAAGGGATAATACGCCTTGAACGAGAACTCCTCCCGGTTCCGCACCCGGCGCCAGACCTCCTCGTCGAGAATGGGATTCTTGAAAAAATCGACCCCGAGCACATCCTCCTTGTCCCGAATCCCGAAAATCTCCAGATCCTTGTTATTCAGATCGACGAGCAAGCCGTTCCTGTCGTACAGTTCGATACCGACGGGAATATTGTCATAAATATTACGCAATAGCTTTTCACTGCGGTCGAGCGCCTCGTGCGTTTCATACATTTCGGTCATATCCGAAAGCAGGCAAATCACCTCCTCGGGAGTGGTCGAATACATAACGACATGAACATACCGGCCGGAAGCCAACAAACGGACCTCCTTTTCGACATGCTGCTCCACCTGCAATACTTTGGCGAAAACTTTCAGGTACTCGGGCATATCTTCGATCTCCAGCTCGCTCGCCAGCCGCCCCACATAGTCGGCTTGGGATTTTCCGATAATCTTTTCCGCAGCATAATTCGAATCGAGCACCTTGTAATCGACCGGCGTCCCCGTCTTGTCGTAAATCATCCGGAAACGGACATACCCCAGCGGCATGTACCGGTAGAGGTTTTGCAAATAATCGCGTTCGATTTGCGCCTCCCGCTTCGAACGCTGCAATTCGATACAGATATTGATGATATTGACCAGCGATGCGAACCATTGGTAATCCTCGTTCTGCCAATCGCGGTGCTCCCCGATCACATCGATTCCCGCATACCCCCAAAGTTTATCACGAAATGTCATCGGCAGCACAAACAGCGAACCGATATTTTGTGCAGCCAGAATATCATGCTCGTTCCTTGCCCGGGAAGGAAGGTCGTCCAAACAGGAAAGAGCAATAGGACTCCTTTTTTCGAGCTGCTCGACCCACCAGGGGGTTTCGTCCATCGAAAGTCGATCGAACCGATCCCGGCCGCTCTCCACGCCCTTGTCCGTCACTTCGTACGTACAAATATGCCTGCGGTTATCCCAGTCGAACTCCGCGATATAGGTCCGGCTGCCACGAAATATCTTGAGGACATCGGTCAGAACCTTGTTGATCGCCTCGTCGATGGAACCGATATGAAGGAAAGAAAGCAGCGTATGCGAAATATTGTTCAACCGATAAAGAAGCGTATTCATCCGCTCGATCGAGCAAAGATCGACCGGCAAAGCCTCCCTTTCGCTGATTTCCTGGGCATATCCCGAAACAACCAGCCCCTTGTCGGCTGCCGTTTCCCGGCGCAGGACCTTCCAGCGGAACCACACCTCACCCCGGGGACCACACAGCGAAAAAATCTGCTCGGCGGAGAACAGGCTCGCATCCGTGGACATCAGGCTTTTGAGCGAAGCCCGGAACGGCTCTCCGACCGACTGCAGAAAACGGTCGTAACCGATCTCGGACTCCTCAGTTCCTATCGTCTTACAGAGATAATCGGACAACAAAAGAACCCGTCGGGCCATATCTACTTTCCACCACCCGATCTTCGTATCCCACAATATCTCCTGCAACATGGATTCACTTCCCATTATCCCCTTATTGTCAATTTATACCATAATTAATAACAAAAATACTATTCATTACCGGGAGTTCCAAAAAAAATACGGATTATTGTCCGGCACGATGACCGAAACAGACTATTTTTCGGACATTTTCATTACCTTTGTGGAAGGTAGGATATGATCGGTGTAAAAAACAGAAGAGTTTGTTTTATTCTGCCTTCATTTTCATTACCTTTGCTCCCGTCCGAATCGGAGTGCGACGGCACGAAACGAAGAACATTCGTCCTGCATCGGCCGATCGGCACACACGGACACCACGAACCTTTCAACCAACTCGACTCATGGGCGAACAAAACGTAATCCGGCTGCGCGGCGTAACGATATACCACACGGACGATCCTTTCGGCAGCCGCTCCGAAAAAAAGTTGCTGCAACAGGGAGAACTGATCTTGTCCGATCTGAATTTCGACATCAACGCCGGTGAATTCGTCTATCTGATCGGGCGTGTGGGAAGCGGTAAAAGCTCCTTACTCAAAACTTTATATGCCGAGCTTCAACTCATTGAAGGCGAAGGATACGTCGCAGGCTTCGACTTGCGAAAACTCAAACGACGGGAGATTCCGATGCTGCGACGTAGAATCGGCATCGTCTTCCAGGACTACCAACTGCTCACCGACCGGAACGTCTTCATGAACCTATACTATGTAATGAAGGCAACGGGATGGAAAAACGAATCAGAAATCCGCAAGCGGATCGACGAGGTACTCAAGGTCGTATCGCTGGAAGCCAAAGGCTACAAGATGCCGTTCGAGCTTTCCGGCGGCGAACAGCAGCGTCTGGTCATCGCCCGCGCCCTGCTGAACCGTCCCCGCCTGCTTTTGGCCGACGAACCTACCGGCAACCTCGATCCGCTGACGGCCGAAGGCATCATTCGGCTGTTCCAGGAAATCGCTCGTCAAGGTTGCGCCGTAGTCATGTCCACGCACAACACGGCCCTCATCGAAGAATATCCGTCCCGCACGATCCTCTTCTCGAAAGGCAAGATCAAGGAGGTTCCGGTACAAACGATGCTGCAGGATATTTAACGAATGCCCGCACAAACGGAAACCCTGCGACCTAAGTTTCATCGTTGCCAGGTACAGATAATTCCGAATAAAAACAGGTTTGGGTTATGAGACTCCGTACTCTTTTCCGGTTGTTCCTGTTATTGGCGGCAGTGGCCCCAATAACCACGGCAAAAGCCGACAGTCTTATCATCGGCACAGATACGCTCAGACTGGACTTACATTGGTTGGACGACACTCCGCTGGACGAGTTGGCCCGCAACGACCGGGTATTCGAAAAAAAATTCCAGGCACTTATTCATCAGCCTACCGCAGAGGGATTCGTTATCTACATAGACGGTGATCACGAACACCATTCCTACTGGCGACTGATCGACGACAAACTCTACCTGGATCACACGATACGCAAATCAGACTACTCCGAAATAGATTTCAGCGGCATTTTCGTCCGCGACCATACCGGTTATTATCCGGCCACCTTCTATTCAGGCACACTTCCTATATCAGGCATATTCTACCAGGACGGAACGAAACCCATATTCGTTTTCGAGGAGGGGCGATTGACCTATACGAATTGGACATATCCTTCCTTTCCCTGCCCCTCTCCGATGCTGGGCGATCCGCTGTTTCTGCACTTCGACTACATGCAATTCGCACAATTCACGGACGGGCTGTGGACCTGTTGGATGCGTATCCTCCCGGATCCATCCGGAAACCCCATTACCATACAGCCCTTGATAGTAGCTCATAAAAGCGGAATCATCGATGCTTCGGATGCCGCTAAAAAAAGACTGAAAACTGCAATCGCCGACAGTCTGAAAACAGTAGATTTCATTTGCGACGTAAATTTTTCCCGGGGCAGCATACAGGCCGTTCTCAAAACATTCGAAATTCCCCGGCCGATATTATACCGCAAAGAAATCAGGAAAAACGGCCGACGGTTGGTCGGATATGAAAATGCGACCGGACGTCCAATCGTCCCTTTCGGGAAATACGCCCGATGCCACACACCCATCATAAGTGAAAACAGAATCGGGATCGTGGAAACAGACGAAGGAAAGTTTATAGCCATAGACCATACGGGTAAAAAGCTGTTCGAAATCATGTTTCAGTCCCCGGTACTTTCGGTCGAAGATTTATTCCGGTACGGTTATTTCATCTATGTCACCCGAAACGGCCGACAGGGAGTCGCCACCATCAGCGGATTGCGATACACGCAACCGACCCACAAGCCGATCGATCTCTCCGACGTCGATCGGGATGTTATCAAAGCTCTTATCCACTGATCCGGCTACGCTTCCGGTATCCGATATTTCGCCCGAATAAGCACCCCGCAAATCCGGCTGCGGCAAAAATCAATGGCAAAGGGGTGCTTGATTATTGCATCTTACGAAACTTTTCCGTATATTTGTACGATATATTTAAGGTCAATATGAGTACTGAAGGAAAAGAGATAAAGAAGCAGGAAGAGGAGTATTCCGCCTCCAACATCCAGGTCCTCGAAGGTCTGGAAGCGGTCCGGAAGCGTCCGGCCATGTATATCGGCGACATCGGAGAAAAAGGTTTGCACCACCTGGTTTACGAGGTGGTGGATAACTCGATCGACGAGGCGTTGGCAGGACACTGTACCGACATCGACGTTACGATCAACGAAGACAACTCGATCACAGTCAAGGATAACGGCCGAGGCATCCCGACCGACTTCCACGAAAAAGAGGGCAAGTCCGCACTCGAAGTCGTGCTCACCGTGCTCCATGCGGGCGGCAAGTTCGACAAGGGCAGCTACAAGGTTTCGGGCGGTCTGCACGGCGTGGGTGTTTCGTGCGTGAACGCACTCTCGACGCTGCTCATCGCCGAAATCCACCGCGACGGCAAAATATTCCGCCAATCGTACAGCAAAGGCGCTCCGACTTCGCCGGTCGAAGTGATCGGCACCTGCGACGATCGCGGAACCACGATCACCTTCAAACCCGACGGCAGTATCTTCACGCTCACGACGGAATACAAGTACGACATCCTGGCCAACCGCCTGCGTGAGTTGGCATTCCTGAACAAAGGCATCCACCTGAACCTGCTGGACAAACGCCAGCGGGACGAGAACGGCGAATACGTCGGCGACCATTTCTATTCGGAAGAGGGCCTCAAGGAGTTCGTCGAATACCTGGACGCCACGCGCGGTCAGGCCATCACCGAATCGATCATCTACATCGACACCGAAAAGAACGGCGTGCCGGTCGAGGTGGCCATGCAGTACAACGACTCCTTCTCGGAGAACGTACACTCCTACGTCAATAATATCAACACGATCGAGGGCGGTACGCACCTGACGGGTTTCCGCCGCGCCCTGACCCGCACGCTCAAGAAATACGCCGAGGATTCAGGCATGCTCGCCAAACTCAAGTTCGATATCAACGGCGACGACTTCCGCGAGGGCCTCACGGCCGTGGTTTCGGTGAAGGTGCAGGAGCCGCAGTTCGAGGGCCAGACCAAGACCAAACTGGGCAACGACGAGGTGTCGGCAGCGGTCGATCAGGCGATGTCGACGGCCTTGAGTCACTACCTGGAGGAGAATCCGCGCGACGCCAAAGCCATCGTACAGAAAGTCATCCTGGCTGCAACGGCCCGGCACGCGGCGCGCCATGCCCGCGAAATGGTGCAGCGCAAGACCGTGCTTTCGGGTGCGGGCCTTCCGGGCAAGTTGGCGGACTGTTCGAGCCGCGACCGTTCGATCGCCGAAATCTTCTTCGTCGAGGGCGACTCGGCAGGCGGTACGGCCAAATCGGGCCGCGACCGGAATTTCCAGGCCATCATGCCGCTGCGCGGTAAGATCCTGAACATCGAAAAGGCGCAGGAGCACCGCATGTGGGAGAACGAGGAGATCAAGAACATGTTCACGGCACTCGGCGTGACGATCGGCACGGAGGAGGACAGCAAGGCGCTCAACCTCGAAAAACTCCGCTACGACAAGATCATCATCATGACCGATGCCGATGTCGATGGCAGCCACATCGCCACGCTGATGCTTACCTTCTTCTTCCGCAAGATGAAAGAGCTGATCGAAAACGGGCACGTCTATATCGCCACCCCGCCCCTGTTCCTCGTGAAAAAGGGCCAGCAGGAGCGCTATTGCTGGACGGAGAAGGAGCGTGACGAGATCACGGCCGAAATGGGCAAGGGCGTACACGTCCAGCGCTACAAAGGTCTCGGTGAAATGAACTCCCATCAGTTGTGGGAAACCACGATGAACCCAGACACCCGGATTCTGCGCAAAGTAACCATCGACAACGCTGCCGAAGCCGACCGCGTATTCTCGATGCTGATGGGCGACGAGGTTCCCCCGCGACGCGAGTTCATCGAAAAACACGCTCACTACGCCAATATCGACGCATAATCGAAAATTACAAAGGATTGCACCCCGCAGGGGAGCAATCCTTTTCCATATCCGTTTGGCTGGCGGGAGCTACCCCATCGTTCGATTGCGACGGAAAGCTAACCCGATGCGTTCATCGGAAAGGACGAAGTTGGCAGCACACTCGGAGTTCGGCCATACGGCAAACGGGAAATGAGAAAACGAAACATACCGTTTTTTTGACGTAATTTATCCGAAATCCGACGGCGGGGAAAAAGAAAAAACAGATTCCGGGACGCTTCATCGGACAGATGAAATCGGAAATACCTACCGACTTCGTGCGGGTGCAAATACGGGAAAAAATCACACCGTTTTCGGAGAAAAACCGGTCAGGCGGTTATCGCACGCAGAAAACGGAGAATAAAAAAGAACCACAAATCGGGAATTATGAATGTGACAGTCATCGGTGTCGCAGGCGGCACAGGATCGGGTAAAAGCACGCTGGTAAAACGATTGCAGGAGGCTTTCAAGGAGGAAGAGGTAGTCACGCTCTGCCACGACTACTACTACAAAGCCCATCCCGAACTGACGTACGAAGAGCGCACGAAACTCAATTACGACCACCCTCAATCGTTCGATACAGATATGCTCGTCGAACACATCCGCACGCTGAAAAACAACGTTCCGATCGAACATCCGGTCTATTCGTTCGTCGATCACAACCGAACGGCCGAAACCGTGCTGGTCAAACCTTCGAAGGTAATCATCGTCGATGGTATTCTGATCTTCGAGAACAAGGAACTCCGGGACCTGATGGACATCAAGGTATATGTCGATACGGACGCCGACATCCGCCTCGCCCGCCGCATCCTGCGCGACGTATGCGAGCGGGGGCGCACCATGCAGTCGGTCATCTCGCAATATACCACGACAGTCAAGCCCATGCACGAGGAGTTCGTCGAGCCGTCGAAGAAATACGCCGACGTAATCATCCCGGAGGGAGGTTTCAATTCCGTTGCCGTAAGCATGTTGATCCGCAGCATCCAGTCGCAGATCAACGCCAAATAGGAGCACGCGAATCCATTCCCCGAAAATCGATTTTCGCAACAGGCAGTCTGTGTAACTCGCCTCGACACGCAGTCCATTACGACAAAAAGGAACCGTCCGACAACTCCCCGAATTTGAAAATCACCCCTGCCAAGAATGTCTTCCGGCAGGGGTGAAAACGTTAGAATCGGACTTGTCAGATACTCTCTTCCATTTATTCCCCCCGGCGCAAGGCAAACGGATACTTTTTCCCCTTCACTTCGGCGATTCCTCGCTCCACGTAAGCGGTAGCGGCCGAATCCCACTCCGAAAAGATCGTTATGTCATCGTATTCGAACGGTATGATAACACGCCCGCGACCGTCCAATACTCCGAATCGCAGCAACCCGGTAGAATCGGGAACAGCCGCAGAGGCATGCCCGAATTTTCCGCTCGGGTTCACCTGATAGACCTTATAGTCGATCAACGGTTTGCCGGAAACGTCGAGCAGGGTACAGGCCCGGGAAGCGAAATCCTCCCCTTCTCCGACCCAGGTCGTTCCGAACGGCGTGTGCTGCACCCAATCGTAAATACAAGGTAGGATTTCCCGTCCATTCCGGTCGATACTGCCGTACTTCAAAGCACCGCCGGAAACAATGCAGACGACCGCACGGCCATTTCGGAACGAAGAAACCTCGTAATACTTGCATGGGATGACCAACGTCCCTGCGGCATCGACAAATCCCCAGCGTACATAATATTTCCCCATCTGTCCGACAGCGGCCAGCACTTCGGAAAAATCGGCCGCACCGTCGTATATCGGAGCAATCACTTCGTTACCCCGACGATCGATGAATCCGTATTTCCCGGTAAATTCAAAATCCCTTTTTCCATAGCCGGACTTACCGCTCCATTCGCCTTTGGCTACGACTGCCATTCCTTCGGAAAAATCCCGGGCATAATCGTATTTCAATGGAATTACGACCTGTCCCAGCGTATCGACATACCCATAGCGGCGGACGGAATCCGTCCCCTCCTGTACCCGGGCAAGGCCTGACGAAAAACCCGCGACATCCGCATAGATACAGGGCACGACTTCACGCCCCTGACGATCGATAAGCCCGAAACGACGATCGTTCTTTTCCCCTTTGCCGACCACGGCAAACCCATTGGAAAAACTATCGGCATAGTCATAGATGAGCGGGAAGACCACCGTACCGCAGGTGTCCGTATAACCGAAACAGCCGTCCGTATAAAAACGGCCCATACGGGGATTGCTACCCTCTCCGCCCCGGTGTACGAGAATACGTCCGTCATGCACTGCACCCACATAATCGTATTTCGTTTTCCAATCTTTTTTAGCGGCTGCACGGCGTTGTGCCGACACCCCGGCCGGAAACAGGGAAAGAAGCAGTACAACTATAAAGTATCGCTTTATCATAATCCAGTTATCTTTTTGATTTCATTTAATTTATTAAGCGCCTCGATCGGAGTGAGAGCATTGATGTCCAACCCCTTGATCTGATCTCGGATCTGCACCAGCACTGGATCGTCGAGTTGGAACATCGAAAGCTGCATACCCCGCGTCTGATCCCCCGCTTCCGCCGCCTCGCGAACTCCGGGGAGCGCTTTTCGGTCGCGGCGTCGAGGACTCTTGCTGGGCACGATCTCGTTGTTGCCATATACCAGCTCCAGATTCTTCAGGATCTCTTCGGCGCGGGCTACGACCGAGGCCGGCATTCCGGCCATCCGGGCAACGTGAATACCGAACGAATGCTCCGTTCCGCCCCGCTCCAGCTTGCGCAGGAAGACGATCGTCTTATCCACCTCCTTGACGCTCACATGGTAGTTCTTCACGCGCGGGCACATCTGCTCCATCTCGTTGAGTTCGTGGTAGTGGGTCGCGAAAAGCGTCTTGGCACGGGCCGTCGGATGGTTGTGCAGGTATTCGACCATCGCCCAGGCGATCGAAATACCGTCGTAGGTGCTCGTACCGCGTCCGATTTCGTCCAACAGGACGATGCTGCGGTCGGAAACATTGTTCAGGATGCTGGCCGACTCGAGCATCTCGACCATGAAGGTCGATTCGCCCTGCGAAATGTTGTCGGAAGCCCCGACTCGGGTGAAAATCTTGTCCACCACGCCGATATGAGCCGCTTTCGCCGGGACGAACGACCCCATCTGGGCCATCAGGATAATGAGGGCCGTCTGCCGCAGCAAAGCCGACTTACCCGACATGTTGGGACCCGTAATCATCACGATCTGCTGCTCCTTATCGTCCAGCAGCAAGTCGTTGGGGATATACTCCTCTCCCACCGGCATCAGGGTTTCGATCACCGGATGCCGTCCCTGGCGGATTTCGATGCGCGTGCCGTCGTCGAGCGTCGGACGGACGTAGTTGCGCTCCCGAGCGATACGGGCGAAAGATTGCAGGCAGTCGATACGCGCCACGACGGCGGCATCCCGCTGCAAAGCTCCCAGGGAATGCGTAATGAACCCGATCAACTCGGCGTAAATCCGCTGTTCGATCAACAGCATCTTCTCCTCGGCACCGAGAATTTTTTCTTCATACTCTTTCAGCTCTTCGGTGATATACCGCTCGGCGTTGGCCAGCGTCTGCTTGCGGATCCACGACTCGGGAACCTTGTCCTTGTGCGTGTTGCGGACTTCGATATAATAACCGAAGACATTGTTGTAGCTTATTTTCAACGGAATTCCCGTCGCCTCGCTCTCCCGCTGCTGAATACGGTTCAGGAAATCCTTGCCATGCAGAGCGATGCGGCGCAGATCGTCCAGTTCGGCGTCCACGCCGTCGGCGATAATGCCGCCCCGCTGAATTTGATTGTTCTGCGGGTCGGGGTAAACCTCGCGGGCAATACGCTCCCGAACCTCCGCCAGCAGATCGATCTGTTCGGCCAACGCGTGAAGACGCTCGTCGTCGGTCGATTCCAACAAGGCTTTGAGGAGTTCGATCGCCGAAAGCGAATTTTTAAGCTGTACGATTTCGCGGGGGGTTACCCGAGCCGCCGCTATGCGCGAAGCGATGCGCTCCAGGTCGCCGACCTGCGAAATCTGCTCGGCGACGCTTTCGGCCAAATCGGGCTCGTCGTAAAACCGCTGCACGACATCCAGACGTTCGTTGATGCGATCAATCTCCTTGATCGGCAAGGCGATCCACCGCTTGAGCAGACGCCCGCCCATCGGCGTGAGGGTGCGATCGACCACGTCTGCGAACGCGCACTTCTCGCGCGAACCGTTCGAAGAGAAGAGCTCCAGGTTGCGGATCGTGAATTTATCGACCCAAACGTAATCCTCCTGGTCGATACGCGAAATGGACGAAATATGGGCCGTATTCTTATGTTCGGTAAATTCGAGGTAGTAGAGAATGGCCCCTGCCGCCGAAATGCCGCTGCTGAACTGTTCGATACCAAAGCCCTTGAGCGACTGAGTGCCGAACTGCTTGCAGAGCTTGTCCCGGTTGACCGACTCCGAAAAGACCCACTCATCGAGCCGATAGGTATAGTGCCGACTGCCGAACGCATCGGAGAAGCGGTCTTCGTATCCGCGCTGGTAGATGATTTCCTTCGGCGCCAGGTTGGAAATGAGTTTGTCGATGTAAGCATCGCTGCCCTCGGCGGCATAAAATTCGCCGGTTGAAATATCGAGAAAAGCCACGCCGGTATTTTTCCGGCCGAAATAGACCGCCGCCAGATAGGTATTTTCCTTGTTGGCCAAAATATTATCTCCCAGCACCACGCCCGGCGTAACCAGCTCGATGACGCCCCGCTTGACCAGCCCTTTGACCTGTTTGGGATCCTCGAGCTGTTCGCAGATCGCCACGCGTTCGCCCGCTCGGACCAGCTTGGGTAGGTAGGTGTCGATCGCATGATAGGGAAACCCTGCCAGCTCGACGAATGTCGCGGCTCCGTTGGCACGTCGCGTCAGGGTGATGCCCAGAATTCCGCTGGCCTTGATCGCATCATCGCCGAAAGTTTCGTAAAAATCGCCGACACGAAACAGGAGAATCGCATCGGGATGCACCGCTTTGACCGCATAATATTGCTTCATCAGCGGAGTTTCAACATATTTTTTTTCTATTGCCATTACCTTTCAAGATAAAGTCGGAAACATCGGAGTAAACCCTAAAAATCCGGCGGCGGACGACTTCGCTCATGCCGGTCCACAGGATTGCTCCACGTCCTGCAAATATACGAAAAATCCGGAGCAAAAGGACTTCAAAATAACGAATATTGAAAGAATATTGCATTCATTCATAATTCATATAATCTGCAATAAATGGGTGTACGACAATATAGTACACCCTTACAGGAATCGGCCCCGCAGTCGATCAACGGTGTCGAACCGTGGCGTTATCGACCGATGTCGAGATAACCACAGGTTCGCCCGAATAGTTGAATTCGCTCATACCGCTCACACAATATTTCAGCGATCCCGCCGCTGCGACCGAGGCGGTACTCATACCGGAAATGTCACAGTCGGCAAGTCCCGAAGCCAAAAACTTTCTCCCTTTGAACTGACTCATGCCCGACACTTCCAGCATCAGGTCCCGAGCTGTTCCCGAAAAGGTACATTCGCTCGAACCATCCACTGCGACCTCGGCTTTCTGCCTGCAATTCACATTTCCATTATAAACGGACATACCGGTCAGCGTACAATCCAAATCCCGGCACATAAAATCCGCGACGGCCTGGCTCATTCCGGATGCCTCCACCGTCGCTGTATCCTCGCATACCACCTGCCCTTTGTAAATCGACATACCCGAAACAGACATCGTCAGGCTTCTGCAACGAATATTGGATTCGAACTCGCTCATTCCCATACATTCGACCGTAACCGACGGTTTATCGATCTCGGTCTCGGAAAAAACGGAGGACATCCCCGACAACGAAAACGACTCCAGCGGAGCGGCGCCCACATACACTACAACCCGCTTGGACATATCGTTCTTTCTCTTGGACGACAAGGCTCCGGGGTCGCACGCGAGCACGAGTTCACCGCGCCGCACCCGCACGGAAACCGCCTCGGCAGGCACATTTTCGGTTTCGACCCGGACCGAAGCGGGATTTCGGTCGGCTTCGAGTACGACCTGAATCATATTACTCACATTCAACCCGAAATAAGGTTTGTCCAGCACGATTTCGGCATCTGTCCGAAAATACACCCCTCGATTTTTCTTTTTTGCGTCACACACGCCGATCCCCAACGCCAAGCAGAGCAAAAGCAGAGTTAATTTTCTCATAACGGTCATAAATTATAGATTTAACTCTATAAAGTTAAAGAAAAATTCGGGGAAACCAATATTTTCCCCGAAAAAACTCACAGCGGACAGATCGCCGCAGTACGATTTCATCCAATCGGAAATTCGATCAGAGCATCCCGCACACGGCGAACATCCGCCGGTAATAGTCCGCCTTCCACTCCACCGATTTCGGATAGGCCCGCGACGAAGAGGGCATGCGATAAAACCGAAGCATACGGTCCGCATAGGCGAACTCCACACTCCCTCCCACAGGCGGCTCGGCGCACGATCACATCGGTAGCCTTCTGTCCCGTCGTCACGATCGCCCGGCAGGTCGGAACCGCAGCCAACAACTGCGCCAGATCGACCTCGCGCACTACTTGAAGAAAATTGTCGGAAGCATTGTTTTTCAATCGGATTATCTCTTCGGCCGTATCGTAAAGAGCCAATCCTTTCTCCTCGCAGAAACGCACGATCCGTTCCTTGTCGAAACGTTTCGCGTCGGGTGTCAGAAAATACCCCTTGTCCCCGAAAAATACCAGTCCGACGATACGCCACATATCGTTCTGCAAGTTCGGGTAAAAAAAGTCCATCGACCACCGCACCCGCTGCGGCGGGAAACTTCCGAGCATCAGCAGACGTGCCCCGACAGGCAGAAAAGGTTCGAGAGGATGCAGTTCGCTTGTCATAATTTTTAATTTATCGTATTATTTATTTCCAAATGATCCTGTTTCAACCCCTATTTTGGGGCGCTGTGCAAGAGACTCACTCTTCGCCCGGCATCACCGGCAATCCGATCCGGCCCATGCAGAATCGCGGGAACAACGCCTCCGCAACCGACAGCCGCCCACCACCCGACCTCGCAGATACTTGGCGATCGCACGCATCCGGAAATGCTGCGGATGCAAAGCCCCGCTCGCAACCTCCGAACGAAGGTCATTCGTAAAACCGTTCATCGAAATTCACCAGATAGAGTTTGTCGGTCGCACGGGTCAGCGCCGTATAGAGCCAGCGCAGCATGTCGCGCGTCATCGGCTCGTCGCCGAACAGACAGCGGTCGATG
>ENA-OPCS01001098-OPCS01001098.1-human-gut-metagenome-genome-assembly--contig:-NODE-1098-length-16678-cov-3.263069_pt1 | contig 16678 bp, 16 predicted proteins | sample MGYA00241256_ERZ501492 | MGnify/ENA primary metagenome ERZ501492 (study PRJEB25962, sample SAMEA2042512) | human gut metagenome | biome: human gut; feature: human-associated habitat; material: faeces... | reverse complement strand
CGTGGTCGGCAGGGATCTTGAAAAAGCCCGCCGTGGGGGCGATGGAGTCGCCCGAAAGGTTCATGTAGGTCAGGGGCTTGAGCAGCACCACCTTGTGGCCGTCCACTTCGCCCTGACCCCACAGGCCTTCAAATTTGGTTTTGCTGACCGAAATGCCCCACTTGTCGGCCAGATAGTCCAGCGCGGCATAGCCCGCATTGTGGCGGGTGCCGTCGTATTTTGTTTCCGGGTTGCCAAGACCGGCGATCAGCCAGATGTCATTTGTATTCATGAGTGTTATATTTTCCTTTTTGTGATAAATTGTCCGATGCAAGTCCTAAGTATAACATACGCGCGTGCAAAAAGATATACATTATAAGCGAAAAAGATGCACCTGCAAACAAAAACCGCCGCGCAGGGCCATCCTGTGCAGCGGTCTGTACGCGAAAAACGGACAGCTTACTTGCTCTGCTCGTCTTCCAGCTTCTTTTTTTTGGCAATGTAGGCTTCCATCTTGGGCTCTGCCCAGCCCTCCAGATTGGTCTGACGGTCCCGGGCGATGCCCAGTGCCTGTGCGGGCACGTCCTTGGTGATGGTGCTGCCGGCGGCGGTGTAGGCCCCGTCGCCGATGGTGACGGGGGCGACAAGGTTGGTGTTGCAGCCGATGAAGCAGTAGTCGCCGATCTGAGTGCGGAACTTGTCCTTGCCGTCGTAGTTGCAGGTGACGGTGCCGCAGCCGAAGTTGCAGTACTTGCCTACATCGCTGTCGCCGATGTAGGTCAGGTGGCTGACGGTATTGCCCCGGGCAAAGTTGGAGTTCTTCGTCTCGACATAAGCGCCCAGATGCACACCGTAGCCAGTGACGGTGTTGATACGCACATGGGTGAAGGGACCGATGTTGTTGTGAGGGCCGAGGTGGCTGCTGTAGACCTGGCTGGCGTTGACGGTGGTGCCTTCGTCCACGGTGCTGTCCTCGATGAGGGTGTTGGGGCCGATGACGCAGCCTGCGCCGATGGCGGTCTTGCCGCGCAGGATGGTGCCTGCGAGGATGACGGCTCCCGGGGCAATGACTACTTCAGAGCCGATCTCCACATTGCGGCTGCGGATGTCCACGCCGTTTGCGATGTGGCGCAGCAGCACCTCTTCGCGCTGGGCCTCGGCAGCGTCGAGCTTTGCCTTTGCGGCAGCCAGTGCGGATGGATCAATATTCTGCATAGAGAAAAACCTCCTCCAAAACCGCCTCTCGCAGAAGCTGTGCAGACCCCTGCGGAAGAGGAAATGTTGTATCCAAGATAGAAGAAATTCGGAAAGATGGAAGACAGACAAGAACGGCAATGAGTTTAATGGATAGAAAGTTGTATCCAACTGCCCAAAAACGGCGTCAGAACTCGAAAATCCTCTTCAAATCTTTCCCATTTTATATTACCCAAAAAGTGAGTAAAATGCAAGGGTTTGCACAAAAAATATCAAACAAATTCGGTGATTTGCCCGATGGAATAGACGTGAAATTCTGGTATAATAGTTTAGCATTCACAGAGAAATGTTTATCGTATGACAAGACAGAGCAACGATAAGACCGCCGTGCTTCGCGCCAGCGGCCACCATTTGGGAGGTAAACACGCATGAGCAAAAAGTATCTGTACTACTTCAGCGAAGGCAACGATGCCTTTGGCGGCGACAAGGTCACCATGAAGAACATTCTGGGCGGCAAGGGCGCTGGTCTGGCTGAGATGACTGCAGCCGGTATGCCGGTGCCGCAGGGCTTCACCATCACCACCGAGGCCTGCACCCAGTACTACGCAGATGGCCGCCAGATCAACGACGAGATCACCGCTGACATCTTCGAGCACGTCAAGGGCCTCGAGAAGATCACCGGCAAGACCTTCGGCGACAACGAGAACCCGCTGCTGGTCTCCGTCCGTTCCGGCGCACGTCAGTCCATGCCCGGCATGATGGACACTATCCTGAACCTCGGCCTGAACGACGAGGCTGTCGAGGGTCTGGCCAAGAAGACCAACAACCCCCGCTTCGCATATGACTGCTACCGCCGCTTCGTGCAGATGTTCGCCGACGTCGTCATGATGGTCCCGAAGAGCCTGTTCGAGGTCGAGATCGACAAGATGAAGGAAGCCAAGGGCGTCAAGAACGACGTTGACCTGACTGCTGACGACCTGAAGGAACTGGTCGGCACCTTCAAGAAGATCTACGAGGACAACGAGGGCAAGCCGTTCCCCCAGGACCCCAAGGACCAGCTCATCGAGGCTGTCAAGGCCGTCTTCCGCAGCTGGGACAACCCCCGTGCAAACGTCTATCGTAAGATGAACGAGATCCCCTACGAGTGGGGCACCGCTGTCAACGTCCAGCAGATGGCTTTCGGTAACTCCGGCGACCGCTCCGGCACCGGCGTTGCATTCACCCGTGACCCCGCCACCGGCGCTAAGAAGCTGATGGGCGAGTACCTCATCAATGCACAGGGCGAGGACGTCGTTGCTGGTGTCCGCACTCCGTCTCCCATCAGCCACCTGCACGAGCAGATGCCTGAGGTCTACGACCAGTTCGTTGAGATCGCTACCCGTCTGGAGAACTACTTCCGCGATATGCAGGATATGGAGTTCACCATTGAGGACGGCCACCTGTACATGCTGCAGACCCGTAACGGCAAGCGTACCGCTCAGGCTGCTCTGCAGATCGCATGTGACCTGGTGGACGAGGGCATGATCACCGAGCAGGAGGCTGTCCTGCGCGTGGAGCCCAAGCAGCTGGATACCCTGCTGCATCCCCAGTTCGACGCAGCTGCCCTGAAGGCTGCTGAGGTCGTCGGCAAGGGTCTGGCAGCTTCTCCCGGTTCTGCCTGCGGCCAGATCGTCTTCACCGCCGAAGAGGCTGAGGAGATGGTCAAGTCCGGCAAGATGAAGAAGGTCGTTCTGGTCCGTCTGGAGACCTCTCCCGAGGACATCGTCGGTATGCAGGTGTCTCAGGGCATCCTGACCGTCCGCGGCGGCATGACCAGCCACGCAGCCGTTGTTGCTCGTGGTATGGGTACCTGCTGTGTCTCCGGCTGCGGCAACGACAACGACGTGAAGATTGACGAAGAGGCTAAGACCTTCGAGCTCAACGGCCACAAGTTCGTCGAGGGCGACTGGATCTCCATCGACGGCTCCACTGGTAACATCTACGGTGAGCAGGTCGCTACCGTCGCCGCCACCGGCAACAAGAACTTCAACCGCTTCATGGGCTGGGCAGACGCTGCTCGTCAGCTGCTGGTCATGACCAACGCCGATAACCCGCGCGACGCACAGCAGGCAGTTGACCTGGGTGCTGAGGGCATCGGCCTGTGCCGTACCGAGCATATGTTCTTTGCTGAGGACCGCATCAAGGCTGTCCGTGAGATGATCTGCGCACGTACCGTGGAAGAGCGCGAGGCTGCTCTGGCCAAGGTCGAGCCGTTCCAGCAGGGTGACTTCGAGGCGATGTACCGCATCATGGGTGAGCGCCCGATGACCATCCGTTATCTGGACCCGCCTCTCCACGAGTTCCTGCCCAGCAAGGACGAGGACATCAAGGAGCTGGCTGCCGACATGGGCATGACCTTCGATGACCTGAAGAACGTCGTTGCTTCTCTGCACGAGTTCAACCCCATGATGGGCCATCGTGGCTGCCGTCTGGCTGTCACCTACCCCGAGATCGCAGCAATGCAGACCCGCGCTGTTATCAAGGCAGCTCTGAACGTCTCTGCTGAGACCGGTTATGTCATCACTCCGCACATCATGATCCCGCTGGTCGGCGAGGTCAAGGAGCTGAAGTTCGTCAAGGACGTTGTCGTCAAGGTCGCAGACGAGCTCATCAAGGCTTCCGGCGTTGACATGAAGTATCTGGTCGGTACCATGATCGAGATCCCCCGTGCAGCTCTGACTGCCGGCGAGATCGCCAAGGAGGCTGAGTTCTTCAGCTTCGGCACCAACGACCTGACCCAGATGACCTTCGGCTTCAGCCGTGACGATGCTGCCAAGTTCCTGGGCGCTTACTACGAGAACAAGATCTACGAGAGCGATCCGTTCCAGCATCTGGACCAGGTCGGCGTCGGCAAGCTGGTCAAGATGGCTGCACATGATGGCCGTGAGACCCGTCCCGACCTGGGTCTGGGCATCTGCGGCGAGCACGGCGGCGATCCTTCCAGCGTCGAGTTCTGCCACAATGTTGGTCTGGACTACGTCAGCTGCTCTCCCTTCCGTGTGCCTATCGCACGTCTGGCTGCTGCCCAGGCTGCTATCAAAAATCCCAGAAAGTAAGATTGTTGCATGAAGATGCACTAATCCTGCAAAACATGGGAAGATAAGCGTATGATAAACCCTCCCCGGTAAAACTGAATGGTTTTGCCGGGGAGGGTTTTGGTTTAGTCAAGAATTCAATGAATTGAGGATATATAAATGACGGAGCAAGAAAGACAGGGAGGCTGGCAGTTTCCGCCGATTCCTGATGTGGACTGCATAAAATTGACTGGACTTGCCCGGAATACCTATTATAAATATAAGCGGCAGATTCGGGAGGATGCCGAAATGAAGGATTGACTTCTATGTAAAAGAAGCCGCTGCAAAAGCGGACAGAAGGAACACGGGACATTCAAAACGAGAATGCCGTGTTCCTTTTTTGTTGCTTGTGGAGGATGGACAACCATACCGTCCAGCCAAATCCGTATAATGAGAGCAGAAAAGTTGATAGAAACATAAGACAGAAGGAGAAGTGCGTATGAAAAAATTTTTGATGGTGCTGTTGAGCATTGCATTTGTGCTGAATCTTGCGATTGTGATTGGGCTGATTGGCGGATATGGTTCGCCACGCCGGGCGCTTTACACCATCACAGATGAACTGATGAACAGTGCCTATCGCTTCAAAAGAGGTTGGCAATTTAAGAATAGTCTACCTTGACTTTTTAGGAGATGGACAGGCAATCTGTCCATCTTTTTTTGTATACTGGGGTTGTGCAAAAGAGACAAAAATTTTTTTGTAATTCCGTGAAACGACAAAACTTCACACAAAGAATTGCAGCGATAGTTGTGTTGTGTTACAATGAGCAGAGAAGGAGAATGAACTGTGCGTAATAGTAGATTGGACCGTATACTCTATATCCAGCAGGTGCTGGTACAGGGCGGTGTGCTGAACAAACAGCAGATGGCTGACCGCTTCGGTGTCAGTGAGAAAACCATCCAGCGCGATCTTGACACCCTGCGCAATCATTTTGCAGACAGCGAGCCGCGCCGAGAGATCTTATACAACTCCGCAAAGGGCGGCTATCTGCTGGATGACACGCTTTCCCGCTTCCTCACCAGCAGCGAGATTCTGGCAGTGTGCAAGATCCTGCTGGAAAGCCGCTCCATGGTCAAGGAGGAGATGTTCCCGATTCTGGACAAGCTGATCTGGGCTTGCACACCGCTGGATAGGCTGAATCAGGTCAAAGACCTCATCAGCAACGAACGCTTCCATTACGTTGAGCCGCAGCATGGACGGAAGTTTATCGAGAGTCTGTGGGAGATTGGTACGGCAGTAGAAAATCACAATGTTATGGAAATTACCTACTGCCGCACCCACGACGGCGAGACTCGTGTGCGCACCATTGAGCCGGTGGGCATCCTGTTCAGCGAGTATTATTTTTATCTGGCAGCATTCATCGAGGGCATCGACAAGGATAAACACTTCCAGAACCCGCAGGACAATTCCCCGACGATTTATCGTATTGACCGCATTCAAAATTACAAAACCCTCGACCGACACTTTGCACAGCGGTACACCGACCGCTTTCAGGAGGGCGAGATGCGCAAGCGCATCCAGTTTATGTACGGCGGCGAGTTGCAGACCATCCGGTTCGAGTATACCGGGCCAAGTCTGGAATCCGTTCTCGACCGACTGCCCACTGCAAAGGTTTTGCAGGTAACGGAGAAGGGCTGGATCATAGAGGCTGAGGTGTTTGGCACAGGTATCCAAATGTGGGTGCGGAGTCAGGGGGACTATGTGCGGGTACTGGCAGAACAATAAACGCATTAGGAAAGGAGAAAAATAAAATGGCGGTGCCTTTTATTCTGCTGGGTGGTGCGGCGTTGGCCGGCATCACCGGTGCTGTAAAAAGTGTATCTGCTCACACAAAAAATGCAAACGCAAAGCAGATCGTTGCGGAGGCACAGAATATCTATGACGAGGCGCGGGAGATGCTGGAGGAACAAAGGACCTGCACAGCGGAATGCCTGAAACGGCTGGGAGCGCTCAAGGTAGATATCTGGTCGAAAGAAATGAATGATTTTATCCGTACGTTCAGAGCCTTCAAGAATGTCCGGATGGAAAGTGACGTGGCCGGGGATGAACGTCTGAAGCTCAAGTGTCAGGGAACAGAAAACCTGAAAAATATGGAAGTTGCTGCTTTGAAGGCAACGGAGATTGCGCGGGCAGGCGTTGCTTCTCTTGGCACTGGAGTGCTGGCAGGCATTGCCTCCTACGGCGGAGCGATGATGTTTGCATCTGCATCAACAGGCACGGCCATTGCAAGTCTGTCTGGCGTGGCAGCGACCAATGCAACGCTGGCATGGTTTGGCGGCGGTGCATTGACCGCAGGCGGTCTGGGCATGGCGGGCGGCACACTGGTTCTCGGCGGCATCGTTGTCGGGCCGGTATTGGCAGCCGCAGGCCTTATCATGAATGCCAAGGCGGATGAAAATCTGGCCAGTGCAGAAGCCACGGCGGCGCGGGCCGAAACGGCGGTGGAAAAGATGGCTGGTATGACAGATTTTATGAAAAAGACTGCAAGTATTGCAGAAAACTATTCGGACTTTCTGGTACGCTTTCGCAGTGCATTTTATCCGGTAGTAAATGAGATGAAATATATGGAACAGCGCACCAGACAGAAGCAGAAAAGGATGCTGTACGATTCGGACGATGAGAAAATCGATTTCAACAGCCTGACCGAAGCAGAGCAGAAAAAGATTCATCAGGCATGGCTTATGGCACAAATTATGTGTTCAGTACTGTCAGAACCTCTTCTGACACCGGCCGGGGAACTGGCTTCGGAAGCACAGACAACTCTGCAGAACGCAAGGAATGTGTATCCGGCATTCGCACAGGGAAGGTACGGCTTCTGATGCGCCTGTAAAGGAGAAAGAAGGATCGAGCTGTGAGAAGCAGGGAAGAAAAAAATCTGGAAGGTCAGGCTGGTGCATTTGTGGGCAATGCGGCCTCCCAGAATGTACAAATGGGAACCGATACGGCCATTGACTCTATGAGGGAGCTTTTGTACAAGGCAGGAAAGATTTCAAAAGTAGGCTTTGAGCAGTCCAAGGGAAATCTGTTTGAGTACATTGAGGCAGCAAAGCTGCAAACGAATATGGCAAACTGCGGCGAACGCTTTGACCGGAACCCAGTGACGGATCTGGCGGCAGGTCGGGGAGGATACGGCGGGCATACGGCACCGGATGACTTCCGTATGCAGAGGAATGGCCGAATCGTAGGGCAAGGACAGGCAAAATACAATAACAGTGCCTGGCGAGCTGCGCAGAATTTTGTAGATCCGAAGTATACGGATATGCAACGCATTGCACCAACAGACCAGATGGCAGACATTGAGAGCTGCCTGCACAAAATGGCTGAAAACGGTGAGATTTCAAAAACGGCCTACGAGAATGCGGTATCCAACTTGATGAAGAAGGGCTTGACAGATCCGTCCACTGGCATTGCATCAGGAGGCACAACAACTGCGGAGCTGCAAAAGCTGCGTGGCACAGATGGCAGAGTTTCTCAACAAGCGGTTCGGCAGTATGCGGCTCGCTTTGAAGGAAAGCAGCTGGCGCGGGAGGTCGGTACAGCGGCATCGAATATGGCGGTGGCAACCGGTGTTATCACAACCATTGTGTCCGGTACACAGAATTTGTTTGAGGTGCTGCAGGATCGCAAAACGCTCGACAATGCGTTGGAAGAGGTAAAAGCGGATACCGTCAGCGGTGCACTGCGCGGTGGCGAGACCGGCGTACTTAGCACGGTGATCCGCTTTGGAGGCCGGAAAGTGGCACTTCCGGTGCTTTCGGATTCAACCGCAGCAACAGTCATGGCGGGCGGGCTGATAGATGGAGGCGCAGCACTTTATTCCTACGCAAAAGGAGAGATCACCGGGCAGCAGTTGCAGGGGGCTTTGGCAGATACGACGGTAAAGTCAGTCGCAACGGTCTATTTTACCAAAGCGCTCGGACTGGTGGTCGGCACGGCAAATCCGTTTGTCCCGATGGCGGTCTATACGGCAGCAGCTTATGTGGTGTCCTGCACACGCGCTATTGTGGAGCAGGCAGAGCTGAATGCGGCAGAGTACGATCGGATGACGGCATTGCTGAAGGAATCAACGCGGTTGGAACAGGAATATCACCGTCAACTGATGGATTTTATGAAGCAATATGAACAGCAGCAGCGTACCCGACTGAACAGCCTGCTGGATGCCTTCGCGTACCTTGCGGATGATGATACCAACTACGAGCGTGCGGTATATGCCATTTTGAACTATGCAGACCAGACAGGTCTTGCACTGCAGCATGGAGATTTTGACGCGTTCCGCGCAGCAATGTGCTCCGAGGAAGAATTTGTTTTGCGATGACATATGACATGAATAGTATAAAACATTCTGAAAGGAACGATGAATCGTGAAAGTGGAGAAAAAACAAAGTCGGGAAAGTGTTCTGGATAAGGCAAAGAAGCTGGCGATTTCAAAAGCGGTAGACCAATATGCAAAAAGTTACGAGGAAAAAACAGGCAAAACAGTGAATGCAGAGGCATTGAAGTCGATTTTTATACAACACGCAGATGTTGTGGAAAATGTGATGACAAAGGGAGGGCTTGAGGAAAAGGTAAAAACGGCGGTGGATACCGTTGATGTTGTGGAAAAGATGGCACGGACGCAGGATCTCGATGGAAATGTAGTACACACCAAGGATCTTATAAAGGCAAAAAGTGCGTTGCATGTGCTGTTCAGTCCTGACAGCATTGACAGTAGAGGCGATTTAAAGGAGGAAGGCAAGCAGGCCATGCAGGAACTGGTGGAAATGCATGACCTGACCAATCCGAAAAAATTGGGGGAATTTCTGGTACAGCTGCATATCGCACAGATCGAGCACTTCAACGAGCGTTTTGAACTACTGGAAGACCTACATCTGAACGACTACAGCAGTCGGCTGATGGATGGCAAAACGTATCTGGAACGCTATAAAAGGGCACAGGATGAAACGAATCAAGTTTCCTACCTTGAAAAGGCGGACGATGCGTTTATCAAAGCAATCCACCGGTTTGAAGGAGCACTCCGCATTTATGTGAGCGATGTGAAGAAGATCGTGCGAGGACCTCGTTTTATCAGGAGTATCAAGCTGACAAAACTGGACGGAGACATGAAAAAAATCCGGGGTATGCTTGAGACTATGCAGGAACTTGTTGCGTTGGAAGGTCTGGTCGGACGCTGGAAAGAAGACCCACAGGATGACATTCAGAGAGAGTATCGAGATTTCTTTGACAATGAGATCGGCGCGAATCTTCCACTTTTGCAGAATTACTGCAAGGATGAGGACGATGTGTTCTGGAAAGACATTGAAGAGAATGGCCGAACCATTCTTTTAATGGAATAAAAACGAATGGAACAATGGAACAAAAAAGTAAAGGAGTAGTTTAGTATGGGCAAAGGCAGAAATGGATTGGAAAACGAACAGAGCGCTCTGTTTGCGACAGCGGTTTCTTTGGGTGCAGCACTTTTGGGCGGCGGTGCAAAGCTTGCGCTTGACAATATGAAGGCTACGAGCGTTGCACTCATTGATTCCAAAATCAGTGATAACGAAGCAAAAAAGAAAGAGCTTTCCAAGGGTCTTGGCTGGTTGACCAACAGCGAAGAAATCGAAAAGATTAACCAGGAAAATGCAAGACTGCGTGCAAAGAAAGAGAAAAAATAAATTTTGTGTCCGGGGCTAAAGTGCAAAAAATGATTTTGACAGAAACTTTCTGTCAAAAGTCCACTGCACTTTCAGGTTATTACAATCCTGGTCGATTGCACATACAATACAAGTATCACTTCACAAAACGGAGGGTACTTGTACTATGGTGGACTACGCCGACATCGGAAAACGCATCCGTGCCTGCCGCCTTGCAAAGGGCATGACGCAGGAGCAGCTGGCCAATGAGGTCGGCGTGGTGGTCACGCACATCAGCCATATCGAAACAGGCAACTCTGTACCCAGCCTGAAAACGCTGATCGACATCATCAACGCACTGGACTGTTCGGCAGATGAACTGTTGTGCATTGAGATCAAAAAGGCAAAGCCGGTGTTCGACAGCTGGATGACCGAACAGCTTGCAGATTGCTCTGCCGATGAGGCAAAGATCATCAAAGAAACGGTGGTCAGCCTGAAAAAATCGCTCCGGAAGGTGTACGGAAAGTCCTCTAAATACAGATATGACTAAAACTTCCCAAAACCTTAATGTCAGTCGATAGAAATTGAGCGCCTGAAAAAGCACCCATAAAGTAAACGAACCGCTCCGGTTTCCATAGCAGGAAGCCGGGGCGGTTTTTTGCGCTCACGGAGGGGCAGATGAAAAACGCAGTATGAATATATACCATATAAAAATGAATATATGCTAAAATCTCGGGAAAATACTTGCATTTTCATTAAAATGGGTGTATTATGACACCTGCCGACGAAATGCCGACAATCAACAAGAGAGGGATCGATACTATTATGTCTTTGAAGAAGAAAATTGCTGCGGCTTTCATCGCCTGTGCAATGACGCTTGCCGTGGTTCCTTCCGCCTTCGCCTGCACGGCACTCTATGTCGGCAGCGACCTCACCGAGGATGGCACCACCATGTTTGGCCGGATCGAGGATCTGGGCACCAACGATTACAACAAGCTGTTCAACATCAGCCCCGCCGGGAAGCACACCGCGGGCGAGGTGTACGAGGGCTGCTACGGCTTTACCTACACCTTCACCCACGACAGCTACCGCTACACCGCCCGCCGGGACGACAACGGTCTGGGTGTCTGCCCGGACTGCGACAGCACTCACGAGCACACCCCCTATGAGGAGGCTGGCACCAACGAGAAGGGCGTCATGGTCTCTGCCACCGAGTCTCTCTACGGCACCGACGCCGTGCTGAGCGTAGACCCCTATGTGGACAACGGCATTGAGGAAGCCGAGATCACCACGGTGCTGCTGAGCGAAGCTTCCACGGCCCGCGAGGGTGTTGCCCTGCTGACCTCCATCTACGACAACGCCGGTGCAGCCGGCGGCTCCGGCGTGTTCATTGCCGACCAGAACGAGACCTGGTTCGTGGAGAACCTGACGGGCCACACCTACCTTGCCCTGAAGCTCTCCTCCAGCGTGGTCTTCATGCAGCCCAACATCGCCGCTATGGGCAAGATCGATCTGGATGACACCGACCATGTGGTGGCCTCTGCCAACCTGATCTCCGTGGCCCAGAAGGCCGGTACCTTTGTGGGCGACGCCGCTGCCAATGTCATCGATCTGGATGCCTCCTACAACGGCGACATCGCATCGGACCGCATGGCAGCCGGCCTGAACTACCTGTACGGCACCGACACCTTTACGAAGGACAACTACAGCGAGACCGACTTTGCTATCAGCAACGTCGGCGAGAACGGTGCCATCGTCCCGGTCTACTCCAACATCCAGCTGACCAAGAAGTTCTCGGTGGAGGATTCCATCCACTTCTTTCAGACCGAGCCCATCGGCAAGACGGGCAATGTGGAGACTCATCTGTTCCAGGTGAGCGCCACCGGCGATCTAAACACCGCCATTACCGAGTGGACCGCTTTTGACGACGATGTGTACAACGCCTTCGTCCCTTACTATCCGATGCTGACCACCGACACCGCAGATGTCTACAAGGTCTCGGTCCACACGGTCACCCGCTCCGACGAGCAGCCCACCGAGGGCGTCTGGTATCAGGATGCCAAGGGCCGCTACTATACCTACCCGGACGACTGGACCGACTCCTTCTACGGCGTGCGTGACGCCCTCTCCAACCTGCTGACCTACGGCAGCAATGGCAATCAGGTCACCGCAAAGGATCGGGCAGCAGCCAAGGCCAGCTATGCCGCGCTCCAGCAGGAGATCATGGCCGACTACGCCGATATGAAGGCCGCCGTTGCCGCCGCCGACACGCTTGAGGCCAAGCAGGCTGCCGCCACCAACGCCAGCAATGCCATGAGCCAGAAGGTGTACAACACCACCCTGAAGATGTACAATAAGCTCCAGGCCAAGACGGCCGCCCGGGCATGGGTCAGCTCTCTGCTGCACTGAGGCTTTGCAGCGCCTGAGGCGTTTCCCATAAAACCGCAGCGCCCCCGGTTTCCATGACAGGAAGCCGGGGGCGTTTTACTTTTGGCAGTACATAGAAAAAACTTTTTACAGCATTTTCACGGTCATAGCCTCGCTGGTGAGGCCCTGCGCGGTGTTGCTATGGGCAGGGTCATCCAGCATATACCGCAGCACCAGAACTTCGCCTACATAGAGGAATGCTGCCTTGATGGGAATGCTGCCGGAGTCCAGCGGGCTTTCCTGTGCGCCGCAGAGAAGGACGACATCCGCGAGCAATGCGCCGGGGGAGTCCTCGTAATGGGTCAGGAGGATAATTTTTGCCCCGGCGGCCTTGGCGGTGCGCAGTGTCTCCATCATGTCGCGGGTCGCGCCGGAGTAGGAAACAAAGAGCACAACGTCGGCCTCGTTCATCAGACTGGCAGTCAGCAGCTGTAAATGGCTGTCGCCTGCGGTGCGGAACTTGGTGGAAAGGCTGGCGAAGCGGGCGCAGATGTCGTTTGCCAGGAGCATACTGCCGCCCTGTCCGAGGCAGAACACCTGTCTGGCCTCCTGCATCAGGTGTACGGCCTCGTCCACGGCCTCGGTAGAGAGGGCGTTCTGGGTGCCGTTGATGGCGGTGAGAAAGCGGGCGTATGCGTGCTCGCAAAGTTCTGCGGTGGTGGCACCGGGCTGAAGCTCCCTCTGGCTGGATGGTGTGCCGGTGGCGTTGGCCTGCGCCAGCGCAATGCGCATCTCATGGTAGCCGTCGAACCCCAAAGCCCGGCAGAACCGGAACACTGTCGCCTCGGCGACATTGCACTCCCGGGCCAGCGAGGAAATGGAGAGATACTGCGCTTCGTCCGCATGCTGCAGCAGGTAGTCGGCGACCGCGTGGCCGGATCTGGTCAGCTGGTCCTGTCGTTGATGCAGCAATTCCCAAAAATTTGTACCCATGGTCAAGCTCCTTCGAGCGGGCCGCAATGCCCGCACTATTCCTGATACCTTCTTTTGCCCCTTCCGCTGCACAGGGAAGGGGGCATCTTTATAAAAAGTATAAAAGAAGTTTGGCCGCTTGACAAGTGTGCCTTTCGCCATAATTCGGAAGAAAAAGCTGTGCAGAGCATCTAAAAAACGAGGAAAAGTAGGACTTATTACTGAAAATAAATTTCAAAACTGCGGAAGAAAAACGAAAATGATTTTCAAACCGAAAATGACAAACTACGCAGAAATGATTACAAAATGGCTACAACTGGCAATGAAACTGGTGAAAGTGGCCAAAAACTGGCTGGTATCCCAGATATTTGTGCGGAATGGACAAGAAAACTTTCTGAAAATTGTGTATGCGACCGATGGACAAAATGAAAGAAGTTTTCTATAATAAGGCCAACAAGAGCGGTCAGGGATGAAGGACCGCCGATATGATGATAGGTAAGGAGAACTTATTATGAAGAATGCCATTTCTCGTCGCTCCTTCTTGAAGGCCGTTGGTATTATGAGCGCAGCGGGTGCGCTGGCTGCCTGCGGCGGCAAGTCCGCTTCTACCAGCACGGCAGCTTCTACTGCTGCTTCCACTGCCGCTTCCGGCTCTGCATCCGGCGCAAGCATCAAGCTGTGGACATACCCCATCGGCGGCTGGGGCAAGGACGAGACCGTGCAGGAGCTCATCGCCAGCTTCAACGCAAAGTATCCTGACATTAAAGTGGCCGTTGAGTATCTGGACTACACCAACGGCGATGACCAGGTGAACACCGCCATCGAGGGCGGCAGCGCACCCGACCTCATCATGGAAGGCCCCGAGCGTCTGGTGGCCAACTGGGGCGCAAAGGGTGTCATGGCTCCGCTGAACGATTTGTGGACCGACGACGCCAAGAAGGACATTTACGAGTCCGTCAACTCCGCCTGCCACAACGACAAGGGCGACTACTACGAGTACCCCCTGTGCATGACCGCACACTGCATGGCCGTCAACATGACCAAGGTCAAGGAAGTGGGCGCTGACAAGTATCTCGACACCGATAAGCACACCTGGAGCACCGAAGGCTTCCTGAACACCGTTGACGCTCTGTACAAGGGCGGCTACGAGAACGTGGCAGCCATCTACTGCGGCGGTCAGGGCGGCGACCAGGGTACCCGCGCTATTATCAATAATATGTACGGCGGCACTTTCACCGACGACGCTCACACCAAGTACACTGCAGACTCTGCCGAGAACATCAAGGCCATCCAGACCCTGTACGACACCGACGGCATCAACTTCGACGCTTCCATCGCCGGCGGCGACGAGATCACTCTGTTCCGCAACGGCACGCTGCAGATGGCATTCTGCTGGAACATCGCTCAGCAGCTGAACGCCGACAACAACGACGCCGGCCTGACCAACGACGGCGACGAGATCATGCCCATGGCATTCCCGACTGCAAGCGGCGACCCGAAGCTCTGCGGCGGCATCTGGGGCTTTGGCGTCTTCGATAATGGCGATGAGGCCAAGGTCAAGGCAGCCAAGACCTTCATTGAGTTCATCGCTGCTGACCCTGACCAGGTGAAGGACAGCGTTCTGGCTTCCACCTACTTCCCGGTCCGTGCCAGTGTGGGCGACATCTACGCCGACAATGCCATCATGAGCGAGTACACCAAGTTCATGGCCTATCTGGGCGACTACTACCAGATCACTCCGGGCTGGGCAACTGCCCGCACCGAGTGGTGGAACATGCTCCAGCGTGTAGGCACTGGTGAAGACGTTGCCACTTCCGTTGCAACCTTTGTCCAGAACGCCAATGCAGCCGCAGCTGCCGAAGCCTGAGCTTTTCCGCCTGAGGGCAAATAAGTAATGACTGCCCCTCCCTCGAACATCCCGGCGAGGGAGGGGCATTTTGTGTAAGACAAGCACCCAATCAGAACGAAAGGTCTGGTGATTTCTTTGGCTGCAAAGACTGCAAGCATCAAAGAGCCGAAGCGCAGCAGCGCACTGGTTCGGCAGGAGACCATCGCTTCCTACCTGTTCCTTCTGCCCAGCCTCATCTTTTTTCTCGGCTTCGTCATTTACCCCATGATACTCTGCGTGGTCACGAGCTTTTTTGACTCGACCATGAACCGTGCCGACGTCTTTGTGGGTTTTGCCAACTACGCAGAGCTGTTCGCAGACCCCATCTTCATCGGCGCTTTGCGCAACACCTTCATCATCGTGGTCGTTTCGGTGCCTGTGACCTGTGCGTTCTCGCTGTGGGTCAGCTCGGCCATCGTCGATTTGCCCGAGTGGGCCACCAGCCTCTTCCGCTGCGTGTTCTACCTGCCGGTCGTCACCGGTTCGGTGGCTGTCACCGTCGTGTGGAAGTGGATGTACAACAACTACTACGGCATCTTCAACTATCTGGGCAAGGCTGTGGGCCTCATCGACAAGAACATCAACTGGCTGGGCGATGAAAAATACGCTCTGGGCTGCATCATCCTCATCCTGCTGACTACTTCTGTCGGCCAGCCCATCGTGCTGTACGTTTCCGCACTGGGCAACGTAGACCAGTCCATCGTGGAAGCCGCTGAAGTGGACGGTGCCACCGATTTCCAGTGCTTCTGGCGCATCAAGTGGCCCGCCATCATGCCCACCACCCTGTACATCCTGGTCATCACTACCATCAACTCCTTCCAGTGCTTCGCACTGATCCAGCTGCTGACCTCCGGCGGCCCCAACCACAGCACCGATACCATCATGTACTACATCTACTACACTGCATTCAAGCTCTACCGCTATGGTTACGGCAACGCAATGGGCGTTGTGCTGGCCGTTATCATCGCCATCCTGTCGGCTGTCCAGTTCAAGTTTGGCAGTCAGGATAATTAAAGGAGGTGCCGGGCAATGACTGCAACTGCAAAAAAACAGAAACCGTTGAAGCGTCACCCCAGCAAGCTGAAAAAGATGAGCGCTTACATGATACTGACCCTCATCCTTATCAGCATCGTGGCCGTGCTGTTCGCGTTCCCACTGTACTGGATCATCACCGGTTCCTTCAAGACCGGCGCGGCCATCAACTCCACGACCCCCGAGTGGTGGCCCAGCCAGTGGGTGCTGACCAACTACCAGAAGCTTTTCGCAGGCAAGAGCGCTGCCAGCACCGCCTCCGCCGTGGTTTGGAACCGGGTCTCTCCCTCCGTCATGCAGACCGTTCCGGCGGCGATGCGCAGAGCCGTAGACGGCGCCCGCTCCACAGAAAAGCGGAGCGTTCCCACCGCCTTCGTGGCCGCCGTCCGGGCGATGCCACGCATCTGGGCGTGGTAGTCCAGATACACGCCCCGGGCCGTCTGGGGAAAGCTCTGGTCCAGCACCCACTCGCTCTGGATGCCCAGGGCCTGCAGCTCCGCTGCCGCAGCGTACAGCCGCACGGCCA
>ENA-OPCS01001056-OPCS01001056.1-human-gut-metagenome-genome-assembly--contig:-NODE-1056-length-17320-cov-11.490935_pt1 | contig 17320 bp, 10 predicted proteins | sample MGYA00241256_ERZ501492 | MGnify/ENA primary metagenome ERZ501492 (study PRJEB25962, sample SAMEA2042512) | human gut metagenome | biome: human gut; feature: human-associated habitat; material: faeces... | reverse complement strand
TACCTTCACCGCCGTGGGCAGAATTATCCTCCGCAGTCGGATAATTTCGGGGTTCCTTAATCAAAGATTAAACAATGGACAAGCCATAAAATTGAAAAAATAAGAAGTATGAAAAAGAAGAGCAAGTACGGGAGAAATCCCAAGTTGAACCCGAAGACGCACTGCGTGATGGTGCGCTTCGATGATGTGGAATGGAACAGGTTCCTGACGATGTACGAGGAATCGAACGTATACGCGAAAGCCGTCTTTCTCAAGGCGCACTTCTTCGGGCAGAAGTTCAAGGTATTGAAGGTGGACAAGACGATGCTGGACTACTACACCACGCTGTCGGACTTCCACGCCCAGTTCCGTGCCATTGGTACGAACTATAATCAGGTAGTCAAAGAGCTGCGATGCCATTTTTCGGAGAAGAAGGCAATGGCTCTGCTCTACAAGTTGGAAAGTTGTACCATTGAACTTGTGAAGTTGAGCCGGGAGATTATAGAACTTTCAAGGAATATGGAGAAGTGTTACCAATCAAAATCCGACTGATATGGCATCAGTTAAGGTCAAATTACGCCCATCCACCGTGAACGGCAGGGAGGGTACACTCTACTATCAGATTATCCATAACCGTGTGGTCAGACAAATAAACACCGAGTATAAGCTTTTTGTTTCAGAATGGGACTGCCATTCCGAAACGGTTATCTTGCATCATCTATCGACAGAACAAGAGAGAAACAACTATCTGCTTTCAATCGGTTCACGCATCAAGTGGGACAAGGAGAGACTGAACAAAATCATACACACGTTATCCCAATCCGACACATTTGTAACGGATGATATAGTCGTGCGCTTTCGAGGAGGTAGACAAGAACAATCATTTAACGACTATATCTGCCAACAGATAGCAAGATTGAAGCGTTTGGGGAAGATACGCACTTCGGAAACCTATATGGCGGCACTCCGAAGTTTTAGCGGTTTTATGAATGACAAGGCGGTCTTGTTTGACCAGCTTAACGCCGACCTGATTGCGGAATATGAGGCTTATCTGAAAGGAAGAGGCAATTCGCCCAATACCGTATCGTTTTATATGCGCATACTGAAAGCGGTCTATAACCGTGCCGTGGAAGATGAACTGACTGAGCAACGGTATCCGTTCAAGTATGTTTATACGGGAGTGGAAAAAACTTTGAAGCGAGCCTTATCACTCAATGCCATCAGGCGTATCAAAGGGCTTGACTTGTCATTGAAGCCCAATCTTGACTATGCCCGTGATATGTTCCTGTTCTGTTTCTATACAAGGGGAATGTCATTCATCGATATGGCTTATCTGAGGAAGAAAGACTTGCAAAACGGTATCCTTTCCTACCGCAGACGTAAAACGGGACAGCAGTTGTTCATCAAATGGGAAAAATGTATGCAAGATATTCTTGACAAATATCCAGTAAACGAAACGGAATACCTCTTGCCCATTATTACAGAACGTAATGAAGATTACCGGAAACAATACGCCAACGCACTTCATCGGGTAAACCATCTGTTGAAGAAAATCGGGAAACTGCTGGATTTGCCAATACCCTTGACGATGTATGTCGGTCGGCATTCATGGGCAAGTATTGCCAAGAGCCGTAATGTGCCTATCTCTGTCATCAGCGAAGGTATGGGGCATGATTCAGAAAGCACTACACAGATTTATCTTGCATCGTTGGATACTACTGTAGTGGATAAAGCCAATAAGAAGATATTGGATTTGCTGTGAAGCGGTAGATGTTTATCGAATCTGTCCAACGCTTGCCAAGAGACGGACGACTATTCTTATCTTATTGATACAGAGCTATGTTTGGCTTTTATATGAACTGTTCTCACAAAACACCCAACTTTTCTTGTAAAACAAAAGAATGGTAACACACAAGATTTCCAGCATCTTATATCCTAATAATCATTATTTTGCGTAACTTTGCATTATAATATCCGTCTCTTGGCAAAAGACGGTTTCAGAACTAATATAATTGATAGCGATATTTAGCATAGATGGCACATAGTTTCATTACAAATCAAGAACGTCTGCTTGCAGATATTATAACAGGTATCTTACCCAAATCGGATGCCGTGGATATTCTTGTGGGTTATTTCTATTTTTCAGGATATGCCCAACTTGCCGACAAGCTTGTGGACAAGCATCTCCGAATTTTGGTCGGGCTTGACATTGACACCCGGATTTCAAACCGAGTTCGTGAGGTTGAAGAATTGGTAGAGTGGCAGCGCATTCGTAGCAAAGTTCGGGAAGAATACTTCAATAACTTAGTGAGACTCATCAATGAAACCGACAATACCGATACAGACGAAACCATCAGAATATTTCGCCAATTCCAGCACAAGATTTATGACGGTACATTGGAGATACGCAAGACAGAAGCCCCGTGCCATGCAAAAATGTACCTCTTTGCCTATAACGACAGTAACAACGAGAATGGAGAACAACCCGGTGATGTGATTACGGGGTCAAGCAACCTTTCCTATCAAGGATTGCAAGGCAGAACGGAAATCAATGTTCGGTTTACAGACAAAGGTAAATATACGGAAGGAAAACAAGTCTTTGATGAGCTTTGGGCTAATGCCATTTCTATTGTGGACGAAAATACCATTGACCGTTGGAAAGAAAAAGTCGAAAGCCAAATTTGGATTGACCATTTGTTTCAGCCCTACAAACTTTATCTGCGAGTGCTCAACGAGTATTTTGACATTCCGTCCAAAACTAATGTACGGACACCTTTCGACATTACAGATGGTAAGTTTTTCAATCTGAAATACCAGACTGATGCCATTCAACTTGCGTTAAAGTCTATCGAAACCCACAACGGAACGATTGTAGCAGACGTAGTAGGTTTGGGAAAGAGTATCATTGCTTCCACCATTGCTCACAACCTCCGTCTGCGTACTATTGTTGTGTCGCCCCCACACTTGAAATCGGGTTGGGACGCTTATAAGGATGAGTTCGGCTTTATGGGGACTGTGTTTAGCGGTGGCAAAATATCGGAAGCCTTGGCTCATTACAATGATTTGAAGAAGCCCAATGAACAGTTCCTGATTATCGTGGACGAGGCGCATCGCTACCGTAATGAATATACCGAAGATTATGCCATGCTGCACAATCTTTGCCAAGGCAACAAGGTGGTACTATTGACGGCTACCCCGTTCAACAACGACCCTGCCGATATCTATTCTATGCTGAAGCTCTTTCAGATACCGACCAAGTCCACACTTAAAACGGTGGAAAATCTCAGCATAGAGTTCCGCGACCTTATCAGCCAATACAAGGAACTTCGCGAACATCAACGACAAGGCAAAATCTCCAAACAGGATGTGAAGAACGAAACAGCCAAGATAGCCCGTACTATTCGTTCAATTATCGGACCTTTGGTTATCCGCCGTTCACGCATTGACCTACAGCAGATTGATATATATAAAGACGATCTAAAAAAGCAAAAGATTGAGGTGGTTATTCCACAGGATCCTATTGAGCTATCTTATGACCTCAAGGAATTGAAAGACTTGTATCTGCGCACGCTTAATCTCATTTATGGGACAAAATTAAACGATGAAGATTCTGACAATGGCGTTTATCGTTTTCAGGCGGCTCGTTACAAGCCGGTGCTGTATGTCCCCGAAGACAAACGTGAGGCATTAGCCAAGGATATAGAACGCCAAACGGGACTTGACGATGTAAATATGCTTATCGGTCGTCAAGCGAACGTGGCTAAATTTATGCGCCGTTTGTTGGTACGTCGCTTCGAAAGTTCGGTTGCATCTTTCAAATCTTCGCTTGCCTTTATGATAAATTCTTCTCGTAATGTGCTTGATTGGATTGAGCGTACTGGGAAGATACCCGTTTGGAAAAAAGGTGGTATGCCAGATGTGGATGATTTCTATGAAAGCACCGATGACGGCATGGAGGAGATAGAAGATGCATTTGAAAAATATTCAGGCAAAGGTTTCTTTGTTATTGATATGAAGTTTGTCAATGACGAATTTGTCAATGACGTGAAAGCCGACATCGCACTGTTGAAATCTATCTATTTGGAATGGTTCGGAGAGGAAGATGTAATCAAGTTCGACCCGAAACTTGAATCGTTCATCCGTCTTGTTCGTGAGAAACTCACCAAAGAGCCTAATCGCAAATTGGTTGTGTTTAGCGAGTTTGCTGACACAGCTAACTATCTTGGCGCAGCTCTGAAAGAAGCAGGACTGCCTGCGCTTAAATATACTTCGGCAGATGCTACTCCCTCTATGCGCCAAACCATTCGCAATAACTTTGACGCAAGTGTGAAGCAAGAAACGCAAGCCGATGATTACAAGGTATTGGTTGCCACCGATGCCATTTCCGAGGGTTACAACTTGCACCGTGCCGGAGCTATTTTCAACTATGATATACCGTACAATCCCACAAGGGTAATCCAGCGTATCGGGCGTATCAACCGTATTAATAAAAAGGTGTTCGACAACCTTTATATCTATAACTACTTCCCCACGGAGGTAGGCGAAACAGAAATTCGTGCGAAGGAAATATCCACCTTGAAAATGGCAATGATTCATGCCATTATGGGGGAAGATACAAAGGCATTGACTTCCGATGAAGAATGTACCGCTTTCTTCCGCGACCGTTACCGTGCGGAAATCGAGCATTCCGAAACGGAATCTTGGGACACCCCGTATCGCCGTTTCTTAGAGTCGGTTAAGGGAACAGACGAATACAAAGAGGCTTTGCAGATACCGCACCGAGCCCGGACGGGTCGCATCGTGGAGAAACCGCAGGGTGGTGTTATTCTTTTCGGAAAGAAAGGTGAAGACTTCGTATTCAAAATATCCGATGGAGACCACGAGCCGATAATGCTCTCTGCCGAAGAAGCCTTACAGCTCTTTGAAGCCGCACCCGAAGAAAAACCGTTTGCCACCACCGAGGGCTTCGACCGATTGTATCAACGAGTGAAATTTTCGCTATTCCGCAGCGATACAAAGAACCGCAACGACAAGAATATCTTAAAGGCGATTCAAAAAATCAATGCCATAAAAGTTAAGTTGCCCGAAGATTACTATTCCGACCTTTTGGCGGCTCTCGATGCGGAAGCGTTGTCTGGCTACGAAGTGCGTTTCATCAATCAGGTGAAACCGTCTGAGATTCAAAAATTATTCAAAGAGATACCAGCCGACTATCTTATGCGCTTGCTCGAAGTGCAAGCCAAAGTCAGCGAGGGTGACGAAACATTAATCATATCTGAAGAACTGCAACGATGATAGATTTTAGTAAAGCATATAGCCGTGCGGACTTTGTCAATTACCTCCGCCGTGATTTTCTTCCCGATGATTTCGAGCAGGAAGAAAAGAATATTCCGTTTTGGTCACAGATGGACTATGCATCAGTGGCTACTTGTCTTGGCAAGTCAAAAATGCTTGATCTTGTGGTTTATGAAATCAAGCACAGCTCGCGTCACGATGCCCGTGTGGGGTTGTCGAAAGATGCGTTTCGTATGCTTGCTGGGGAGAAACAATCCCGTGCTTTGGTAATATTTGTTCCTGAAAATGATGTAAGTAATTACCGCTTTTCGCTGATTGAAATCCAACTTTCTATCGGAGAAAATGATAGTAACGTTACTCGAACTTATTCCAACCCTCGTCGCTATTCTTATTACCTTGGCAAGGGGATCGCTTGCTATACGCCTAATAAATATTTGAATGAATTGGGTAGGGTTAAGGATGTGAAAGATCTTTTTGAGCGTTTTTCGGTAGAGGTGCTTACCAAGGCATTCTATCAAGAGCTGTCCGACTGGTATGCTTGGGCTATTAAAGTTATCTCTTTTCCCAACGACATTACCAAGCATACTGATGATAAACTACACAATCATGAAGGAGCAATCCGCCTTATCACTCGTCTAATTTTTGTGTGGTTCTTGAAAGAGCGTAAACTCATTCCATGGCAGTTCTTCGACCAAAAGTATATTGCGAACCACCTTATCAAGGGCTTTAACCCGCATAAGATTGACAACCTTTTCGGTAAGTCGGAAGCAAGTGTTTATTATCGCGCTATCCTGCAAAACCTTTTCTTTGCAATGCTTAACTGTCCTATTACCAAGGATGGAAGCACAGAATTGACAGAACGCCGATTCAAGGACAACCGTTCGCAGTTTGATGATAATAAATTGATGCGCTATCGTGATGAGTTTAACGACCCTGACGAATTCTTGCGCCTTGCAAACGAAACCGTGCCTTTCCTCAATGGCGGACTTTTCGACTGCTTGGACGAAAAACGCACGGGAATGTATTACGATGGTTTCAGTGAACGTAAGGAGTCAATGGCACAACTGATTGTGCCAGACTATCTTTTCTTTGGTGAGGAAGCGGGCAAGAACATTGACCTCTCGGATTTCTACGGAGATGCCAACAAGAAGAAGGTATCGGCTCGTGGTATCATTGATATTCTCAAACGCTATAACTTCACTGTGGAAGAAAATATGCCCTTTGATAAGGATGTGTCGCTTGACCCGGAATTGCTCGGTAAAGTATTCGAGAATTTGTTGGCGTCTTACAACCCCGAAACGCAGCAAACCGCCAGAAAACAGACGGGTTCTTTCTATACTCCGCGCGAGATTGTGCAGTATATGGTCGATGAAAGTCTTGTCGCTCACCTCAAACGCACGGTTGGTGATAACCTGGAGGACGAATATCGTAAGTTGCTTGCCTATGCCGACAGCGAAACCGTGCTCACCGAACAGCAGAAGTTGGCGATTATGCAGTCGCTCTACAGTTGTAAGATTCTCGATCCAGCTTGCGGTTCGGGCGCATTCCCCGTGGGTGTGCTCCAGCAAATGGTACATATCCTCAAACAGATTGATCCAGATAATAGTCGTTGGAAAAATATGCTCCTGCAATTTGCCATTGATGAAACTTCCGAAGCGTACCTCACTTCGACCGCTGAAGAAAGACGAGAAGCAGTCGCTGATATTGAAAGATCTTTCGATGAAAATGTAAACTACCCGGACTATGCCCGTAAACTGCATCTTATCGAAAACTGTATCTATGGTGTGGATATTCAGCCTATTGCAATTCAAATTTCAAAGCTCCGTTTTTTTATTTCGCTCGTCATTGACCAAAAGCGAAATGATAATCCAGCAGATAATTTCGGCATTCGACCGCTCCCTAACTTGGAAGCTAAGTTTGTTGCTGCAAACTCGCTTCTTGGTTTGAAACGAACAGAAGTAACTCTTTTTGACTCAGAAGAAATAAAGCAGAAGGAGCGTCAACTCAAAATCGCAAAGCACAAGATTTTTAGTGCTCGTCGGCCTGCTACTAAGGAAAAATGGCGCAAAGAAGTGGTTCGCTTGCGTCAGGAAATAGCTGACCTCTTGCTTGACAAAGACTGTATAGGTAATGAGCAAGCAACCCAACTTGCACAATGGGATATGTTTGACCAAAACTCTTTTGCCCCTTTCTTTGACCCTGAATGGATGTTTGGTGTCAAAGAGGGCTTCGATATTATCATAGCCAATCCACCCTACATTTCTACAAAAGGTGTTTCTATTGCCGATAAAAAATTATTTGAAGCGGAGTTTGGATTCTCCGATGATACATACAACTTATTTTTTTTCAAAGGTTTTTCTTTACTTTGTAAAGGTGGGTGTATTACATACATTACACCCAAGACATTTTGGACTACTCAAACTAAGCGCAACTTAAGAGATTTACTGCTTACCAATACGCTTAATTACGTATTTGACACTGCCAATCCATTTGAAGCAGTGATGGTTGACACTTGTATTACCTCTGCGGTTAAGAGTAAACCTGCAGCAGATAATGTTGTGCGCTTTATGGACGGTCGTAAAGATTTATCTTTACCCGAACATCTCACCGTGCCCCAATCAGTATATCTCAACACTCAAAATAGCGTAATATTCAAACCGTCCGCGTTGAATATGCGTATCTATGAGCTTTACGGTGAAAAGGTAAAAGCTCTATATGATAAATGGTGGGACAAGATTAAAACTTCACGTGACATTGAAAAGAATAAACGCGAACTTGAAGAATATCGGGCGAGTCTGAAACCCGGTGATGTTGCACTTCTTGGGTGCTTGACCGAGGGTGGACAAGGTTTGGCTACCGCCAATAACGGCAAATATATCGCTGTCAGAAGCACCACCAAATGGGCAAATAATATTCGCATATCTCGTCCTAAGAAACTTGCTGATTTTTTGGCTCGAAAACCAGAAGCCATTACCGTTGAAATGCGCCGTTATTCATCGTATGCAGTTTTTCTGCAAACACTTTCAGAAGCAGAGATTGCAGAACTCTTCGATTCCCTCAAAGAGCAATATGGTCGTGACATTTTTGGTCAGGGCTATCTTTACAAGATTGTAGAGGACTGCGAAATAGCAGATGTGGACTCTTTGACGGATGACGAAAAAGAGAACGGTATAGAAACGACCAAACCATACTATGTACCTTATGATAAAGGAGATAAAGACGGAAATCGATGGTATCTTGAAACTCCATTCGCTATTGCATGGTCTAAAGAGAATGTCCGTTTTTTGAAGACAGATCCGAAAGCTCGATACCAAGGTTATACGTTCTACTTTAGGGAGGGATTGTGTTGGAGTGACATTAACACGACTTTTCTCAAATGTAGAATTAAGCAAAAGAGTATTCATGATGTAAAAAGCATGAGTGTATTTGGCGTTTGCAACAAAGTACCCGAAAATTACATTTTGTGCGTAATCAATTCGACCCTGATTAGTTATTACGTTGATACATTTATAAATAACACTCAAACATTTCAAATTAACGATGCACGACAATTACCGATTATCGTTCCAACGGTTGAACAATTGTCATTTTGTGACACCTTGGCAAAGGATGCAATAGCGCAAAAGCTAAAAGGAGAGATACCCCAAAGCGTACAAGAAAAATTAGATGATTTTATAAAATGTCAGGTCTTTGGTTTGGTATAGGGAGGGCTTTTGTTGGATAGATGTAAACTCTACCTACCTTAAAGCAAGAATTAAAGCAAATGGCGTCTTTGATGTGTTGAGTATGAGTCTATTCACAATGACAAACCTTCCTGATTGGTACTATGTAGCCCTAATAAATTCAGAATTTATTAGCCTATATGTTGACAATTTTATCAACAATACTTCTCATTTTCAGATAAATGACGCACGGCAGCTACCTATAATAATCCCTCAAAAGGAAGCATTTGAATCATTGCAAAAAATAGTTGCTGATTGCATCAGCCTCAAAAGAACAGCAGTGATTGATGAAATCCTAATGGAAGAAAAACAATACGACCTTGATAGATTGGTTCGCTCATTCTATGGAGTAGAGGATTTTTATTAAATCCTCTGTCTCCACTTCAATAGATTCCAAATTTGCATTTGCAGATTCTTGTTTCTTTTTAATCGCCTTATCTGCCAAAAGTTCTATCGAAGAAGCAAGACCTTTCGTTGGAATAATTATTGGAAGTTGCTTAATATCATTTATTTGTACGTTAACGGAGCAGTTTATGAACTCTCGGTAATAATCAAATAAGATATTAGAATTAAGCAATGCAACAATATACTTGTTTGAAAGAATATTGGTAGTGTATAGCGACATAGAACCTACGTCATTTACAGATTCGCCCTTTAATTTTACTTTCAATAATCGTGCATTGGGATTCAAAAGGTTATTCCAACAAAAGCCCTCCCTAAAATAGAATTGAGGGTTACGAACAACGGGCATACCTTCCCCTTTCTTGCCGGAATTAGTCTTCAAAAAACGGACGGTTAATAGATACCGCGTTCCCACCTTCCATTTTTTGATTTTGTTGGTATCCTTAATCCGGTGTATGCCAAGTAACGATATAGTGTACCCCTTGCAATCTTCAATTTCTTGGCAATCTGAGGCACACTTATTTCTTTTGCCATTTGACTTTCTATGTATTTGTGTTTTGCTACGCATTTAGCATTTAACTTCTTATTGCGTCGTCCTTTCCCTCTGCCAATTTGATATCCTTCTTTTTTTAACCGGGCAAGTGCTTCTTTTGTACGTTGTGAAATCAGATTGCGCTCAATCTCTGCTGACAGCCCGAAAGCAAAGGCGAGCACCTTACTTTGTATATCATCACCGAGACGATAGTTGTCTTTTATAGTCCATACTCGACATTCTTTAGTCATACAGATATTCAGTATCTCCATAATCATGAATAGATTACGTCCTAAACGAGATAGTTCTGCACAAATGATCAAATCATCTTTCTGTACTTGCTTTAATAGCTTTCCTAATTCACGTTTGTCGTAGGATTTAGTACCACTGATGGTCTCTTCAATCCAACCATCAATCTTCAATTTCTCATTTTCGCAGAACTTGTTGATTTCAAAACGTTGGTTCTCGACAGTCTGTTTGTCGCTGCTAACTCTTATGTAACCGTATATCATATTCGTATCCTTTTTTTGAATATGATAATATTTTTAATTGATAATCAGATGATAATCTGCGAAATTATATGTTTAACATTTTATTTAACTCAATTAACAACCCAATAAGAAAACGCTTTTTATCATTTCTTTTAGAACTTCATAGGTATAACATATTAGATTTCAGATAAAAAATTGTACCTTTGCACATAGAGAAGTGTTCTTTTGATTTAATGCAAAACAAGGTAAGATACAGAACTTCGCTCGTTTCTAAATCGTTACCTATTAATAAACCGGTCTTTGCAAGCTTCTCATTTTCAATAAAGAAGAAATATGACTATGCCTTAAACCGTGATATTTCAATTTGGGAATACCGAGCTTTTCCATCAGTCCGTTATAATAGTTACGGTACGTACGTGGTTCTGTGGGATGTTCATCATTGGTAAGTACATAGAAATCATCATTGACAATCTTCTTTAGTGGTTTAACTATAGCAAGCAATTCCTTGCTCATGGGGATTTCTCTGCATGAGTTTTTTGTTTTTGGGGAACTGATAACAAGTTCTGTATGTTTCTTTTCTCCTTCAACCATATATATACGTTCAATGGTACGGCTAACAGTTATAGTACCTTCTGTTATATTGATGTCATTCCATTTCAAGGCACATATTTCACCGATACGTAAACCTGTACTAAGACTTATATAAATGCCAAGCCCTGTAAACGTAAAATGACTCTGAATATGATCAAGTATTTTCCTATGATTAGAAACAGACAATACTTCCAGTTCCTTGTTCGCTGAATTTGTAGGATATTTGATGTCCCACTCATAGTAGTTCATCCATTCATTCTTTACTCCAAACTTCATCACCATTTTCAGAACGATCAGAATATCTTTAATTGATTTGACACTCAATCCACATTCAATCTTTTCTAATACGAAACTCTGTACACTCTGTTCTGGAAGTGAGTCATTCTCTCCAAAAGCAGGAAGGAGGTGGTTTTCCAAAATCAATAAATATGCAGCCATTGTGGACTGCTTCACGTAAGGTCGCTTGTACTCTTTCCAGGCAACCGCAATTTCTCTAATAGTCTTGTTATTCATAAAATTCTGATAATTAATTCTCATAATTAAAGAAATATAATAAGAGATGTTCCAAATCTGAGATTTCCAGAATTTACTGAGGAATGGAAAAAAGTAAGAGTTTCAAACCTTTTAGATTTTTATCCGACTAATTCTCTATCATGGGAACAGTTAGACTACAGTAATGGACAAATCAAGAATTTGCATTATGGATTAATTCATAAAGGTTTGCCTACAATGGTTGATGCCTCTTCCGATTTACTTCCTTATATAAAGGAAGAGATTGTGCCGAAATCATATACACTATTCAAAGAGGGAGATGTTTCTTTTGCTGATGCTTCTGAGGATACGAACGATGTAGCCAAAGCTATTGAAATTCTTAATTGTAATGGTCAACAAATTGTTTCAGGATTACATACCATACATGGACGAGATAATACAGATCAAACCGTTATTGGTTATAAAGGTTATGCTTTTGCTTCCGAATCTTTTCATAAACAAATCAGGAGAATTGCTCAGGGTACAAAGGTGTTCTCAGTAAGTGTTCGTAATTTTGATGAAACTTACATTGGTGTTCCTTCAAAAGACGAGCAGGCTAAAATTGCAAAATTGTTAATAGCGATAGATAAGCGTATTGCTACCCAGAACAAAATCATTGAGAAACTGAAATCCTTAATTAAGGGACTAAACAATACGCTGCAATATGGTACTGGAGGAAAATCTGTTTGTCTCGGAGATATTTTGTTGGAACGGTCGGAACGCTCACGAACGAATAATCAACATGAGGTACTGAGTTCTACAGTTAAGGGTATATTCTCTCAGCGAGAGTACTTTTCAAAGGACATCGCAAGTGAAAACAATGTGGGTTATAAAATCATTCGACTTTATGATGTTGTTTTAAGTCCTCAAAATTTATGGATGGGGAATATCAATTACAATGACAGATTTGAAATTGGGATAGTTTCTCCTTCTTACAAAGTATTTTCAATAGCAGATGGTTACGACAATCAGTTTGTGGCTTCAATGTTAAAGACTCATCGTGCCTTATACAGCTATATGATGGTATCAGAGCAAGGTGCAAGTATCGTTAGACGCAATTTAAATATGGAGGCTTTCTCACAACTTGTATTCAAAATACCTTCTCTTGATAAACAAAGAGAAATAGGCTATGCAATGTCATTATTGAAGTCCCAATTAAAAACAGCGAATAAGATTATTAAAGCTTATACATCACAAAAGCAGTATTTGCTCCGCCAGATGTTTATACAAACATCTGGCGGAGTAAGTATTGCTTCAACCTATTATAAGAACCATTCAATGCAGTTTGGCTTGATAATTTTCTTTCTAAAGATTGCATTAATTTTGCTATATGGCATTGGTTGCTCTTGTTGGGAATTGGTAACCTTAAATCACTGAGAGTCGATAGTACTATATAAGGAGTGTTGCTTGAACTCTTTTCTATTGCAATTCTTTTGGGCAGCAATACTTTCAACGCCCATTTAATGTACTGGATATTTTCGGAGAATGTATCTAATACATAAGTCCTTTGATAAGCATTAAACTTTCCGTGATAATAATTGATATATCCTAAATTAGCGCCATTACCAGAGATTAGTAAAGCTTCTGTATCAAAAGCGAAGCTATCAATTTTGAATGGTTGTTCTGCACAAGTAAAAAATGGATAAATCCCATTATCTACCTGTGCATTTGCATCTAGTTTTCCTGTTGTAATTTGACAAATATCACCAAGTTTTACATATGTGTTTCCACTTGTTAATTCTTTAATGCAATGCTGTGCAATTCCCTTAATTAAGGATTGTTTGTGTTATAGGTCTGCGATTAGTAAACATTTATTCGTACGAAAAGATTTGTTAGAAACTACTATATGCTTGTCGAATATTGCGACATTGAAAAATGGTTACGCATTCCAGAGTGGCAAGTATAATGCACTGGGCAAATGGAAAATCCTCACAATAACAAATGTACCTGGCGAGCGATATATAAACGATGAAAATTGCAATTGCATAATCAACTTGCCGAACGATATACAAGACCATCAAGTATTAAAAGAAGGAGATATTTTAATATCTCTTACGGGTAATGTTGGGCGTGTTTCTCTTTGTAAGAATGGAGACTATTTACTCAACCAACGAGTTGGTTTGTTACAACTTGCGAAAAATGTAAATCGAGAGTACCTATATCAAATTCTATCTTCTCAAAGATTTGAGAATAGTATGATAGCTTGTGGTCAAGGTGCTGCCCAAATGAATATTGGTAAAGTGGATGTAGAAAGCTATGTGTTACCGTATTCCTCTAATGGCAATAATATTCTTTGGGTCGCAAAAATACTACACTCATACGATGAACGTATCATTAATGAGCTACGAAGATTAACCTTGTTAACCATGCAGAAGCAATATCTCCTTACCCAAATGTTCATATAAACATCTGGGACAAAAGATAGTTCTTTTGCCTATTGAATAGTTTAAGAACTGATAACTCATTGTCGATTTTTACATCAATGCCTTGCAGTGTTGACGCAATTTCCATATTGCGACTATGTCCATAAGTTGGAATCATTATTCCGCGAATAATATCAGCGTTGATATTGCTTTGTGTTCCAGTTTCAAGATACTTGTGGATGTAGTGATACTTAAAGAATGACAAGTAGTAGTACAGATAATCCAATAAACCTTTGTCTTTTAGCTGCATTGCAAACATAGCCTGGCTTGTAGTAGTAGGTATTTCATTTATAGTTACCAAACCAACTGATGCGTACATTGACATTATTAAACTATACTTTGGAACTATCCATGCAGAAGAGTTTTCTAATCCACTTTGGCTCAAATGATTTTCTGTATATCGGACATACTTACCTTGTTTTGTTATATCGTTAATGCTCAAGAATGGTATTTCTCCATTATAGTATTCTTTATTTGTGGAAGTCGGAGTACCACCAGCCTTGCCTTTTGAGAACAAAGTGTCTAATCTACTCCATCCATTAGGTTCTTGAGCAAATACCTGTTTACTAATCGCAGACTTTAGTTTCTTCAAATCCTCAATGATTTTGTTCTGAGTAGAAATGCGCTCGTCCAGCAAAGAAATGAAGTTTGCTAATTTATCCTGTTCTTCCAAGTCCGCAAAATAGAATGGAATGTTCTTGACGATGTCAGCGGATAAGTTACCTTGACCTCCTTGCAAATATGTTTGGAGTAATCTTTCAACATGCTTATTCCAAACAGATTCTATAAATTTCTTGTTTTGTTTAGTCCTAATACAAAGTATTGCTTGATTTATAGCTCCTTTGATTTTACTTATAGCAATATCCCCACTTGTAGCTCCATATAAAGCTAATAACAAGTCGCCTATTTCCACCAATTTTGCAGCGGAACTATTTAAGCCATCTTCTGTTATGAACAATTCTGTTTTGTCCTTATGTAATTCTCCAGAACGTATAAATGGAATATTTCCATTGTAGAATTCCTTTTTTGAAGAAGAAGGAGTACCTCCTGAATAGAATGAACAAATCTCTGATAGTTTGTGCCTTTTCCACTCTCTACTGAACTCCGGAAATCTCAAAGCCGGAACATTAAGGACTTTCTTATCCTTATTATCTGCCATAATCATTACTCTTTAATTTTGTTGATACATTCCATTCGAACCAGTCTCAATTTGCGACCAGTTACTCATTCCCTTTCTGCTTTTCGTCATCGTATGCTTGAATTTCATCTTGTATTACCTGCTTCAAGTCTTCTTGCGGAATAATCAGCCGATAGTCAGCAACGCCAATAGGTTTATCCATTCCATCAAGTGACAATTCCACATCCACATGATTCTTTTCTGCACAAAGAATGATGCCGATGGAGGGGTTCTCCCCCTCGCCGCGTTCTGTCCTGTCAAGAATGGAAAGATAATAATTCATTTTCCCCGCATATTCAGGTTTGTATCTTCCTGCTTTTAGTTCAATGGCTATCAGACTTCTAAGTCCTCTATGGAAAAAGAGTAAATCTACAATGCCACTCCTACCTTTGTATTCAATTGGATATTGATTACCAATATAGGTGAAACCTTTTCCGAGTTCGAGTAGAAATAATTTTATTTTTTCTACAAGTCGGTGTTCCAAGTCCAATTCTAACACTGGCTCTGTTACACCCAAAAAGCCAAGATTGTATGTGCTTTTGATGACTTCGTTGGCATATGCGGCAACCGGTACAGGCAGGGTTGTGGCAAAATTATTGTCTTTTTCAACACGCAGGCACGATTGTTCATACATATGAAGATTTATGGCATTAACTAAAATATCACGATTCCAGCCCTTTGTTACGGTTTCAACGGCATAATAAAGTATAGCGTCATCGTTGTCCTTTGTCCATTTATTAGCCATGAGTTCAGCAGTGTGTCCCCACGGCAAAACTGCAACAGCGTGTTGCAGTTTTAACGATGAGTTACAAAACCTGCAATAAAACTTCTTCATCAGCCATAAACTGCGAGGTGACAATCCCATTTTGGGATAACGCTGTTTTAAGTCGATTGACAACCGCTGTACCACACCAGCTCCATGCTTTGAATCTAACTTCTTTTCTTGTAACAGTCTGCCGATTTCCCAATGCGCATTGCTAATGTTATCGGAAATACTGCGTGCTATGGAAATTCTTGTCCTTTCTAAAACTGCAACAGCGCGTTGCAGTAATTCGTTATAGTCAACCGTGATTTCAAGCTCTTTATCGTTTGCCATAATTAAATATTAATCTTATGAATCTTGCCGTAATATCCTTATTTCAAATAGCTTCACTGTATCTTTAATCCTTTATTGCGTCTAATATCAGAATCAATTCCGATTCTGCAATATCGCATTTATCAAAGAGATACCGCAAACAATTTAACTTACCCTTATTGTCCAATGATGTCCACACATACTTATCTGGTGCAATCATCGTGCAATAATGTAAATCGGCTTTTTTAGATGACCAAAAATAACTTCCTGCATCGAAAAGGGCATCCACAATGTCAGGATAACGTTCAGAAACTATGGATATGATTTTTAACATCATGTTTTTCCAAATAGTTTCTGCATGTTCCTGACCAAACAATCTGAATCCTTTTAATTGTCTGTTTGTTGGTGAAAATGTTTCATCTTCTAATGATACTTCATCTACAGGCTTCGGTAAAGGTGTAAATGATGTATGAGGTAAAGGATATAGTTTTAAGAAGGTGTCAACTATTTCTTTTCCCCTTTGCTCCATTTCAACAGGTGTCCACTTTGAACAAGCCATAACACTACGTGTAAGACGATATTTTGAATCCTTATATCCGGGGAAAGACTCCCCGTCTATCACTTTACCATCTCGTTTTACATCGAAAGAGTTATTGCTTAATTCGCTATTGATACCAGTTAAGGTGAGATTGGCAAATGTATGCAAATATTTTTCCTTTATCTCCTCATAGTTGCTGCCAAGCATGGCTTTCCAATCGGCGTTAAGGGTTTGCGGCATGATATGTTCCAGTGTGGCCGTTTTATTTTTCATATCGCTTGCTACATCGTTATATTCCCCAGGAATAGCATTCTCAAGGCGTTCAAAAAGAAATATCTGAAATGGCTTCATCATGTGATAAGCATCACGTGTTTTAATTGCTTCTATGAATTGCGTATCTCTCGGTAGGAGATAATTACCATCACGGCGCAATATATGATATGCAAGTATATCAGAATAACTTGCAGACAAAGGAATGTCTGCTGCCCTGTATTCGTCAATACTTCTCAGCACGTCCTTATGCAATGCACAGAACACTTGTGTCAATGCGTTACCCGGCATATT
>ENA-OPCS01001051-OPCS01001051.1-human-gut-metagenome-genome-assembly--contig:-NODE-1051-length-17343-cov-1.694644_pt1 | contig 17343 bp, 9 predicted proteins | sample MGYA00241256_ERZ501492 | MGnify/ENA primary metagenome ERZ501492 (study PRJEB25962, sample SAMEA2042512) | human gut metagenome | biome: human gut; feature: human-associated habitat; material: faeces... | reverse complement strand
GGATAATCTCCATCCCTACTTCTTTCAGTTTTTTGGCATCCCGCCAATGAATACTGTTTGCGACAGCGTTTCCGACAACCGCAAAGTCCTGGTGGCGGTTAGCTCCAATCAACGGTTTACCGTATGGTTTGCCATTCAGGTAGAAGCCGTCTTTCCCTTTAAATTCAATGCTACGGATTCCGATACGGCGGCGGTAACCGTCGATCACATTTCCTTCCTTATCGAGTACCCGCACCAACAAGTTATACAAAGTAGGTGTCGAAGGAGTCCAAAGCATCGGCTGCTCCACCGACATCCGGTTGGAAACGGTAGTTGCCTTACCAGCCTTCACCTGTATCTTGTCATTCAACCGGGCGACTTCGGTGCCATCCGACTGCAACAATGTATATTCCACCAGACCGGAAAAAGATTTCTTCGTAGCATTGCGCACATGTATCTTCAACTGTACTTCCGCCAGAGCGTCCGATACCTTTCCGAAAGCGACAAACAAGCCACCTCCCGCCACCTCGTTTTCATAATTGGGATCAGTGATGAACACTTGGTTATGGGCGATCAGCCAGCAATCCCGGTAGATGCCGCCAAAATAGGTATAGTCCAACACATCCTGCGCCTTTCCGGGAGGATAGGATGGATCGTCGCTGTTATCAGCCCAGACGGCAATCACATTGTCACCGTTCCAGTCCAACGCATCCGTCACATCGACCACGACAGGCAGATAACCGCCAAAATGCTCCGTCAACAGTTTGCCGTTCACAAACACCTTGCTTTTACCCATTATGGCCTCAAAATGCAGGAAAAGTTTTTTGCCCTTCAGAGCAGCATCGAGTGCGAAATGCTTCCGATACCAGACTTCCCCCTGGTAATTGATGCAACCGCTCGCTTCGGTCGGCAGATATTCGATACCGTTCGGCAAAGAAACAACCGTCCAGTCTTTATCATCAAAATCTTTTGCCTCCGCACCTTCGGCCGCTCCTTTATAAAAACGCCAAGCCGGATTCATTGAAAACACTTCACGCCCGCTGTTGTCCAACCGGAAGAAACCAGCTGTTGAAAACTCAGGCTGATGGGCCGCCCACAAAGAGAGGCTAAGCCACATAAACACGAAACTGAATATAATTTTCTTCATTATTATATATTTTATAATTTATCATTCAAACCGGCCGTACCTTTTCAACGAGATTAAAAATCTCCGGTGAAGCCATCGTTTGCTTCAATGGCCCCCAAATATATTCTTGGATACTTCGAAGGTCTATAAAACCTTAAATATTTTTTGGGACGTTTTTCAGAACTACTTCATCCAAGCCCGAACTTTCCGAATCATCGGAATCTCGTAATAATACCACCAATCACTATTGTTCGTCTTGGAAGCTAAATGATTATGATGATTCAGATCGGAAATAAAACCTTCGGGCTGCTGCATGAAACGGATTTCGGAATAGACCGACTCCAAGTCTGCCCGCATGACATCGAAGTAATCACAGACCTCGGCGACCGTCTCCAAAGCGTCCCTCCGGGCAGTTTCATCTTTTGCCGTATCGTAGTCATTCAAAGCCAAGATCAGGCGTACCGGATAGTTTTGTAGGTTGTTCGTTTGTTCATAAACCTGCAACGTATAACGATTGCGCAACGCCTCTGCCTTCGCTTTTCTGATTTCTTCGGCAATCTTCTCATAACGGTCCGCTTCTATTTTTGCCCGCGCAATTTTATCTTCATACAGTTCGCTCCATGCCCCCGGATTCTCCTTGTCAGGCAATCCGATCAGAGTAAAATCCGACGTACCCCAAGCTGGATTCCGGTGGCCGGAAGTCACCAACGCACCATCGAAGAAAAAGACCGCCTTTTCCAGTTCATCCAGAAAGTCCATCCGGTTATCCTCTGGAAGGAAACCATATTCGCGCTGTGCATGTACCTGCTTGAATGTTCCGATATCCCGTGCCGATGGGTTCCAACCGAACTCACCTTGTGCGATAAAACCTCTCCAGACCGTTTCCAGATGCGGTGAACCGTCGTCCCAGGCAGTCGCTAATATTCCTTCTAACTGGTTGTCGGCAACTAACTGACTGAATCCTTTCACATATTCCGAGCGTGTATTCCGGCGTGGCATGAAAGGTGAGTCACCGGCAGATGCTGCTGTCGCTCCCATCACCTTCAGCCCTTTATCATGATACCATTTCAAAAGACGTCGATGGGCAGATGTCGTCGCATCTTCATACTTCCAGCGCATATACACACACTCTTTCGGAAACAAACCGATCGCCTCATCTAATTTGCTGGTGTCCCAGACCTTTGCCACTTCTTCTTCAGATTTATCGCTTAGCACAAGCTCCCAGATACCAGCATATTTTAATGGCATATCATCCCAAAAGATCGGTATACGCCCATGCTCGACCGCAAATCGGCACACCTTTTTCAACCAGATCATCTGCAACTCGAAAGCCGTCTTTCCGGTCGCCTTACAACGGTCGTCGATTCCGATCGCCGTGATCTCATCCCCACCGACATGCAGGTATTTCCCGTATGGCATGGCTTCGAGTGCATCCAGATAAAGGTCGAACTGCACCTCGTATGTACGCGGATCGGACGGACAGAACTCCCAGTCGCTGGCCGGATTTTCACGCAGTTCCCAATGATGTTTCAAGATAAAACCGGCATGGCCGAGTCCCTGTACAAGCGGACTGATCTCGACATTCCGTTCTTTCGCATACCGGCAGAGCGCCTGCATCTCCTGCTTACTGATCGCATTCGGGGCACCTATTTCCGGACGGCGGGTAAAACGCAGCTTGTCTTCCAGTTCCCAGATAACCGCATTCACTTTATAACGTGCCAACCGATCAACCATTCGGTAATAATATTCCATCCGGTCCAGATGATGCTTCGTATCGAGATGGACAGCACGGTAGGCAATGGCCGGATAATCGGTTATCTTCATTTGCGGAATTTCCCGTCCGAAATCGCGGCTATCCTCCAACAGTTGCTCCAATGTCTGGCAACCATAGAAAAGACCCGCTTCCGTACGTGCCGTCACAATCACCCCCTTATCATTCACCACCAAAACATATCCTTCGGGCGAATCGGGGACATTCTGCCCAGACAGTTGAAGATACAATCCTTTTCCCCCACGTCCGGCACGGGGAAGGACATCCGTCAACGCTCCCAATATTGGAACAGGAGTTCCGGGTGCAGTCGAGACAAACTTAAGATCGGTATGCATAATTCCTTTTCCCGGAAACACCTCAACCGATTGAGGCTGGGGCAAAAGTTGAAACACCTTATCCAGGCTACGGGCATAGAGGCTGCTTGCCGCAAGCAATAGACTAATTATTAATAGCTGTATTTTCATGATACATGTATTTTCCTCAAAGATACATTTACAATGTAATGGATAAAGAAGAAAAGGACCGGCCATAATACGTTATCCACCATTACAGCCGGCCCCAAAGATAATACCTATTAAAAAAGTCTCTAATTACCAACCTTCATTCGGAGTACACAGCGGATTTGCCGAGATTTCCTTCGCTGGTATCGGATAATAATAATAACGGTTCGTATCACCGACTTTACCAGTCATCAATTGCTTGTAGCGGGCGGCATTACAAGTCTGCATGCGTTCTTCCAGCAATCCCCAACGGCGCAAGTCGTAGAAACGTTCTCCTTCCACGAAGAACTCGATAGCACGCTGATGTTCCAAATCATTAAAAACAGCTTCATAGGTTTGAGCCCCGCTATATGGATTCAAGTTGGCACGTTCACGGATCTGGTTCAAGTAGCTGATCGCTGTAGGAAGGTTCTGCTTTCCACGCAGATAAGACTCGGAAAGCAACAAGAGAACATCGGCATAACGGATGGCACGCTCGTTGATAACGGACATAGGAGGATCGGCTTCTGATTCCGCCGTATTCCAGTTCTGGTATTTCAGAATCCAATATGTATTCCATTTTTCTTCCTTAAACTTTTCGCGGAAAGGAGACAAGTAATACATACAACCTTCATAATCCCAGGCAGCCGATGAACGGGCACGATAATCAAAATTACCATCCTTATCTTTTTCTTTCATGAATATGTCCATCATCTGCTGGGTAGGATTAGCTTCATACCAACCACTGGCTTCAGGTGCTGCATACTCTTTCGGGCGGGTGTTCGTCTGGGTGGAATTGATATTCTCTCCGTCCCCCCAAATATCAGTACCTCCGACCGGTTCCATCAACAGTTCGAAAATACTTTCCGCATTGTTCTCATGCACATCGTCAAAGTTCCAGGAAAAATCTTCGACCAAACGATAGGTATAAGGAGATTTTGTCAGAGGTTCCAATACCTCGATCGCTTTGTCGAAATTTTCCTCATATACATAAATCTTCCCTAAAACCGCATAAGCAGCGCCTTTGGTCGGCTTACCGATCACCTCGTTCGTCACCGGCAGCAAAGATGCGGCCGTGATCAGATCCTGTTCGGCTTGCGCCCAGATTTCAGCCTGCGAAGATTTTGCCAACGGAAAAGTGGACGGAGACTGTGAAGCAGTCAGGCGCAAAGGTGCATTCTTAAACTCCTTACCCAACTGAAACAAATAAAATCCACGTATAAACAGACATTCGCCTTTCACTTTATTGATAAACTCTTCGGAAAAATCTCCTTGTTTTTCTTCCAACTTCTGCATGATCGAGTTCGTCCGGTACAAAGCATTATAGAACTGGTAGAACATTCCCTGTGACAGCGTGTTGCCATTCGTATTGGTGAAATAGCAGGCTTGAAAAACATCACTGATGTCATTCCTGAACTCTACTTCGTCGGCACGTGCAATACGCATCATGACTCCTCGAGTTCCATAATATCCGCCGTTCAGCGCATTCTTCAAAGGAGTATAGCAAGATGTCAAAGCCAATTCGAAATCAGCTTCGTTCTTCCAGAAAGTATCTTCCGTTGCCTTGTTCGGATTTATTTGTTCCAATTGGGCGTCACATGATGTGCACAAGCCGACAACAGCCATTGCACAAAATATAAAATATAGATATATTCGTTTCATATAATTGCTTTATTTAAAATGTTACGTTCAAACCCAACATAAATGTACGGTTGGAGGGATATATAAATTCATCAAAACCACGGGAATATACATTTGAAGAGTTTACGTCCGGCGTATAACCCGAATAAGAGGTAATCGTAAAGAGGTTTTCTGCATTGACATACACGCGGGCTTTCTGAACAAAGCCATGGAACCAGGCTGCAGGCAACGTATAACCTACTTGCAGGTTTCTCAGACGGAAATAAGAGCCGTTTTCCAAGTAACGGTCGGATTCGGAACGGGCATTCCGGTTCGGGTCGGTCCAGATCAGACGGGGCTGGGACGCGTTATGATTTTCCGGTGTCCAATAATCTAAAGTGCTCGCCAGATAATTCGTGCCACGCGTGACATCCGTCAATTCCAACCGGGTCGCATTGTAAATCTTATTACCCGCAACTCCCTGGAATCCGATGGAGAAGTCCACATTCTTATAAGTAATGTTACCATTGATCGAATAGGTGAATTTCGGGAACGGGCTACCGCTGTACACACGGTCGTCATCATTGATCGTACCATCGTTGTTCGTATCTTTGAAACGGATATCGCCCGGTTCAGCACTCGGCTGAATCAAGACACCGTCCTTCTGGTAAGCCTGTACTTCCTCCGCGCTGTTGAAATAACCGTCGGTCGGAATCAGCCAGAAACCACCGATAGGATAACCGGCAAGTGTTCTACTTGTATAAGTACCACCATGAATCGTACCGCTTTCAATCGGTTGCATCCCTTCTCCCAAGGCAATTACTTCATTCTTGTTATAAGTTCCTAAGAAACTTACGCCATAAGACAAATCTTTATTCAGCGATTCATTCCATCCGATATTAAATTCAAAACCCTGGTTCCGGATCTTACCGGCATTCTGGATCGGATCATTCGCACCGCCGGACGATATAGGAATCGGGACATTCAGCAAAATGTCTTTCGTATTCTTCACATACCAGTCTGCCGTCAATGTCAAACGATTGCGCAAAGCCATGAAGTCAATACCGACATTCGTCATTGCAGTTTCCTCCCATTTGATATCCGGGTTGGCAAACGTTTTCGGGAAAGCACCCTGTATCAATCCGCTCTTTCCATCCGGATAGTTAATACCGGTTGTCACGACTGATACATATTGGTAATTGTCTATTTCCTGATTACCCAGAACACCATAACCACCTCTCAGTTTCAACTGGTCCAGCCAGGACACGTTATTCTTCACAAAATCTTCCTCCGCGATATTCCATCCGACAGAGAACGACGGGAAATTACCATACCGATTGTTAGATCCGAACTTGGAAGAACCATCACGACGGATAGTCGCCGTCAACAAATAACGATTCTTGTAAGAATAGAACGCACGACCTAAGATTGAAGTCAACACGCTACGGCTTGAATTGCCGCTTACAGCCAATCCTTGGGCGGCAGCGTCTATCTCCTTGATTCCGGTAGGCATACCTTGTCCTGATCCCTGCATATAACGATACCGGGAATCCTGGTAGGTATAGCCGGCAAGAACCGATATTTTATGATCACCGAAAGTACGGTCGAAAGTCAGCAAGTTTTCAACCAGCACATTGCGAGTTCGGGTTTGTTGTTCCGTCACCTGCGTTATATCGTTTTTATTCAATCCATAATCATACAAGCCCAGATAGCTGTTGTAACGGTAGAACTGGAAATCGGGAGTCAAGTTCAATTTATATTTCAAACCCTTCATAAACTCAACGGAAACATAAGCATTAGCATAAATTTTCACATTGTCGCTATAACGGTTCATCAGATTATCATCCACCATACCCAACGGGTTATAGAGATTTACGACATCGCCATACAGAGCGCCATAACCGCCTGTCTGGTTCGCATCATATTGTTCAAGTGTCGGAATCGCTTGTATCGTATGACCGACATATCCTCCGCGAATTTCTGAAAGTAAAGGCTTATCCTGATTATAAGTCAAAACGACATTCGTTCCTGCTTGGAAAATACCTTTCTTGAAGTCCTGTTTGCTTTGTAACGTGTAACGCTGGTAGTTCGTTCCCTTCATCACACCGTCCTGGTTCGTATAGCCCACACTATTATAATAGGTAGAATATTTCCCCCCGCCTTTCACCGACAAGTTATAGTTCTGCATCAAGGCCGGGTTGAACATCAAGCTCTGCCAATCATTGTCCGGCTTGGAAGCCAAATCCGTCGCCATTTCGAGCGGGTTCATTCCTGCCGCTTTTCTGGAAACAGTCGTCACTTCCGCCCATCCAGCAGCATCCAACAAATCCAAATATTTGGATGGTGAGCTGACACCTACATTGGCTGAGAGGTCAATGATCGGTTTCCCCTCGGTATTGCTACCCTCTTTCGTCGTCACGATGATGACACCGTTGGCGGCACGTGAACCGTAGATAGCGGACGAAGAAGCATCTTTCAACACGTCGATACTGGCGATATCGTTCGGGTTGATATGATCGATTCCACTCATATACATACCGTCCACGATATACAAAGGAGACGAGTTGTTCAACGTTCCGATACCACGGACCATAACACGAGTACTACCGCCCGGCGCGCCTCCCTGTGAAACGATATCCACACCGGCAATCTTACCTTGCAAGGCCTGCCCGATAGTCGTGTTGCTCTGCGTATTCAAATCGTCCGTGCTGACATTGGCTACGGAACCGGTCAAGTCTGCCTTTTTCTGCGTACCATAACCGATCACGACAACTTCGTCCAGCGTTTTCGTATCTTCCAATAATACGACATTGATTGTTTTCTGGTTACCGACAACGATCTCCTTTGACAAATAACCAATATAAGAAATATTCAAAACTGATTTAGGATCAGCCTCGATAGAGAAATTACCATCTATATCGGTAACTGTACCATTTGTAGTGCCTTTCACCACAACATTGGCCCCGATGATTGCTTCGCCGTTATTATCAACGATCCGGCCTGTCACTGTTTGTGTTTGTTGTTTAATGGCAGCCGCAGCATCTACATCTTTTGCTGACAATACAATATGCGTACCTTCCATTTCATACTCGATACCTGCATTTTTAAATAGGTTATCCAGCACTTTTGATACCGGTTCCGTCTTAGCCCTTACCGAAACCTTCCGGTTAACATCTACCTGGTTATTATAGATAAACAAGTAATCTGTCTGACTTTCAATCTCATTTAGGATTTCCTCTAATTGAGTATTGTTCTTGTTAATACTAACCCGGGCGTTCTGCGAATGCGAATTTTCAGCATACGAGCAGAATACGCAGGCTCCCAAAAGGAATGTGGATATTCGCATAGTTCTCAAGATTTTTTTACCTGACGGAGTTTTCGGATAATATCCCCCCGACAAAAAGTTTTTTTTCATACCTTTGTAACTGATTTGAAGTTAATACAATGAATTAAAAAATTGTGTTGATTGGAATGCCGGTAAATGCCCCCCAGCGCTTGCCGGCATTTTTCTGTTATTGACTGCCTGTTTTCATGTTTCCTTTTATTTTATAAGGTTAATACTAATTATTGTGTTTTTTATTTCTGTTCTTCTATTACTTGTGTTCACCTGATATAAATAATCTGATTTTCATCGTCCCGTTCATACTTGAAACGGATATCCCTCTGCAATACCCTCAATGCATAGTCGATACCGTCTGCTTGTCTGAACTTTCCCGTGAAATAGTATTTCAATACATTCTTATTTTCAACAACTATGCTGACTCCGAAATATTTCTCCAGATCATTCATGATCGAGAGGAATGATTCGTTCCGGAAGCATATCAACCCTTCTTTCCAACGATAAGGGTTATAATCGTCAACCGGAATGACTTTCAGTCTACCGTCCTTTTGCAGGCAAGCCTTGCTGTCCGGCTTCAACATCAATGTATCCCCCAAACCGATACGGGAGGCTACTCGCACACTTCCCTCCATCAACGTAACCTCGAAATCGTCTTTATCGGAATAGCCTTCCACATTAAATTTTGTTCCCAGTACTTCCATATTGCATTTGCCCGTTTCCACGATAAAAGGCCTTTTCTTATCTTTGGCTACATCGAAATAGGCTTCTCCGTCTACCGTTACCTGGCGTACGGACTTGTCGAACACAGCCGGATAAACGATCTTCGTCCGGGCGTTCAGCCAGACATTCGTCCCGTCCGACAGCGTGATGTTCACCCGCTGTCCAGTAGGGACATAAATGGATTGCATCGGCACAACTCCGTTCTTATCCGAAACAAATTGATATAATAAGCTAAGTCCCAATGTCACAGCAACAACTGCCACAATCTTGATTAACTCAGTTCCGAGAGAACTCAAGCTCCATGACTTGTGTCGCACCTTTTCTTCAATCTTTTTTTCATCACCAAGAAGCAACATCGAATCGAATATCTTTCTCTCTTTCAAGAATTCGCGTCTGTTTTCCGGGGAATGTTCCATCCATTGCCGAATCCGTACTTCTTCTTCATAAGAAGCGGCTCCTTCAAAGAACTTATATAACGTTTCCCTGTCCATTTTTCATCTTTTTACTTATGCTTACATAATACTAACAGCTCACAAGCCTGTATCCCCAGTTGAAAATGAAAAAAAATTTTATTTTTATATTTTTTCTTCCGAGATCAATGCCATAGTTCTCTCGGAACTACGTTCTTTTTCAAGAAATATCCGTTCCAATCAGAAATTCCGTTTGTCATCATTCACAGTCAAGGATCGGGAATATTTTTAAAATACTCTCCTGAAAGATTCCGAAGCTCTGAACGAAGTTGTAGGGTAACCGCACCAAAATCATAAGGGACAATCAATCCTTGTCTTTAGTACAGGTATTTCTATATAAAAGTTTTTTGTGCAAAACAACTATCATGCTATCATAATTGAATTTATACACCTGTAAAACAGCATGTTATTTCATGACAGTTCCTGCATTCAACTATCATTCATCTATCATAGCTATCATGGGTAAAAGCAATAAATCATTATATACCAGCCTTCTTTCAAATTTAAGATGTGTTCTGAAGCTGATACAAAATAGATTAAAGAGACTCGTTTTTTCATGAAGACAAGCTACTCTTTTACCAAAAACAACTTGAAAAGTTTCTCCAGACCCGGGGGGAAGGGCATGGGAGATCCGGATGTGGAAGATGTGGAGACCCGGACCTTCGTGAAACCGGAACGGGGATGTAGAGCTGTTTATCAGCCTTGTTTGAGGAGATTTTATGCACTGTTTCTGATTATAATCCAGCGGAATACCTACTTTTTTTGACCACGGTTTTGGTGTGATTGCCCTAACGAAGTTGTGGTAAGTTTCCGTTATTCTAGCAAAAATATTATATTTGCGACCATACAGCACAATTATGCAGGAAGATGAAAGTAAAATAAAATGGAGTCAGTTCTTAGCCGGCGATAATGAGGCTTATTGCTGGATATACAAAGTCTACATACAAATGCTGTTCCGTTACGGGCACAGTTTTACCTCCGATACTGAACTTATAAAAGATTGCATCCAGGATGTTTTTACCGGATTATACAAAAACAGGAAACAACTGGTCACACCTAAAAATATAAAAGTCTACTTGCTTGTCTCCCTCAAGAATAGCCTGATCAATGCACTTTACCGGGAAGACCACTACACGTCTTACGATCATGAAACTGTTTCCTTTACCCTCGGACTGACGGTCGAAGAACAATATGTCACGGACGAACAGTACACCAACCAACAAAGGAAGATACAGGAAATTCTGAATGTACTGACTCCACGTCAAAAAGAGATCATTTACTATCGCTATATACAAGAACTTAGCTTCGATGAAATCTGCATCATGATGGACATGAATTATCAATCCGCACAAAACCTTATCCAGCGCTCCCTGAAGAAGATACGCGACCTATACGGGCCGGTGGAAGTATTCCTCCTGCTCCTATCCATTTCCGTCCAATAAGAAAAATAAAAAAAGTTTACTTCCAGTGAGTATAAAAAGGAAGCGACCTTGTCCTTTATATAGAATGCTCACAAGAAAAATGGATAAAGACTATATAACATACAGTGCAGACCAACTGCTGAACGACGACTTTTTCATTCAGTCGGAATTACACCCGACTGAAAAAAGCCGGGCTTTTTGGAGCGATCTTCAGATAAAAAGTGCCGCATTATCCCAAGAGATCGAAAATGCCCGTCTCTTCCTACGCACTATTAAAATAGACAGAAATTGTTCATCCTTGGCTGCCAAGGATGAACATGCGTTATGGCAACGCATCGAATTAAAAAATAAAGAAACAGAGAGAAAAGCGAAGCGTCAACAATTCATCCGTCTTGCTATCAGCACGGCAGCCTCCCTTCTTTTGTTATCAGCAATCGGCTGGTATACTACCCTGCGGCCGAAAGATGCCGAAACAGACTATCTGGCAATCATCCAAGCCAATCCGGCACCAGACAGTACAAACGAAAAAGTGCAACTGGTTCTTTCCAACAACGAAAAGCTGGCCATTGACGGGACAGAAACCCAACTCGAATATAAAAAGGAAGGAAAGGTAAACATCAACTCCGAACAAGTGGACCTCTGTCCAAAAGGCAATCCGGAGCAGGCACAGGAATTTAACCAGCTGATCGTACCTGTCGGCCGGCGTTCGTCCATCACATTCGCCGATGGGACCCGGCTTTGGGTAAACTCCGGCTCGAAAGTCGTGTATCCGGTCAAATTCGCAAAAGAGAAAAGAGAGATATTCGTAGAAGGAGAAATATACCTGCACGTCAGCCGGGATGAACAAAAACCTTTCATCGTCAAAACACATCGGATGGATATAAAGGTGTTAGGAACGCAATTCAATGTCACGGCCTATGAAAACGAAGCGAATATGCAGGTGGTCCTAGTCAGTGGGAAAGTTGAAGTAAATCTCGACAAATGCAAAAATATCCTGGCTCCTAACCAGATGTTTACCTACGACAGTAAAATACATAAAGGGAAAATCACAACAGTCGATACCGACGATTATGTGGCTTGGAAAGACGGATATTACCAGTTTCACCAGCAGCCGCTCAAAGAAATCGTGAAAAAACTTTCCCGCTATTACGGAGTCCGTATCTATTGCAAAGAGCCGGCCGACAAATTGTCCTGCAGCGGAAAACTGGACCTGAAAGAGAGTCTGGACGAAATGATGAAGGCCTTGAAAGAAGCGGCCCCGATTCAAGTAGAAAACAAATATGAGAGTATAGAAATAAAAGTCAAACATTAAAAACTATACGGTATGGATCCTTAAATCACAACGACACAGGAGGGGAACACACTTCCTTCCCACATAAAGATGAGAACTATAAAAAGTTTTTACCAACTTAAATCATTACAAGCGATATGAAAAATAACACAAGGTTTAGTATTTGTCTGCTTTTTTTGTGGATGAGTATGAGTTTCTGCCTGGCGGCAGAGACATACTCGCAGGAAACATTCTTCACCATCGAATCGAACAACCTCACGGTGAAAGAAGTATTTAATAAAATCGAGAAAGAGAGCGAATATATCTTTTTCTATCTGGACAACTCGGTCGACCTGAACCGAAAAGTATCCGTCAAGGCACGGAAAGAACAGGTAAGCAAGATTCTCGATCAGATATTTAAAGGAACCGACACACATTATTACATCTCCGACCGGCAGATCATCATCTCGAAAGACGAAAAAACCGCTCCGGTCAGTTTACAACAAAAAGGACAAACCATCACCGGTATTGTCAAAGATGCGACAGGCGAACCGGTCATCGGAGCTAATATCGTAGAGAAGGGGACGACCAACGGTACGATTACCGACATGAACGGCCAGTTCACCCTCACTGTTAATCCGAAAGCTGTGCTACAAATTTCCTATATCGGCTTCAACACACTGGATATGCCGGTAGGAAACAAATCATCGCTGACGATCAAGCTGACGGAAGACACAAAAGCATTAGATGAAGTGGTCGTCGTAGGTTACGGTGTGATGCGTAAAAGCGACTTGACGGGTTCCGTCGGCTCCGTAAAGTCGGACGTAATCCAGAAACAGGCGATTTCATCTTTCGACCAGGGTTTGCAAGGCAAAGTGGCCGGCGTGCAGGTTATGGCGACTTCCGGTTCTCCGGGCGGTGTTGTCGATATCCGTATTCGTGGCGGCAACTCACTGACTTCAGGTAACCAGCCTTTATACGTAATCGACGGTTATCCTGTTACGGCAGGCGGTTCGGCCGGTGGTTCCGGTGCCGGACAGAATCCGCTGGCGACTTTGAACCCTGGCGATATCGAAAGCATGGAAATCCTGAAAGATGCCTCCGCCACTTCCATCTACGGTTCACGTGGTGCCAACGGCGTAATCCTGATCACTACCAAAAGAGGTAAACAGGGAAAAACAACAGTCACTTATGACGGGTATGTAGGTTTCCAGCACGTCGCTAAGAAACTGGATATGATGAACGCTACCGAATGGGCTGAAATGGTAAACGAGGGAGCTGAAACCGATGGCCGTCCCATTTATTACTCAAATACATCTTCCGACCCTTTATATCCTGCAATGAGTCAATTGGGCGAAGGGACAGATTGGCAAGATCAAATTTTCCGTACTGCTCCGATACATAGCCACAATGTCTCGGTAAACGGAGGAAGCGAAAACACAAAATTTGCAGTCGTCGCAAGTTACTTTGGACAAGAAGGAGTTGTTAAAAATCAGGATTTCAATCGTGTATCCCTGCGAAACAACATCGATACGAAAATCTCTAAAGTTGTCGACCTGTCCACCAGCCTTACGATCAGCCGTGTTTTTGCCAATACCGGTCGTGAAAACGGAGACGGAGGAGGAAACACTTCCATCATCAATGCATCACTCGTCATGCCGCCTACAGTTCCGATATACGATCCGACAACCGGAGAATACGTCCGTTTAAACTATCTGCCAGGATCTTCTACTGTTCCGAACCCTGTTCCCTACGTTAAACATCTTCAAGATAAAGGGACCATCGACCGTATATTGGCTTCTGCTGACCTGACATTCCACATCATTGACGGACTGACACTAAAAGTCAGTGGAGGAGCAGATATGTCAAACGCGTCACGTGAAGTGTACGAACCAAAAGAGACATACAGAGGCTACAATGCTAACGGCATTGCAGAACAACAAAGCCGTAGAAGCAGTTCCTATTCGAATGAAAACGTATTGACTTATATCAAAAAGATCGGCCAACACTCTCTGAATGTCATGGTCGGTTCTTCTCTGTTGTACGAAGAAAACAAGACCGGTTCTATGACTGCACGTGATTTTATCAGTGACGTATACGGATATAACAATTTAGATGCCGGTGCACAATGGGACAAACCAAATACCGGAAGGAGTAAAAGCACATTATTATCTGGTTTCGGTCGTATCAATTATGTCCTAATGGACAAATATCTTTTCACTGTAACAGGACGGGCTGATGGGAGCTCCAAATTTGGTGCAAATAACAAATGGGCATTCTTCCCTTCATTCGCAGCTGCATGGCGTATCAATCAAGAAAAGTTCATGAAAAATATTGATTGGATCAGCAATTTGAAAATCAGAGGTAGTTGGGGTGTGACAGGTAACCAAAATATTCCGGCTTATTCGTCTCCCGAAAAGATGAATACATATACATACCCAATCGGAGGGGTAACCAGTGTTGGTATCGGTGCCGGTAACATGCCAAATCCAGATTTGAAATGGGAAACCACTGCCATCACCGATATCGGGATCGACTTGGGAGTATTCAACAATCGCATCAATTTCACAGCAGACTATTACTATAAAAAGACAACCGATCTGTTATGGAACATTTCCGTTCCATTGACAACTGGTTTCGGTACTGTTTTGAAAAATATTGGCAGTTTACAAAACAAAGGTCTTGAACTAAGTCTATCAGCCGATGTTCTGACAGGTCCATTCAAATGGAACACCATGCTTAACTGGTCAACCAACAAAAATAAAGTGCTGGAAATCCCCGGATATATCCCGACCCAGCAAGGTACGATCTCCGGACACCTGAAAGTAAACGGTAGCTGGCTTGAGCCAGGATTACCAGTCGGAGTATGGAACTTGTTGAAAACAAACGGTGTGATGCGTACGGAAAAAGAATGGCAAGACGCTGCTCGTGTCGCTGATTCCAACTTCGACAAAATAGGAGATATGAGTTTTGTGGATAAGAATGGAGACGGCAAGATCAGTTTCGGAGAAGACCGTCAGATCGTTGGTGATCCGAATCCTGATTTCATCTTTGGTTGGACCAATAATTTCTCTTATAAGAATTTTGATTTATCTGTTTATATCAACGGTTCCGTCGGTAATGACATATATAATGTATTACGCGCCGAAACAAATATCGTCAGTGCATGGGGTAATCAGCGGGCAGAAGTGAAGGACCGTTGGACAGCCAACAACCCGAATGGTAAATACCCGCGTGCTCACGTGTTAGTAAACCAAAATTTGTTACAGTCCGACTATCTAATTGAGGACGGTTCCTTTTTACGCATACAAAATGTCACTTTAGGTTACACATTCCCCAAAGTTTCATTCCTTCGTTCTTTACGTATTTATGCAACCGCACAGAATTTACTGACTATCACCGGCTATTCCGGATACAATCCAGAAGTAAATAGTCAAGGACAAAGCAATCTTCAGTTAGGTGTGGATTACAATGCCTACCCGACTGCCCGCTCTTTCATTCTTGGTGTAAACATTGGTTTTTAATCATTTAAAACGAATTGAATATGAAACTACATAAATATATAATCGGATTAGCATTACTGGTGTCCTCTTCCTCTTGCAATTTTCTGGATGAAGAAGCATATGAATTCATCACCCCCGACAATTTCTACAAAACGGAAGCCGATGCAAATGCTGCACTGACAGCTGTCTACAATACATTTGCCGATGAAAAAAGCTATAGGCGTTATATTTGGATGGGAGCTGATTTTCCCGGTGAAGCGGCCAATGCCAATGCAAGCGCTCCTTCGCGTGTAGAAATGGACAATTTAACTTGGACACCGACTACCGATTTTTGTAAAAACATTTGGCAAATCTCCTATTCTGCCATTCGGCGTGCAAATAATTTATTACTGAACATCGATAATATCACATTCAAATCAGAAGAAGTTAGAAAGCAGATTGTCGGACAGACAAAATTCTTACGCGCTTTAGCTTATTTTGATCTGATGCGCTTTTATGACCATATTGTCGTCATTCGAGAAACCGACAACTTAAATGATGAAGCTCCATCCAACCAAGGAACAGATGACGCAGCCTGGGCTTTAATAGAAGAAGACTTATTGTATGCAGGTTCTGCTCTACCGATAAAATGGGAAGATTCGAATGCCGGACGTGCAACAAAAGGTGCAGCAATGGCTATGTTGGCAAAAGTCTATCTGACACAAGCTGGATGGCCTTGGAACAAAAGCGGTTTTTGGGAAAAGGCAGCTTCTCAAGCAACTGATATTATTAATGATGAAGGAACTTTCGGTTATGGATTGGAAGAAAATTTCCGACGAGTTTTCGATGTGACAAACGAACATGGGAAAGAGTATATTTTTGATATCGAATTCCAAACAAACATCAATGGAAACGACTCACCAGCCATAACAGGGATGCGTGGTTATAACATTAAAAAGACGGACGGATGGTCTTCATTCATTTCTACTCCGGAATTCTATAAATCATATGAAGTCGAAGACAAACGAATTTCCACCACGTTTGTTACAGAATTTACCGATATAAATAACGGCAAACAATATGTTTATGATCCGGATAATATAGCAGAACCCTCTTTTCCTCTTTGCCACTTTGCTAAATATCTTGATCCGAACGACAATCAATCAACTTCGGCCGGAGACTATAGTTGCAACAGAAAAATCATACGTTACGCAGATGTTTTGTTAATGCAGTCCGAAGCCTATTGCGAAATGAACCGCATCGGAGATGCACTGACAGGCATCAACCGGGTACGGGCAAGAGCCGGACTCGAGCCGATCCCTTCATCTATTTCACAAACAGATTTGCGGAAAGCGATCATACAGGAACGTATTTGGGAGTTTGCAGCCGAAGGGCATTCTTTGTTCGACATGAAACGGCAGCATTGCATGGCAGAACGCTTGGGCAGGGCCGTGGATGATAAATATTATTCACTACCTTTGCCTCAGGACGAAACGGATAAAAATCCGAATCTGAAACAGCATCCGCTGTGGTAATTTGGTAAATGATAATTTGTCTGTTACTTTTGGCTTGATCCAAAAGTAACAGACAAATTATCATTTACAATCCCTTTTTATCAGAAAACCTCTTAATTCTTACTATATGATGAAATATTTTTATTCTTTT
>ENA-OPCS01001021-OPCS01001021.1-human-gut-metagenome-genome-assembly--contig:-NODE-1021-length-17724-cov-4.511970_pt1 | contig 17724 bp, 14 predicted proteins | sample MGYA00241256_ERZ501492 | MGnify/ENA primary metagenome ERZ501492 (study PRJEB25962, sample SAMEA2042512) | human gut metagenome | biome: human gut; feature: human-associated habitat; material: faeces... | reverse complement strand
AACATCCAGTGTAATGGTATCGGCCCGGGTTACATCGCTACTCCGCAAACTGCTCCTCTTCGTGAGAAACAAGCAGACGGAAGCCGCCACCCATTCGATTCATTCATCTGCGCTAAGACTCCTGCCGGTCGTTGGTTGGATCCGGAAGAACTGACAGGTCCTGCCGTGTTCCTTGCTTCTGAAGCTTCTAACGCTGTTAACGGTCATATTCTCTACGTAGATGGTGGTATTCTTGCTTATATCGGAAAACAACCGAAATAATAGCTGATAGAAGAAATTCCGGTAAGGTGATAGAATGGCAAAGAGCATCCTCTTTTCATCTGTCACCTTATTTTTTATTATTCCCTTTGCAGGAGCTATATGGCCGATTTATTGGACATATATGCCCAACGTGTTGAACATATAGCTCCAACATGCCGAATATAATAGCCTCTGATTTGCAAAGTATATGTTATTCATTCAATGTAGACTAATTATGAGAAAGATATTAATTCTGTTTGCTGTAGCCTTGATTGGTTTTGCTTCTTGTGCCGACAGCAAGCAGTCAATGACAGTCACAGTGACCAATTCTTTGGCTCTTGAACGGGCAGGGGAGATGGTTGAAGTGCCGATGAGCGATGTGGTCGCTAAATTGAAACTGGCGGATACGGCACAGATTGTGGTGCTTGACGTCGACGGTCAGCAAGTGCCTTATCAGGTGACGTATGATGAGAAGGTGGTCTTCCCCGTTACGGTAGGGGGAAACAGTGCGGTTACTTATACCATTCAACCGGGCACACCGGCACCTTTTGATGTCATTGCTTGCGGTAAATACTACCCCGAACGTCTGGACGACGTTGCCTGGGAGAATAATCTTGGCGGATTCCGTGCTTATGGTCCTGCTTTGCAGGCTCGTGGAGAACGTGGTTTTGGCTATGATCTTTTTACGAAGTATAATACTACGGAGCCGATTTTGGAATCTCTGTATGCTGAAGAGCTTAATCCTGAAAAGCGTGCCAAGATAGCCGAACTGAAAAAGACAGATCCGAAAGCCGCTTCCGAATTGCAGAATGCCATCTCTTACCATATCGATCATGGATACGGTATGGATTGCTATGCCGTAGGTCCCACGTTGGGCGCCGGCGTTGCCGCTTTGATGGCAGGTGACACTATTATCTATCCTTACTGCTATCGCACACAGGAAATCCTTGATAATGGTCCGCTGCGTTTCACAGTGAAGCTGGAGTTTAACCCGTTGGTGGTCCGTGGAGATTCTAATGTGGTGGAAACACGTGTCATCTCTTTGGATGCAGGTTCTTATCTCAATAAAACTGTTGTTTCATATACCAATTTGAAAGAAGCAATGCCGGTAACTACGGGACTTGTGTTGCGTGAACCGGATGGTGCGGTTGTGGCAGATGCTGCAAATGGCTATATCACTTACGTAGATCCTACAACTGACCGTAGCGGTGCAAACGGTAAGATATTTGTGGGTGCTGCATTCCCTGCACAGGTAAAAGAGGCGAAAGTGGTTCTTCTTTCCGAAAAGGAAAAGAAAGATCGTGGTGGAGCCGACGGTCATGTGCTGGCTATCAGCGAATATGAGCCTGGTTCTGAATATACTTATTACTGGGGATCTGCCTGGGATAAGGCGGCTATCAAGACTCCGGATGCCTGGAATAAATATATGGCTGAATATGCGCAGAAATTGCGTACTCCGTTGGCGGTGGCATATTAATTAATGTGCTGAATTGCTTATACAGTCAAAAAAGAAGGATTGTCGAGGTGTGACGAAACGCCCTCTTTAATTTCTTTTACTCACTGAATACGCGATTCATTATTGAATATCATGCGTCTTTTCTAATAGATGAAGGAGGTGTGTCATAATGAAAATGAATAATAAAACGCAGATTAACGCAAATTATCGCAGAAATAATTTTATAAGTCGTTGATTAATATATCAATATAATTGGAATAATCTGCGATAATTTGCGTTAATCTGCGTTTTATTATTCATTATGACACACCTCCTTATATAGTATCTATACTATTCCTCATAACACAATAAGTTCTGCAATTGGTTGATGATGTTTTGTTTCCATTCTTGCAGGAAGTCAGCAAAAGCGGCTTCATCTTCCAAGAATAAAGATACTATCAGGTTCTTGGCAAGAAATGGATAGCTCAATAGGCTGTAGACAGTCAGAAATACAATATGTATCGGAACCTTTTTAAGTTTACCGTCTTCCATTGCTGTCAGTATACTGTCTTTCACTTGGGATAAAGCATCTCCGAACTGAAGTTCTTTTGCAGTGGCAAGCAAGTGGTTTACATCACGCTGTATTTCTCCGCAAATGAATCTGGGAAGACAGGGATTACTTGTGAAAAGCTCAATATACTCATCCAGAATCATGCTTAGTCGCTCCATAAATGGGATATCCTGTTTTACTATATCCTGTATTTTCGGCATTAAAGACATGACTATCGAGCCGAACACGGCTTTGAACATCTTATCTTTGGTTCTGAAATAATAATGTAAAGTGGGCCGGTTGATTCCTACCGTTGCAGCAATATCACTCATGCTGGTCTCCACAAATCCTTTTTCTATAAAAAGTTGTTGGGCAGTTTTTATTATTTGCTGCTCTAAATCGCTATGTTCCGTTGTAGCCATAATTTTAGTTGTTTATGTTGTCAATAAAAAGTAATAATCTGTTTGTTATGTTCACATCGCTGACGCTACTGTCAAAGTCTAAAGATAGTATATTCATTTGAGGGCACAGCGATTTTATACGTTTTTCTATTCCTTTTTCTACAATGTGATTGGCAATGCATCCGAAAGGTTGCAAGCTAATGACATGATTGACTCCTTGGGAAGCAAAGGATAGTATTTCACCGGATATCAGCCAACCCTCTCCAAACTGGGTGCCCGGGGAGATGACTTGTTTAGCTTTTTCTGCCTTTTCAAAGATTGATTCGAACGGCGTGAAGTAATTGAAATTTTTGCCGATTTCATTCACTTTATTAATCTGCTTCTGGACTTTCTTGTATAACCAGTCGATAACAAAGTCGGGAGTGAGTTTTCGCTGCAAGTGTTGGTTCTGTCTCACTTTCAGGTTGACAAATCCCTGCATGAAGAAATCACTTATCAGTGGCGGAATCACTTCGATCTTCTGGTTGATGAGCCATGAGGTGACGTCCTTTTGAGCAAAAGGGTTGAACTTCAGGAATATTTCTCCAACAATACCTACTTTGTGACAGGATCTCTGTTCACAGATTTTGTTGAAGTCTCTGGCAGCGAGATATAAGTAACTCAACAAGTCCTCCGGTTTATTTTTCTGGATGATGGGCTGTGCTGTATCCAGATAAAGATCGCGCAGACGGGCGGCCTGTCCCCGTTCTTTCTCACGAACGACGGCTGCATAATAGAATTTAGCGATACAATCACTGTATAACACAGACGCAAGTATGATTGGCAAAACCTTGAGCCAGTTTACTTTAAAACCGGATTGCTCATTTTCAATACCACTGCCGAAAGCAAGTGATACCACCGGTGTATTGGTGTATCCATTCTCAATCAATGCCTTTTTTATCAGTGAAATATAGTTGCTGGCACGACATTGTCCACCGGTTTGTGTGATGGCAACGCACGTATTGGCAGGATCATAACGTCCGCTTTTAAAGGCTTTTACTATGTCGCCGACAATCAATGTTGCCGGATAACATACCTCATTATTGGAGTATTTCAATCCCCAGTCGCAAGATGCGGTGTCGCTCAACGGTAACGTTTCCATTTCATATCCGGCCACTTTCATGATGGATGGAATGAGTGGTGAAATGAAAGGCGTAAAGAATGGAGCGAGGATTTTCTTCTTTTTGTCTTTCTTGGTGAAAGGAGCAGTTGAAACAAATGGCTCGGGATCTTTCGCTTGAGAATGTTTCAAACTGAAATTCAAGCTTTCCACCAACGAGCGGACTCGTAATTTGATGGAGCCGATATTATTAACATCGTCTATCTTGAGCAAAGTAAGATTCTTGCCGTATCGTTTCAGCAAGTTACGTACTTCATCTATAAGGAAAGCATCCGGACCGCAGCCAAAAGAAGTCATCTGCATATATTGTATGTCACCCTCTTGCATTGCCGCCCACTTGGTTGCTTTCAGAATACGGTTGGTAAATGCCCATTGAGAGAGGTAATGAGTCTTTTCCAATGAAATCTCCTGCTGGCGGACAATATCATCAGTTATCACATAAACTCCCATCGCAGCAATCATGTCCGAAACCTTGTGCTGTATCAGTGGATCGCTATGGTAAGGGCGTCCGGCGAGTAAGATAATCAGTTTGTGTTTTTCCCGTCCCTCGTTCAGAACTTCCTGATTATAGGCAGCAATTTTTTCTTCGAAAGCATATTGTTCCTGTAATGCGCGTGAGAAGGCATTTTTGCATACCTCATCCCTGATACCCAAAGATTTCAGATATTCATAGCATTGTTTATACAGCAATGCTTCATCTTTGAAGGTGATAGTCGGAGCATCTATCGGTATATTCTCTTCCTGTACACTTTTGATGACTTCCGAATAACCGGAAACGATGGGGCAATTATAGCTGTTTTGCTGTTGCTTATCCTTTTTCTCGAAAACAACGAACGGCATAAATATCCGGTTGACGTTTTGCAGTGTCAGGTTACGGATATGACTGTGCACAAGTTTGGCAGGGAAGCAGATGTTATCAGACATCACCATGCCGGCAGCAGTCTCGTATTTGCTGAATGTAGAGGGGGCCGACAACTGTACCTGAATGCCGCAAGCAGTAAATAAGGTATGCCAGAAAGGGTATTCCTCATACATATTCAGAATACGTGGAATGCCTATGGTAAATAGGGGTTGTGGAATGTCTGCGCTCCGGTCGAATAATAATTCCAGCTTTTTATCATACGTATTGATGCCTTTGTCCGCATGGCTTCCTTTATTGGAAAATACCTTTTCACATCGGTTGCCGGAGAAGTAATGGTTGTCATTGTTGAACGTATATCGCATAATGGCGCACTGGTTCTCGCACCCCCGGCATTGAAGTTGCTTGGAAGTATATTGCGCCCATTGGAGCATCTCGTTCAGCTCCGTCACCCGGGCATTTTCGATTTGTTTGGCATATAGGGCACAACCAAGAGCACCCATCAATTCAGGACAGTTACTGCGGAAGGTTTGTTTCCCGGTCAGCTTTTCCAGACTTCGTACGATGGAATCATTACGCATGGTTCCTCCCTGCACGACAATATGGTCGCCAAGTATCTCCGTGTCTTTTAATTGCAGAACCTTATACAGGCAGTTTTTAACAACGGAATAAGATAATCCGGCAGCTATATCCGCTACGGACGCTCCTTCCCGAAGTACCTGTTTTACTTTGGAGTTCATGAAGACTGTGCAACGTGTACCCAGATCACATGGTGCTTGCGAAAAACAAGCTGCTTTGGCAAAGTCCTCCACACTGTAATCCAGCGATTGCGCAAATGTGCTGATAAAAGAACCGCAACCGGAGGAACAGGCTTCATTGATTTCGATTCTGTTGATTACTCCGTCGTTCACAAAGATGGCTTTCATATCCTGCCCTCCAATATCCAGGATAAAAGAAACTTCTTTGCTGATATGTTTGGCAGCAGCATAATGAGCGATGGTTTCAATGATTCCCGCATCCATGTGGAAAGCCGCTTTTATCAGATCTTCTCCGTAACCGGTAGAACATCCTCCTTTTATGCGCAGGGTAGTTCCTCGTCTCCGGCATTCTTCATATAGTTTCTGCAAGCCGTTCTCTACTGTTTTTATAGGGTTTCCGTTGTTGTCGTGATAATAGGAGTAAAGGATACGATGATTGTTGTCGAGTACTACGATTTTGGTGGTAGTAGAGCCGGAGTCTATGCCGATAGTTGCTTCCTGTAATCCGGGACGCAGACTGGCATATTGAATTTTATACTGGTCTTTTTCTTTTTTCCATGACCGATATTCTTCCTCACTGTCGAATATAGGAGAAAGATCACTCTGGAAAGGTGAGGTAACACTTAGTTTGTTTTCTATTACCTGTATCAGGTTGGAGAGATGAATACTTTCTTCATTGTTCTCTGCCAATGCTGCTCCCCAGGCAGGGATCAGATTTCCTTTTTCCGGTAATATGAAATCTGTATCTTGTGACAGATTCAGATAGTTGGCAAATGCTTTTCGAAGGGCCGGAATAAAAGTCAATGGGCCACCGCAGAGTAATACCGGAGCTACGATATTGCAACCGCGTGCAAGTGTGACAGTGGTCTGTACGGCTACTGCATGGAAAATGGAAGCTGCTATATTTTCTTTAGATATATTTTTGGCTATCAGATTCTGTATGTCCGTTTTGCAGAATACTCCGCAGCGTGAAGCGATAGAGTATACCTGATTGGAACGAAGTGCTAGTTCATTCAATTCGTCGATGGAGACTCCAAGCAGAATAGCCATCTGGTCAATGAAAGCCCCGGTTCCGCCGGCGCAATTTCCATTCATGCGCAGGTCTGTAGCCTGTCCGTCCTGAAAGAAAACAACTTTCGCATCTTCTCCTCCAATATCGATCATAGTGGCTGTGTGCGGATGCTCCCGGCACACATAGTTTGTTGCAGCTACAACCTCTTGCACAAACGGCAGAGAGCATTTCTCTGAAATTCCCATTCCAACAGAGCCCGTAATGTGGAAAGATAAAGGAATATCACCCAACTGTTCCTTTATTTGATAAAGAAATCCGAGTAAACATTCTTGTATTTTTGCCTGATGCCTTTTGTATCCGGAAAACAAGACTGTAGTTCCATCTTTATCCAATACTACCATCTTAGTGGTAGTAGAGCCTATATCTAAACCCACTTTATATACATTCATATACCAAATATCTTAAATTAGACCTCGTGTTTGACATCTGTGTCAGACGCAAATGTATGTAAAAATATGGTAGATACGGCAAATCGTAATTGAAGTTTTTGATTTAATTAACGAATTGGGAAAAAAGAAAGATGGAATGTGAGGGAGGAAAACGATCGTGTAAAAAAAGACGTAAATGAATAATTGTGTATTTATATTACTTGTTGGGTTGTAGTAGATCTTTTATGGTGAATCTTAGAAATCTTGTTTACTCTATTTTTGACAAAAGGTAACGTGGCTTTTAATAAACCCGGATTCTGTTTATAATAAACTTTTTGATAGTTTTAGTAAAACGGTATTCGAGTTTATTATAAACTATTGTAGAACAGTTCTAGGATCAGACGAGAGATTTTAAGCTGAATTATAAACAAAATGGGGCAATAATCATTCGACTATTGCCCCATATCGTATAGGAGTGGTATTGTAAAATACCAGGTTATTTATGATTTATGTATGATTATTTCTTTCTATTTTCATGTTGTTTATACTTTTTCTTTTCTCAAAGATACAACATAAAAAGTCATTTGTCAAGAGTCTGATGAGAAAAGTAGCTTATCGGTCTCAAAACAGATGAATAACTTTACTTCTAATATCTGATTTTTATTCGGCTTTATTACAGAATCGGGGATTTGGGTACAAAAATCCGTAATTGATATACAATTCCATTCGTTTTATCGCAGTAAATTTGCAATCAGAAGTTTAACAATGAAAAGATAGAAGATGATGATAAAAACAATTCTAAGTGTTTTGTCTTTATTCGTTATGTTATCATGCAGTATGACAGGGAAAAAGGATATAAAACAGCAGCCTGGTATGTGCGCCAAATTACCTATGGCGTTTCGTGGTCTGCGTGTAGTTCCTTGTAAACTGACTTAAGATGAAATAAAGATTACAACCAACCCAAAAGCCATGCCATAGGAAAGGCGATAACGATCGTACTGATACAGACACACGCCAAAACCAGTAATGGCATTCCAACAAAGATGGAGATGGAGCCAAGTAGCGGATGATGCCAAATAAAGCGCTCTGCTTTTGCGTCAAATCTCTGTTCAAATCTTCTCGCCGCATTTGTAATGCTCATAATTGTTCACCTCGTTTCTTTCTTGCAAGGCCATAATACCGCTAAAAGTATTAAGAGGGGAAAAGGATCCTGCAATCGAAACTAAGATTGTATAAGTCTTTGTCGCTCCAGGAAGTGATCTTACGGCTTTGTTCAAGCCTTGTGCGCTTTTGTCTGAAATCCGTCACGCTTTATAACGAGTCGTGATCCTTCAGGGTTTTGCTGCCAAATAGATGTCAAAACAGCAGTATAGCCCGGATGGAGGCGCTGTCGATAAAATAAAAAAAGTGAACCCTCTGGGTGTTTCCACCCAGAAAAGTCCACATAGAAAGAGCTGCTTTGGATTTATAAGAGATCGTAGTTGTCCAAATCCCTGCTATGAATCGTAAGTGTTGATGTACATTTGATGCTTAGTCTGAACAGGCAAGATTGTAGCTGCCGTATCGGGCTCGAACCCGACCGTTTTCCCGGCTTTGAATAAAAATCCGATCCCTGTTTTAAGAGGCTGATTTTGGCTCTGCACATTTTTGCACACTTTTTGCACACCGGAACGGCTGGATAACGGATGCAAGAGGGGATAACAGGTGCAAAGAATGCAGCAGATGCAAAACACAAATTTACGGTGAAACGATAAAAGCGACGAATTTGCGCAATTCCGAAAATTGACGATTGTTGCACGTTGGTTTCTCTTAATCAGTGGGCCCAGGGTTCGAGTCCCTGGAGGTGCACCAGATATTGAACGTCAAATCGTAAGATTTGGCGTTCTTTCTTTATGTAGGAAAGCGGCTGCACACTTTCTGCACACCGTTTGCACATTTGCCCGAATCAGGGGCTTTTCTGCGCAAGGTTTGCACAGCCTGCTTTCCTTTGCATAAAAAGAAGAAATTTTAGGCGAACAAGGCTCTCGTCAATTCTCTGCGTTCGTCTGCGTCCATCAGCCGGATGGCTTCAAGGATCTCCTTACCGGAGATTTTTGTTGCCGCCGGCTTTTTATTTTGCTGGATCTGGGATGCTGCCGGGGTCAGATCTTGGGAATAGAAGTTTGCTTCGATCTTCTCGGTCAGCTCCAGCCGGGGCTTGTCCTGCGTGTGGGCATAGGTGTCCATCAGGACAGATGCGGTAGCATGGCCTGTGTTGCCCTGCACCGACTTGAAGTCACCATCCGACTGCAAGAGCTGGTAGGTGGCACTGGAGTGCCGCAGACCGTGGAACACGATCTGCTCAAACTCCGGGTGTTCCGCTCTCCACAGGCGGTACCACTTTGTCAGCAGCTCCGGTGCGATGGGCAGACCATCCGGGAGCCGGAACAGTTGCCCGCAATTGCTGTACTTTTCCGGGGCGTTCTGCTCGTCCTGCTTCATCTTTTCCAGCCATGCCAGAAGCTCCTCTTTCAAGGGCTTGGTCATATACAGGATGCGGTTGGACTTCTTGGTCTTGGGCTTTTTCAGGATGAGAGAGGATTTGCTTCCCTCACGCCTGTCCGGGAAGGTGTGATACACCTGATTGGGGTCGAGCTTTTCCAGAGCGTCCTTGTTGGCTCGCTGCATGGTCTTGCTGACTGAGATGGTACCACGACCATCGGCGGCATCAAAATCCAGATCACTCGGCTGTAAGCCGAGAATTTCGCCCTCACGGAGCGAAAGGATCATGCTCATGTGCACCGCCAGATGCAGGACAGGGTTCTCGATGGTCTGCAAGGCTGCCAGCATGGTTTTCTCGTCCCAGATGGTGCGTTCCTCGATGTTGACCTTGGGGGCATCACGGGGCAGGGGAATCTTGTGGATGAGGTCCCACTCCACCGCATAGGAAAATGCGGTCTTGAGCAGCGTGTGGACTTCGTGGATAAAGGTGCTGGACAGCAGACGCTTCTTCTGCTTCTTGGACAGGTCCTGCTTCACACCGTGCACATATTGCCCGCAGGGGGTCTTGGCAAGGGTGGCATAGAACTTCTCAATGTCGTAGGTGCGCAGCTCCTGTACCTTCCGTTTCCCGATATACGGCACGATAAGGTTCTGCACCATCGCCACAGATTGGGTGTAGGTCTTGGGAGACCATTTGTGCTTGGTGGACTGGATGGGGATCCACTTGTACAGCATCTCCTCCACCGTCATGGTGTCGGGGATGAGGAACGTGCCGTCCAGCAGTTCTTTCTCGACCGTGATCTTTCGCTCCTGCGCCTCCTTTTTGGTCTTGAAACTTTCCCATCCCTCGCAGGGTTTGCCGGAATGGTCTTTGTACTTGTAACGGACGGAGTAGGAATCTCCGCGCTTCATGATAGATGCCATAGATTACCTCCCTCAGACCGCCGCAAACCAGTTGTCGAAACTCTGCTTGTTCACCCGGATGCTGGTGCCGATGCGCAATACCCGGAAATCTTTTGTGGTGTTGCACAGGTAATCTTTACCGCATATTTTTTCCATGTCATCTGTTCTTCTCTGTCTACACGCGTAACCTTGTAAATCAGGTTTTCGCACGGTGTCAGAACTTTGGACAAAAAAGTTTTCTCGCCGCTCATGACGTTTTTTATGTATGCGCCCAGCGGAATTGCCAAAACAACCAGAATGGCAAGGTATAAAACATACTGAATCATGGTACTCATGCCTGATCATCTCCCTTCATTAAAATATAGACATACCACAGCAGCATTGCTGCCGCACATACACCTATGAGTGCAATTAGCATTTGCATAAGATTCATCCTCCTTTTTTGCTGTCCCAAATATCATAAACCCTTTCCTCTAAAAATGGCATTAGTGATCTTTTGTGCGTTTAAAAGTACAGTTTACAAGGGACTACACAGGGTAGGTATCTGACGGGAGGGGTGCCGCCAGTCAGATTTTCCATGTGATGTTCAAGCTGTCGCTTGTGGCGGCTATGGTGGTGATCATCAAATCCACCACACGCCGCTTGTCATCAAAAGATACATTCTCCCAGGTATCGAGGTAGCCGGAAATCTGGCTGACCTGTTCCGGGCTGATGGCCTCCACAGTCAACTCCGCTATCCTTGCCAGAAGTTCCTGCTTGCGCCCGTCCAGTTCCGCTATCTTCACATTCACATAGGAGAACAGGACATTGTTTGCCCCCGTCAGACTGTCCACCAGCTTTTCAATCTCGCTGTCTACATGGGCAAGTTCCACTTGCAGGGCGGTGATTTTCGGGTTTGCCTTTGCCGCTTTCTTTTTTCCTGTCAGCGTCTTGTAGCTTGCCAGCTTCTTTACCATCTGCTGATAAACAACCGCTTCCAGTTCCGAAGTGATGATTTTCCCACAGCCAGGACAGCTTTTATTGTCCAGCCGTTTCGTGCAGCGGAGATACTGTTTGCCGGAGGGATTGTAGATACTCATAAGAGCATACCCGCAATTCCCGCACTTGATTTTTCCTGCCAGCCATGTGTGGGTGGCTTTCCGGGCAGACTGGATTTTCATGTTGTTCATCAGCTTCTTGCGGCAGGTCAGCCAGGTGTCGGAGGGGACGATACCCTCATGGGGAGCCAGTACCAGCATTTGGTCTTTTAAGTCGTTTTTCTTGCTGGCCTTTACATCTCGCCCTTGATACAGATAGCAGCCGTTCATGCCCGTAAAATCGGCAACGTCATTGACAATGACTGTACCTTGACTTTTGAAAAATTCGTACACATCAAGGTCTGCCTGCACATAGACAGGATTGCGTAACATCTGCGCCAGCGTGGGGCGTATCAGCTCTTTGCCATGGAACAAAATCCCCTGTTCGGCAAAGTACCGGGTAATGTCCCCGTAGGAGGTTGTGGGCTGGGCGTACATCTCAAACATCAGCCGGATATTTGCCGCTTCGTCCGGGTTTACCACCAGCTTCTTTGTGTTGATACCGTCCATCTTGATAGGCTCCGTATGGAAGCCGTAAGGGGCTTTCCCGCCCATCTTAAAGCCCCGCTGACTGCGGGAGTAGTAAGCGTCCGTTACCCGCTTCTGTATCGTTTCCCGTTCAAGCTGGGCGAACACGATACAGATATTCAGCATGGCCCGTCCCATCGGCGTGGAGGTATCAAACTTTTCCGTAGAGGACACAAACTCCACATTGTACTGCTGGAACAGCTCCATCATGTTGGCAAAGTCCAGAATGGAACGGCTGATACGGTCGAGCTTGTAAACCACGACCTTTGCAATCAAGCCCCGCTTGATGTCCCGCACCAGTTCTTGAAACTTCGGACGGTCTGTGTTCTTGCCGCTGTACCCTTTGTCTGTGTATTCCTTGCAGTTACCGCCTTTCAACTCGTATTTGCAAAATTCAATCTGGCTTTCAATGGAAATGCTGTCCTTTTTGTCTACCGATTGTCTTGCATAGATTGCGTCTATTCGATTGTTCATATTGTCGCTCCTTTTCTTAAAAAAGAAACGGAGCTGCTGACAGTTCTATTATACCGCCAGCAGCCCCGCAAATCAATGATGGGTTTGGAAAACCTTATGTCCCGGCTTCCTCACTCTCCCGCTTGTCGGCGTACTTGCGGAACACCTCATAAAGCTGCTGTTCCAGTTCCCGGCGTTTGGCTGCTTCCTGTTCCGGCGTGAACACCGGGGAGAGATTTTCCAGTGTGATTTCCTTTCCCTGAAAAGTCACGATTTCGATTTCCTTTTTGTATCTGATATTACTTATAAGATCACCTTTCCTTTCCATGCTGCCGCTGTTGCCGTTTCAGTTCCGCTAAAATCTCCGGCGGGATACGGTCAACCAGCCGCCGCATATCGTCCAGTTCGCTTTTTAACTTCGCCCGTTCCATCGTGTCATTCATCTTGCCTTTTTCGCTGGCCTTTGCCCTGACTTCCAGCTTTTCATTTTCCGCTAACAAGTCATTGATTGTGACCTTGTATTTTTTCAGTTGCCCGGAGAAGTTCTCCATCTGCGGAAACCACTTTTTCAGCATGGAGAGGGCTTCCTCTTTCTTCTTTCCGGCGTTCAGCGGGGTAATGCCGGAGAGAACCGCTTCAATGGCCCTCGCCTGTTTGGAGAGGTTGACCGCCTGTTTGAACAGCCGGGTGGGGATATGCTTCCGGCCCGTCTTGCTGGCGCTTTCCCCACGCTCCAGGTCGGGGTACTGCTCCACCATACAGGCGTGAAAATCGTCCTGCCACTTCGTCAGATTGGCCCGGTTGCCGATAATTTCTTTGGCGCACAGGCGGTTGTCCTTTGTCAGCGGCACAAAGACCAAGTGCAGATGGGGCGTTTTTTCATCCATGTGTACCATAGCCGAAACGATGTTCTCCCGGCCCACCCGGTCAATGAGGAAGTCCGCCGCCCTCTGGAAGTAGGCCGCTATCTCCTTTGGGGACTTGCCCTTGAAAAACTCCGGGCTGGCGGTAATCAGCGTGTCCACAAACCGAGTGCTGTCCTTGCGGGTGCGGCATCTGGCCTGCTCGATGCGGCTCTGAATGAAATGGTAGTAGCGGCCATCCGGCTTGACGATGTGGAAATTGTACTTGCTCCGGCTGGTGTCAATGTCCGGGTTGCTGGCGTACTGCTCCTTTTTCCGTTCATGGTGGGCTTCCAGCGGCCCCGCCGGGTGGCCCTTGTGCTTCTCAAATCGCAAAATTGCGTGTTGTGCCATTGAACTCCTTTCCCCATTCCATTCCTTTCCGGCGGGTTTTCCCGCCGAAAATATCTCTGATAGGATTGGAATGGAATGAATGTAAATAGATGGTTTTAATCTCTGTATTTCTATATACCGTCAGATTTCCGTACTTCAAGAGGATTGATTTTCGTACTCGCCAAGTACGGTTTTCAGCCCTCCGGCGTACCATAACCGGATTTCTTGAAGTCGGTGTTTGGAACCGCTTCATAGGATTTCGGGTAAATGCGGTTGGGTTTTCCACAGCCCTGTTTCTGGATTTCCACCAGCCCCGCATACTGCAACTCCCGCAGGGTGTTGACCGCTTTCTGCCGCCCGCAGCGGAGCAAAGCGACCACCTCGCAGATGGGGTAGTACAGGTAGACCCGCCCGTACTCGTCCGCCCAGCCGTTCTTCCGGGACAACTCCGCCCGGCGCAGGACAAAGGCATACAGCACCTTCGCTTCGTTGCTCAAGGGCTGGAATGTGGGTGCTTCAAAAAGGAAATTGGGGAGCCGGGTGAAACTGAACGCCTTTTCCGGCTGGTGAATATAAATCGTGTTTGTCATAGCGTGTTTTGTGGACGGTTAGAGGCCCGTTTTCCGGGGCGAATGATAAATGATACCAGCCGCCCCGGTTGAGGGCTTGCGGAGCCTTGCAAATCAAGGCTTTTCCCGCTCTTAACTGTCCACAGCAGACCTCCTTTTCCGTTCACTTTCTGTTTTCTGCCGCCTGTGAACTCTGGCGGCGCAGTCCGGGCAGTATTTGCCCCGGTTGGACTTCGGGACGAACACACCGCCGCACTCCGCACAGCGTTTCAAGTCCCTGTCCCGGTAAATCTCCGCTTCCAGCGTCCTGTCCAGCGGCAAGACCGCCCAGCGGAACCACTTGCAGCAGACGGAGAACGAAATCATCTGCGGACAGGCGCAGGTGTCGCCATCGTCCAGCGCAAGGCAGTTTCCGTCCTCGCAGTTGCAGCACTCCCGGCGTATCAGGCCGCTGGCTCGTCTCTTCTGGGGCGGGGTTATGCGGTAGGGGGAGCCGTCCGGCCTGTGTTCCAGCGGCGGCAGGTGTTGATAGGGTCTTTTGCTCATGCGTCCCTCCGTTTTCTTTGGCGTGTTCTGTTTCCAAGGTGCTTGTCCATCGATGAACTATCCCAAGTCTACACCTTTTTGACCGCCTGTGCCGTATATCCAAGAGGTAGGAAATCAGCCTGAAAAACTCCCTATTTCCACGCTCTCGGATTTGTGATATAATCAAAAAAAGATAAAAGACAAATTCAGGTTTCTGGTCTTCTTGCACAAAATAAAGGAGGAGCTATTATGCAAATTGTTTATATTCCAAGCGAATCAATGTCTGTTCAAGGTAAAAAAGATGAAATCTATAAAAGATATGGGAAAGACTGGAATATTAGAGAACAGGGAGGAGGTAACGGAAATTGGTTGTTGACCAGAAAAAGTGATGTGCTTGTAGATGGAAAAAGTTATCGTACTTTTGTACTTGAACACTACGGTAAATCCAAGCTGACAGCGAAGCTTGTTGATAAATTTCGTGAAGATGTAGCAAATGGTAAAATAAAACTGTAAATGCCTATGCCGTTATGCTATGAGCATAGTACATAGCATAACGGCTTCTCTTTCGTTGAGCTAGCAAGGAGGGTGAATATGTCTTTATCCATACAAGAGCGATTAAAAGACCTACGTGTGGAGCGTGGCTTGACGCTGGGGCAGCTTGCGGAGCAGACCGGGCTTTCCAAGTCTGCGCTGGGCAGTTACGAAACGGAAGACTTCAAGGACATCAGCCACTATGCCCTTATCCGGCTGGCGAAGTTTTACGGTGTGACCGCTGATTATCTGCTGGGGCTGTCTGAAATGAAAAATCACCCAAACGCCGATCTTGCAGACCTGCGTTTGAGTGATGAAATGATTGACCTGCTGAAAAGCGGGAGGATAGACAATACCCTGCTGTGTGAGCTGGCGGCGCACCCGGATTTCCCCCGGCTGATGGCTGACCTTGAAATCTATGTGAACGGAACGGCACTGAAACAGGCGCAGGGTGCAAACGCCATAGTGGACACGATGAGCGCAACTGTTATAAAAAAGCATAATCCTGGCATGAGTGATACGCAGTTAAGACAGCTTATCACCGCCCATATTGATGAGGACGAGTTTTGCCGCTATGTGATACAACGGGACATAAACGGGATTGCCCTTGCTCTGCGGGAAACACACAAGGACGATTTTTTCAGCGTCCCAGAGGATAACCCGCTAAAAGAAATGCTGGAAACTGCTGGTGAAATCGTCAGCCAGGACAGCGACACGGAACAAGCGTACTTGGCGTTTATCTGCAAACGGCTCAAGCTGAATTTTAGGAAGCTGTCAGTAGAAGAACGGAAGTGGCTGAAAAAGATTGCGGAAAAATCCGACTTGCTGAAGAATCCAAAACCGCAGAGAGGACGAAGATAAAAAATGCCTGAACGGCGGTTCTGGTTTTTCAGAACCACCATCCAGGCATTTTGTTTAGTAATAGAAAAAGGTGCAGTTGATTATTGCGTATTGTCAATCTCTCTCAAACCGGGTAGTAAAAATACGGCAAGCGCAACGATGATAATGCCAATTCCGCAAATGACAAACCATTTCTCAACTCCCAGCCGCTCCGCCAGAGGCCCGGAAATGACAAGGCCAAACGGCATGGCGAGGGAAGCGGCGCTTGTCAGTAGAGAAAAAACTCTCCCCAGATATTCTGGTTTGACCGTTTCTTGAAAAATCGCATTTTGCACACCGTAAAATGGAGCGGAAATTCCCATAACAGTACAGCACACAACAAAGACAAGAAATGCGTCTGGCGGCAAAAGCCCGGAGAGCATATTGCTAACGCCCATCAGGAGAACGGAAAGACCGATGGTGTACCGCCGTTTCTTAAAACCGCCCCAAATGCTCAGAATGACTCCGCCAAGCAGCATACCAACCGCAAAAGCAATTTCAGCGGCAGAGGCATGGGCCGGTGTTCCTTTGAAGTATGACATACAGATGAGAGGAAAAAGCGTACTGATTGGCATATAAAAGAACATATAAATTACACCAATCCAGAGCAGAGCAAAGAGGCCCCTGTTTTGCTTTAATACCACATACCCCTCTTTCATATCCTGTAAAAACTGTTGTCTTTTCGTTTCTGGACATAGTTCAGGCGTTGGTATGGACGAAATCGCAACAGTCACACAGGCAAGGATTGCACCCACAATATCTAACAATATAATTGCATTAAGAGGCCAAACAGCATATAAAAACGCTGCGGCAGCTGGACTGATAATCGCACTTACTGCTTGCATGGTCTGCGTGTAACCAGCGCATTTTGTAAGTTCCTCTTTTGGCACAATCATAGGTGTTGCTGCGCTGAATGCTGGAGAATGAAAAGCAGTTCCCGCACTTCGGATTAACAGGACAACCATAATAGACCATACGGGCAATTCCATGTAAAACGCCACCAGCGCCAGAATACCGCCAGCGGCGGCAATTATCAAATCCGCACCAATCATTACGCTTTTACGGCTGTGCCGGTCAACAAAAGCACCTGCAAACGGGCCTAAACAGGCTTGCGGCAAAAATCCAATCAGTGTTGCCGCCGTCAATATGATTGCAGAATTAGTTTTCGCAACCAAATAAAAGATAATGGCCATTTGCAAAATACCGCTGCTAATAAAGGATATTGCTTGTCCGGCAAGAAGTGTAAAATAAGTTTTTCTCCATGAATTGTTGTTTTGGGTCATAATGCGAACCTCCTTTTTTATTGCATTGTTCCTTTGTTTCTGCAATAAAAAGCAGGCGTTGTCCCACAGAGAGGGCAGACGCCTGCATAACAACAAAGCACGAAAAAACACCACGATACAGTTCAAAGACTGCTCGTGTCAAACCTACGTGTTCCTTTGCATACGCACGCAAAAAAAGCCCACCATCATGTGGAAAGGTACTTCTACTTTTTATTGCTTATTAGCGTACACAAATTAACACACGTAAGCCTCCTTCCAATCTCAAACTGTCGCACAGTATAACACACATCCGATAGACTTGTCAACCATTTTTAACCTTGTTTTCCATCTTGTTTTTCCATCTCTTACGGGCAGTAGCAAAGCCAGGCGAGCCAGTCAACGGTCATACTCCCGGCGGCGTATGCCTTTTAACCGGCGGC
>ENA-OPCS01000995-OPCS01000995.1-human-gut-metagenome-genome-assembly--contig:-NODE-995-length-18170-cov-1.585261_pt1 | contig 18170 bp, 16 predicted proteins | sample MGYA00241256_ERZ501492 | MGnify/ENA primary metagenome ERZ501492 (study PRJEB25962, sample SAMEA2042512) | human gut metagenome | biome: human gut; feature: human-associated habitat; material: faeces... | reverse complement strand
GGACACAGAGAACCCGGTGTGATTGGCGCAGCAGCAGACAATCAGGACTGTATGGTAGAACTGATCGGTGATGGGATTCATATCCATCCTGTAACTGTACGCAATACCTTCCGTTTATTTGGAGACAGCAGAGTCGTCCTTATCAGTGACTCCATGATGGCAACAGGTATGGAGAACGGACTGTATGAACTGGGCGGACAGGAAGTGACCATGAAAGACAGAAAGGCAACTCTGGCAGATGGAACGATCGCCGGTTCTGCAACCTGCCTTTTCGATTGTATGAAGTGTGTTATTTCCATGGGTGTACCGGAGAGAGAAGCGATTCTGGCAGCAACAGCAAATCCGGCGAGAAGTATTGGGATTTATGATGAGGTGGGTTCCCTTGCTCCCGGAAAACGGGCAGATATTGTGCTGACAGACGAAGAGTTGAATATTGTTAAGGTACTGTAGTGTAAAAGAAAAGCTTTCCGACAGAATGTGCACAGATAAGAGTATGGACATTTTGCCGGAATGCAGTTCTGTATCAAGGAGAGAAATGATGACTAAAAAAGAGATTTTAGATGCGATTCATGGAAAAATGATCATTTCCTGTCAGGCGGTAGAAGGTGAACCATTATATGTAGAAGAGAAATCCATTATGTATCTGATGGCACGCGCTGCAAAACAGGCAGGCACACCTGCAATCCGTACAAGCAGTATCCGCGATGTCATAGCGATCAAAGAAGAAACAGGTCTTCCGGTGATCGGGCTGGTGAAGATCCAGTATCCCGGGTATGAAGGATATATCACACCTACCATGAAAGAAGTAGACGATCTGGTAGCAGCAGGATCTGATGTTGTAGCTCTTGACTGTACACTCCGCAAACGTGGTGATGGCTCAACTGTCAATGAGTTTATCGCACAGATCAAAGAGAAATACCCGGATATTATCCTGATGGCAGATATTTCCAATTATGAAGAAGGTATCAACGCATGGAAATGTGGTGTGGATATTGTTGGAACAACCATGAGCGGTTATACTGATTATACATCAAAAAAGGATGAACCGGATTATGAACTGATGGAGAGACTTGCAAAAGATACAGATATTCCGGTTATCGGAGAAGGCAAGATCCATTATCCGGATCAGGCCGTAAAGGCATTACAGACAGGTGTATGGGCAATCGTGGTAGGCGGAGCAATCACACGTCCGCTGGAAATCGCACAGAGATTTCAGAAGGCAATTGAAAACAGCAAATAAAAAGTATATCAAAATTAATAATATAGCAATTCCAAAGGGGATATAACAGTTAAACTATAAAGTTATCTGTTACATCCCCTTATTTCGTGTCACAAAGAGTTAACCTGCAACATTTTGATAACATAAAATTTCTTCGAACACATTATACCATAAACGATACATAAGACCATAAACATCATATGGTCAATATTGTCATTGGTAAAAACAGAATATCTGTAAGATAAGGAAAAGTTGACCGTATTATCTGTAAATCTGACCGTTTTAAGCGAGCGTTATTGACAAAAACGGGCAGATACTATAATATATAGACAATATATACAAAAAAAACATAATAATAATTGAATTATATATAAAATACACAAAAATATGATGAAGATATGAGAAGATATTTAGAAATTAAAGACGAATTAATAAAGATGATAGCAGAAATGAAACCAGGACAACCGCTTCCTTCCAGACCTCACCTATGCGATAAATTAGAAACCACGAGAACAACACTTGATCGTGCTATGCAGGAGTTAGAGAAAGAGGGAGTGGTTTATTCTAAAACCGGGAGTGGTACTTATGTTATTGGTATTCTAAAGGGAAAGGTGGATAAAGTAGAAAATTGGGGAGTAATTGTTCCGAGTATCAGTGAGGAAATTTATTCATTACTTGCACGTGGAATTGAAAATATAGCTTGCCATAGAGGTGCAAACATTATTCTATGTAATTCTGATAACGATCCAGAAAAACAGAAATGTTACATAAAGAGGCTTCTTTTAGCGGGAGTGAGCGGGTTTATTATTGTACCCATCATTTCCTATAATGTGGAGATTAGCAATATTTTATATGGAACATTACTCAAGTCCAATATTCCATTTGTATTATGCAATCGTTCAGTGGAGGGAATACATGCGCCTACAGTACGCTCCAATGATTTTTATGGAGGTTACATTGCCACTAAGCATTTGATTTCCAAAGGATATTGTTCCATAGCCTATATTGCACAGACTATATACAGTGTAAGTATAGAACGTTGTCAGGGCTATATAAGTGCTTTGATGGAGAACGGCTATGAAATAGATAGGAGTATGATTATTATCCCTTATGAAGAAAGAAAAAATGGAGTATATGAAAATATGAAACAGCTTCTTTCGCAGGAAAAAAAACCTGATGCTGTATTTTGCTTTAATGATAAGGTAGCTGTAAATGTCTGTCGTGCTGTGCAGGATATGGGGCGAAAGGTTTCGGAAGAAGTGGGTATCATTGGCTATGATAATAATATTTATGCATCTGTCAATCATCCACCCATTACCACGATTTCCTTTAAAAGTATGGAAATTGGGGAAAAGGCAGCAGAAATATTGGTAAAACTGATCCGAGGAGAAAAGCTAAATTCTAATTTTAATGAGTACCTGTATCAACCCAGTATTGTGGAGAGGGAAAGTTGTCTTGGAAAAGGAAAAAAATAAATTTTAGGGAGGAATATAAATGAAATCAGAGTATCATGGCATTTATGCCGCATTGGTAACACCCTATACATCTGAAGGAAAAGTGGACTATAGGGAATTACAGAAGTTGGTGGATTATTTGATCTGTCAAGGTTTGGAAGGCTTCTATGTAAATGGAAGCACTGCAGAAGCGTTTCTTTTGTCAGAGGAAGAAAGAAATAGTACGATTAGAGCAGTGGTAGAAGCAAATTCTGGGCGAGCAAAGGTGATTTGTCATGTAGGAGCTATTTCTACAGAACACGCAATAAGTTTTGCTAAAAATGCAGAAAAGTGTGGAGCAGATGCAGTTTCTGCAATTAGTCCATTTTATTATAAGTTTAGTGAAGCAGAGATTGTGCAGTATTATCAGGATATTATGAGTTCTACAGAACTTCCTATGTTTGTATATAATTTTCCGAATTTTTCCGGATTTTCTCTTACAGCAGAGGTTTTGGAAAAATTGAATCACAATAAAAATTTGCTGGGAGTAAAATTCACAAGTTCAGATATGTTTTTGTTGGAACAGATTAAGACTCTTCACCCGGAATTAGTAGTATGGAATGGATTTGATGAAATGCTGTCAGCCGGATTGGTTATGGGCGCAGATGGTGGAATTGGTAGTACCTATAATTGCATGCCGAAACTGGCACATAAGGTATATGATGCTTTTGAAGCTGGGAATTTGAAAGAAATGCATCTATATCAGGCAAAAATGAATAAAGTAATTAAAACAATCTGTAAATATGGGGTTTTTGCATCAGTAAAAGAAATATTGGAAATGGATGGTTTTGCTTTTCATGGGGTACGCAAACCTTTTACTCCAATGACAGAAGAAGGAAGAAAAGAACTTCGTGGGGTATATGAAGAAATAATTATTCCAAATAGATAGAGCAAAGTAAAACACAATAAAAAACAGTAAAAACTAATAATGTGTATATAAAAGGAGGTTTTTTTATGAAGAAAAAATTTTTAGCTGCAACTCTTGCATTATCAATGGCAATTGCAACAATGGGGACTGCAATGTCAGTATATGCGGCAGATGCGACAGAGAGCGGTACATTAAAATTAGTGCTTTCTACAAATGATGGATCTACAACTGATGACCGTGTGCCGACACCATGGATGAATCATAATCTGGCTACATCCCTGATGTTCAGAAATCTTTTGATTGCTGACAGCTCTTTACAGGAAACAAGTCCGGATTTGGCAGAAAGTGTAGAAGTAAGTGATGATGGATTAACATATACCATTACTATGAAAGATGGAGTGAAATGGTCTGATGGTGAAGATATTACTGTGGATGATGTAATCTGGTCTATAAACATGGTTCAGGAAGCAGCCAGAAAAAATAGTATTTATTCCGCTGCTTTTGGTAATATTACAGATCTTACCGCAGATGGAAACGTAATTACAATGAAACTTGGTACACCGTATGCACAGATGAAAGATATTTTGGCTCAATTTTCTATTTTACCAAAACATTGTCTTGAAAAAGAAGATGGAGAATCTATAGATTCCTGCTCTTATTGGACTGCTCCTGTGACTTCTGGATATTATACGGTAGGTGAATTTAATGCAGGGAATTATTTTACATTAGTTCCGAATACTTATTATGAGGGAACTGCACCGAAGATACAAAATGTAACAGTTTCTTTTGTATCGGATTTCTTGACAGCTGCACAGTCTGGATCTGCAGATTTCCTTTATGGAAATGCTTCTGATTTGGTAGATGGAATGTCGCAGTTGGATAATTACACTTCAATTCCAGTGGATGTATTATTTTATAAATATTTTATTTTTAATATGAAGGGAATTGATGGTAAAGAAAATGAAGCAATGCAGTCTGTAGATGTTAGAAAGGCACTTATTGAGTGTATTGACCGTGCTACTTTGGCAACACTTTATCCAAACGCTACAGTTATTAACAGTGGTGTGCCAAATAGTGATGAAGCATATAACGGATATGAATATGTCTTTGATGCGGAGAAAGGAAAGGCAGATTTGGAGGCTTCTGGATATGACATGAGCCGTCCTTTGAAAATCTGTTATTATAATAATGATCAGACCAGTGTTGATTTGATTAATACTGTAGTTTATTATCTTGAGCAGGCAGGACTTACTGTTGAAGCAACTTTATCAAATGATGGGACTACAGACTTGTTTACAACTAGGGATTATGATATAGGCTTTAAAGGTTTAAGCAGTTTTTCTATGAATGAGTGGTATGCAGAGTATATGAGCAATAGTGCAACCTTTGCCAATATTTTCGGCGGAGATACACAATTTGATGAGGCTGTTTCTGCATTGAGTGCAGCAAATACTCAGGAAGATAGAGATGCGGCACTTGATACGCTTCAAACTTTAGAACAGGAAAATCTTTATAAGGTTCCTCTTTTTACAGTAGGTAATTATGTATATCTTAGTGACAGTGTAGAGCTTCCTGATGGTGTGGAGTTTTGTAATCCACTTTACACTTGTGATATTGATTATGTAGACTGGAATGTAAAATAATAAAAAAGATAAAGAGAAGTTAGGGCAAATGGATAACTGGAGAGGGGAATCTGCAGAATATTGCGGTTCCCTTCTTTCGATATAGTTTGCAGGATTGGAGCAAAACTTATGATTAAATATATTTTAAAAAAATTACTACAGATGATTCCGATGCTCCTAGTGATTAGCTTAATCGTTTTTCTGGGATTACGTGCCACGGGTATTGATCCTATTACCTATATGGTAAGTATGGAAGTGCAGGCGCAGTCTCCGGAAATTGTGGAACAGCTTCGGGAAAATTTAGGGTTAAATGATCCTCTGATCGTTCAGTATTTCAATTGGCTAAAACAAATTGTCACTGGTGATTTGGGCTATTCTTTTGGTGGACAGAGTATAGCTTCAATTGTAGCAGTGCGATTGCCATATACACTGGAATTATCTGGATATGCGTTGGTTTTCAGTACAATTATTGGTGTGGCCATTGGAATTTTCAGTGCAGCAAGACAAAATGGAGTGGTGGATTATGTGGGAAGAGTCTTTGCAGTTCTCGGTCAGGCAGTGCCACAGTTTTTAGTTGGAATTATTTTGATACAGATTTTTTCTATCAAGTTAGGTTGGTTCCCTTCCGCAAACCGAGTCAGTCCAGATGCAACTAATAAAATATATGATGCGTTTATTCACTTATTTTTACCAGTACTGACGCTTACCATCGGTATGGTAGCGGTGTTGATGCGATACGCTCGAAATACTATGTTGGATGTGATGAATAGTGATTACATCCGTACAGCCAGATCAAAGGGAATTCCAGAGTGGAAGGTTTATATGAAACATGGCTTTCGGAATGCCATGAAACCGGTATTGATTATTGTTATGTTTAGAATTCCAGTGTTGATAGGTGGATCAGTGGTTATTGAGTCAGTATTTTCTTATCCTGGAATTGGATTGACAATGACTAATGCCATTGTATCTAATGATTATCCAACTGTTATGGTTATTACATTGATCATTGCAGCAGTAATGTTGATTTGTTCTTTTATGGTGGATGTCTTAAACGCGTTGCTAGATCCGCGTGTACGATTAAGTGAATAAAGGGAAGAGGGGTTATATGGAAAATACAAAGACAGTAAGTATTAAAAAACAGAATAAAAGTGCGGCCTCTTCTCTAATGAAGAAAAACATTCGTAAATTTATGAGAAACAAGCTGGCGGTTCTGGGACTGGTTAGTAGCCATGACTGTTGCTAGTATTATGAGCATGGTATTGAAATTGGATTATTCTACGCCAGATTTGCGAAATATGAAAGTAGAGCCTGGTACGAATGGGCATATTTTAGGCACAGATACTATTGGAAGAGACTTATTTGCCAGAGTGTTGTTTGGGGGATGCTACTCTATTTTTATTGGCGTATTTTCATCAATAATGTCTGGTATTATTGGAGCAGTACTAGGGGCAGTTGCTGGATATTTTGGAGGTCGAGCAGATAAATTTTTGGTTAGGGTATCTGAACTGTTTCAAACTTTTCCCCAACTGGTACTTGTGATGATGCTGGTGGCTATTTCTGGCACAAGGGGAATGGCAAATATCATTATGATTTTTACTTTTACGGGTTGGATGACCACTTTCCGTATGGTAAGAAACGAGTTTATGAGTATCAAGTCGGAAACCTATGTCAAAGTTTGCGAGGCTTTTGGGATGGGAAGGATTAATATTATGTTTAAGCAGATTCTTCCAAATGTAATGACTCCGATCATTGTATCTACTACAACTAATGTGGCAGTATATATTCTTCAGGAAGCTACATTAAGTTTCATTGGACTTGGAATCTCTGACCAGACACCTACATGGGGAAATATTCTAAATGCTGCTAAAAGCGTATCTGTAGTGACAAATCAGTGGTGGATATGGATATTTCCGGGATTAGCAATTACGTTATTTGTACTTGCTATCAATTTTCTGGGAGATGGTATCCGAGATGTCATGGATGCAAAACAGCAGTAAGGGAGGAATTTCATGGATAACCAGAAAATCATATTAAATGTTGAAAACCTTAACACAACGTTTATATCTGATAAAAAAGAAATTAAAATTGTAAAAAATGTTTCCTTTCAGGTAAAAAGAGGAAAAGCACTTGCTGTTGTAGGAGAATCTGGCTGTGGAAAAAGTGTGACCATGAATTCTATCATGCGCTTTTTAGGGAAAAATGCGATTGTGAAAGCAGATAACATTCAGTATAATGCACTGCATGATGGAAAGGTGACAGAGTATCATCTTGAAAGTATTACCAAACCAAATGGATCAGAAATGCGTTCATTGAGGGGACCGGATTTAGCCATGGTCTTTCAGGACCCGATGTCAAGTCTGAATCCTGTCTATAAAGTAGGAGATCAGGTAGCAGAGGGGCTTTTACAGCATAATAAAGGAATGAAAAAAGCAGAAGCAAGGGAAAAAGTTTTGGAAATGTTCCGCAAATTGGGAATTCCAGATCCAGAAGAACGTATTGACTGCTATCCGCATCAATTTTCTGGCGGTATGAAACAGCGAGTGGTAATTGCGATTGCTATGATTTGCAATCCAGAACTAATTATTTGCGATGAACCGACTACGGCACTGGATGTAACTATTCAGGCTCAGATTATGGAGCTTCTTAAATCTCTCCAGGTAAACGAAGGAAAATCTATTATTCTGATTACACATAATATGGGTCTTGTAGCAGAAATGGCAGATGAAGTCTGCGTTATGTATATGGGACGTGTGGTAGAATTTGGAAGTCTTGAAGATATTTTTGATCATACCAGTCACCCTTATACAAAAGCTCTTTTACGCAGTGTGCCGGTGCTTGGTTTGGGTGATAATCAGAAGTTGGAGACGATTCCTGGAGTTACGCCAAACCCAGTTGACTTGAAAGAGGGATGCGAATTTGCTGATCGTTGTTCTGAATGTATGGAAAAATGTCGTAGAGGAAAAATTCCAACGTTTGAAGTCAGTATCGGGCATAAAGTTCGTTGTCTGAAATATGATTCTTATCCGGAGGTGAAATAAAATGGAAACGGAAAAGAAGGAGGTAATTTTTAAAATCAAAAAGCTGAAAACCTGGTTTCCTATTAAAAAGGGGTTTATGAAAAAAGTAGTAGGGAATGTAAAGGCTGTGGATGATGTCAGCATTGAGGTATATAAAGGAGAAACACTTGGAATAGTAGGAGAATCTGGCTGTGGAAAATCAACCTTTGGAAAGACTGTTATGATGCTTGAGAAACCTACAGATGGAGAGGTTTTATATAATTATAACGGTGAGTATAAAGATGTTACAAAATTTACTAAGAATGAAATGTTTGAGTTCAGAAAAAAAGTACAGATGGTTTTCCAAGATCCATACTCTGCATTGAATCCGCAGAAAAAGATTTATACTTCTCTTGAAGAACCCTTAAAAACGCATGGGGTGAGTTCTGTGGAAGAACGGGAAAAAATTATGAATCGTGTATTGAAAATGGTTAATATTCAGCCGGATTATCTGATGCGTTTTCCACATGAATTTTCTGGAGGACAGCGTCAGCGTCTGTGTATTGCAAGAGCACTGGAAGTAACACCGGAAGTTCTTATTTGTGATGAACCGGTATCTGCACTAGATGTCTCGATTCAGGCACAGGTACTGAACTTGATGAAAGAAATTCAGAAAGAGATGAATCTTACCTATCTGTTTATTGCTCATGATCTTTCTGTTGTTCAGTATATGTCGGATCGTATCATGGTTATGTATCTTGGAAAAATTGTGGAAGTAGCAGATTCCAAAGCTTTATATGATGAGCCATTACATCCTTATACAAAGGCTCTGATTTCCGCAATTCCTGTAGCAGATATACATTACAAAAAGAAACGTCAGGTACTGGAAGGAGAAGTACCTAGCCCAATTCACAAACCAAGTGGTTGTGCATTTCACAATAGGTGTCCTTACTGCATGGATATCTGCAAAAAAGAAGATCCTGCTCTTCGTTATCATGGAGCAGACGGACACATGACTGCGTGTCATTTATATGATGGAAGTGAGGTAAATGCATGATTTATACAGATTTGAATAATCTTGAACGTTATCTTGGAATGAGAAAACATCTGGATACAGCGATTCATTATATTAAAGAACATTCTCTGAATGATCTGAAAAAGGGATGCAATGAAGTTGATGGTGATTTTGCATTTATCAATTGTTTTGAATACGAAACATTACCGGAAGAAAAAACATTCTTTGAAGCTCATGAGAAATATGCCGATATCCATATGGTGATTTCCGGAGAAGAAAAGATGGGTGTTAGTGATATGTCTCTGATGACAGTGACAGCAAAAGATGAAGAAACGGATTCCATTGAATGCCATGGTCCGGTTGAACATTACATGGATTTGACACCTGGAAAAGTGTTGATCGTATTTCCTGAAGATGCTCATAAAGTGAAAATTATGAAAGATCAAGTTACACAGGTAAGAAAAGCAGTTGGAAAAGTACTGGTTACAGAGTAAATAGAAAAGGGATATAGGAAAGAATAGGAGGACTAAGAAGATGAAGGACATTACAAAATATCAGGGAATTATTCCGGCTTTTTATGCATGCTATGATGACAATGGAGAAATCAGCCCGGAGAGAGTAGAAGCTCTTATCAGACATCTGATTGCAAAAGGCGTGAAAGGTGTTTATGTAGGTGGTTCTTCAGGAGAGTGTATTTATCAGAGCGTTGCAGACAGAAAGCTAGTTCTGGAACATGTAATGAAGGCAGCAGAAGGAAAACTGACAGTGATCGCACATGTGGCATGCAACAATACTGCTGACAGTAAAGAACTGGCAGCACATGCAGAGTCATTAGGCGTTGACGCAATTGCTGCAATTCCTCCGATTTATTTCCATCTGCCAGAGTATGCGATTGCAGAATACTGGAATGATATTTCCAGTGCGGCACCGAATACAGACTTTGTAATTTATAATATTCCTCAGCTTGCAGGAGTAGCCCTGACTATGCCTCTCTTCCGCGAAATGAGAAAGAATCCGAGAGTAGCAGCAGTGAAAAACAGTTCAATGCCTGTACAGGATATCCAGATGTTTAAAATGGAAGGCGGAGAAGGCTTCGTTGTATTTAACGGTCCGGATGAGCAGTTGGTATCAGGACTTGCTATGGGAGCTGATGGAGGTATCGGAGGTACTTATGCAGTAATGCCGGAACTTTATTTAAAGATCAAAGAGCTGACAGATACCGGAAAAGTAAAAGAAGCCAGAGAAATCCAGTATGCAGCAGATGCGATTATTTATGCAATGTGCGAATGCCATGGAAATTTATATGCGGTTATGAAAGAAATCCTTCGTATCCGTGAAAACCTGAACATTGGCGGTGTAAGAAAACCATTACCGGAAATCATCCCAGAAGATATGGAACAGATTAAAAAATGTGTCGGAATGATTGACGAAGCGATTAAAAAATACTGCTAATGAAGAATTGTAACTGTTTAATATTTTCATAGCTACCCCAAATTATAAAAAAGGATGGACTGATTTATGAAGACATTTCTGAGTGTTGACAGGAGGCTTTTGAATCCCCAGGCAATAGAAAATGTGGAACTGAAAGTAGCAGTTCCGACAAAAGATACAAAAAATAATCCTCTATTCATTCAGGACATGCCCTGGGAAATCAGGATTGATAATGGATATCCCAATGTGATTTATGATAGCAGAGAACAGATTTTTCACTGCTATTATACATTATTTATAGAAGATAAAGATACAGAAGGTACTACTTTGCAGGAGCGTACACAGAGAAATTACAGACCAAGAATGGATCGAGTGATTTCTCTGGCATATGCCCGCAGTAAGGATGGAATCCACTGGGAAAAACCTTCGCTTGGTCTTGTAGACTGGCGTGGAAGCAAAAAAAATAATCTTTTGTTCCGATATGCGCATGGAACAGGGGTTATGCTTGATGAGCAGGATAAGGATGCCGGACGTAGATTTAAAATGGTGACTAAAGTTGATGTTCCGGGACATGGAGCGCATATGGCGGTTGGTTTTTCTAAGGATGGAATTCACTGGGGAGAATTGATTCCCTGGCCGGAATATAATCCACAGGCAGACAGCCATAATTTTCCATTCTGGAATGAAGAAGAACAATGTTATATGTTAATTTCCCGTATATGGAAAGACGGAATCCGTGTGACGACCATTAGTCATAGCCAGGATTTTATCCACTGGAGTGAACCTATAGAAATGCTTCGTGGAAGAGGATATGAAAACCAGATTTATTCTATGCCCGTATTTAAAGCACAGGATCTGTATATGGGTCTGGCATCTATAATTCACGAAGGGGACAGAACAAAAGAAAACTTTGACTGTGTGGATTGCGAACTGACCTGGTCTGCGGATGGTAAGAAATTTGATTTTGAAGCAATGGATCAGCCGGTAATTCCAAGAGGCACCGGACACTATCCGGATGGAGAATTTGATAATTCCTGTATCTATGCGTCATCACCTGTGACAGATGGACAGAAAGTATGGGTCTACTATATGGGTGGAAATGGACAGCATACAAATTTCCGGGAATCTTCACTGGGAAGAGCATACTGGGAAGTGGATAAATTTGCCTGTTGGACAGGAAGAAAAGAAGGCATTGAAAGCATTCTGACTACAACTACGTTGACTTTAAGCGGAGATTATGTAGAAGTGTTGGCAGATGTAGTTGATACAGAAAAAGACTGGGAGCTTGCAGCTTCTGTTCATCCGGTCTGGACAGAAAATGCTTATGAAGGATTGAGAATGGAAGAGGCTGTGGCAGAAAAATCCGGTCGATGGATTCGTATTTCATGGAAAGGGGAAAAACTTCCAGACAAAAGTGGATGCATCCGATTTAAATTTAAAAATCTGAAAATCTGGGCTGTCCGTGGAGAGATGGAATATAAAGGTCATCGCCTCTGGGAAGGCGCAGATATGGAAAACGAAGGAATGTAAATAAAAAAGGTATATTAATATCCTGGCAAATAAGAGACATTTAAGTTTCATATCTGTCAGGATATTTTTAGTTTATTCTACTCATATTAAATTCTCCGCAATGGAGAAATCATATACAGACGGCCTTTTCTACAGCTTCTGAGAAGCGAGATAATAAGCCCCCAGAAGTCCGGCAGAATTTCCAAGTTTTGCGCTTGAAATCTGTACATGTGCAAAGCTGGACATAACCATCTGTGGGACTCGTGCTTGAATTTGTTCCAGAATGTAAGGCTGAACCATAATACCACCGCCGAGAACTATGCTGGAAGGATTAAAAATATGAATCAGGGTTGCAAGACCAAGTACGATCTCATCAATCCATTTGCTTACAATTTCTTTGATTTCTGGGTGTTCTAAATTAGTAAAAATCTGACGGCCGTTGGTAAGAGACGGGTCTACAGCGGAAACCATTTTTACCAGAGCAGTAGCGGAAGCGTAACGTTCATAACATCCGTCAAATGGGTCTGTGCCGGCGAGTTTTTCTTCTGCGTGGGTAATGATGGCACCAAATTCTCCTGCTGAGAAAGAAGAACCATGGTAAACATGTCTGTTTTCAATGATCGCTCCGCCGATACCAGTTCCGTAGGTAAGGCAGAGAAAAGAATCTTTTCCTTTTCCGGCACCGAAGATGGCTTCTCCGAGTGCTGCGCTGTTGACATCGTTTTCTATTGAGACAGGGACATGGAACAGTTCTTGAAGAATTTGTTGGAATTGAGTTCCTGTGTAATCCGGGATATTACTGTTAGCATAGATGATAGAACCCTCTTCAGGATTGACCTGTCCGGCAGTGCTGATGCCGATGGCATCAAAAGGAAGATGCTGCTTAGCAAGGCTACAGATAGTATTTAGAATATGTGGACCGCCTTTAAAGGCTTCCGTCGGACATTCTCTGGTTTCTTCAAGATGTCCGTTCTGGCAGATTCCGTACTTGATTGCAGTTCCACCAATATCAAAGACCAGAATTTTCATAAGTAGCTCCTTTTAATTTTGAATATTGCTTTTTCCTTGAGTATAGCATAAGGAAAATGGGAAGTCATCAGAAAAATGAAAAAGAATTTCGAGATAAACAGTATAATAGAATTATTTTTATGATTATCTGGTGATGAAAGTTTATCGCACAAACTAAAATGTTATAAATAAAAAGAATTCAAAATACATTGACAGAATGCACAAAAATATATAATATACAAATGTAAAAATATCAATAATTCATATACTCAGATGCTGTAAAGAGATTGATATAAGACTGCGGTCTGAGCGGCAGTCGGAAATATATAAGGGAGGCAGAGAATTATGTCCAAATATAATACTGAGAAATTCAAACACGTTACAGTAGCTTTAAATACTCCTTTTGCAAAAGATGGAAGTGTAGATGTGGAAGCAGTAAAAGCAGTTTCACGTTACTTCAGAGATAAAGGTGTGAAACAGATGTATGTCTGTGGAAGTACAGGAGAAGGTTTCCTTCTGGATACTGAGGAGCGTAAGCTTGTTGCAGAAACTGTAGTGAATGAAGTGGGACAGGATATGAATATCATTGTACATGTAGGATGTGCGGATACCAGACATTCCTGTATCCTGGCTGAACATGCAGAGAAAATCGGAGCAGCAGGTATTTCAGCAGTTCCGTGTGTATACTATCGTCCAAGTGAAGAGAGCGTTTATCAGCACTGGACTGAGATTACAAAGGCTGCAGATCTTCCCTTCTTTATTTATAATATCCCACAGCTGACAGGATTTAATCTGTCTATGAACCTGTTTAACAGAATGTTGGAGAATGAGAGAGTGGCAGGTGTTAAATGTTCTTCTGATCCTGCACAGGATGTACTTCGTTTCAAGCTGGCAGGCGGCAGAGATTTCATCGTATTCAATGGTCCTGATGAACAGTTCGTAGCAGGGCGTATTATGGGTGCGGATGCCGGAATCGGAGGTACATACGGTGCAATGCCGGAACTTTATATAAAGATGGACGAGCTCATCAGGAGAGGCGAGTGGGACAAAGCGGCCAAAGTACAGGCAATCGTAACTCCGCTGATCTATCGTTTATGTTCCTTTGCTTCCATGCATGGTGCAGTAAAAGGAATTATCACTTTGGATGGATGTCCGATGGGAGATCCAAGACTTCCATTCCTGCCTGTAGCGACAGATGATCCGAAGCTGGTTGAACTTTACAAAGATATTAAACAGGCAATTGCGGATACAAAAGATTTATAAAATATGATATAAAAGAAATCAGGCAGGTGGGGAACATCTGCCTGATTTTGTATGAAGATCCTTGCAGATGAGAAACAAATGTTGTTGCCTGGGAACTGGTAGCAGCACTGGATAGAAAGGTCAGAGAAATTTTAGTGCATAAACCGGAACTTGGTGTTAGAATAGAAGCGTCATATGATACGCAGAACTTATCCATATCAGAAGATATTTATGAGGAAACAATCCCTCTGGTTATAGAAGAATGCAGAAATTAAAAGAGATTAGATAAGACCTGTGGATGAAAGAGATCAGATAAGTTGAATTTGATCTGATACAGAAGAGCTGAGACAAAAGAAAGGAACAATACGAATGAGATTATTGATCGTGCGACATGGAGATCCGGATTATTCCATTGATTCTCTTACAGAAAAAGGCTGGAAAGAAGCAGAATATCTGTCAGAAAGGCTGTCAAAACTTGATGTAAAGGATTTCTATGTATCGCCTCTTGGAAGGGCAAAGGATACAGCCTCTTTTACATTGAAGAAAATGAACCGTACAGCAGTTGAGTGTGACTGGCTGAGGGAATTTGATGTTCTGATCGATCGCCCGGATGTTACTGACAGGCAGAAGAGATTATGGGATTGGCTTCCACAGGACTGGACACAGGATGAGAGATTTTACCAGTATGATCACTGGTATGAAAACGAGAGACTTCAGCAGTCTGATGCCAAAGGATACTATGACTATGTAACAGGAAAGTTTGATAAGCTTCTTGCCGAACATGGTTATGTACGTGAAGGACATTATTACAGAGTGGAGAAACCAAATGAAGATACGCTGGTATTCTTCTGCCATTTTGGTCTGGAATGTGTGCTTCTTGCGCATCTGATCGGTGCTTCTCCAATGGTACTGTGGCATGGATTCTGCGCAGCACCAAGTTCAGTGACAACTGTCAATACAGAAGAACGAAGAGAAGGAATCGCAAGTTTTCGTATTAGTGCATTTGGTGATATTTCCCATTTATATGTGTATGATGAACCACCGGCATTTGCTGCAAGATTCTGTGAAATGTACAGTAATACGGATGAGCGCCACGATTAATTAACCAGTATTTCGAAAACGATGTGCCAGATCAGGTAAGCCACTTGCGGAGGCTGCGAAAAGCAATAAGCGGTGGATGCGGATAGAATGATGGAACTGAAAGGAAATATAGAATATTGATATCAAAGACAATGAAAGCAATTCTGCATGCGCTGTCATATGGAAATATTGAGCTGGAATCTTCCAGAAGAATGGCAGATCTGAAGCAGCTGGATGCCATGCGGATTTTTGTAAAAAAGCTGGATGCCAGAGTTTATAATGGAGAACATGAGGTCCCGGTCAGACTGTATTTTCCGACAGAAGAGGCAATGCAGGCGGGGATCGTAGAGGGAAATACATTTCCGATTCTCCTGTTTTTCCATGGTGGCGGATGGGTAACTGAGAGTGTGGAGAATTACGACCGTGTATGTGCCAGAATGGCGCAGGCAACTGCACATATTGTAGTTTCTGTAGAATACAGACTGGCACCGGAGCATAAGTTTCCGGTTCCGCTGGAGGATTGTTATGCAGCAGCGAAAGCGCTTTATACCAATCAGCTGATCTTAAACACTGATCCGGAGAAAATTACGATCATCGGGGACAGTGCAGGAGGAAATCTGACAGCAGCAGTATGTTTGATGGCAAGAGACAAAGGAGAGTTTACACCACGCCGTCAGATACTGATCTATCCTGCACTTGGAAACTGTTATACAGAGGAATCTCCTTACAGGTCTGTACAGGAGAATGGCTGTGATTATCTTCTTACATCAGTAAAAATGGAAGATTATCTGAATCTTTATCAGAGTTCAGCAGAGGACAGGCAGAATCCGTATTTTGCACCGATACTGGAGAAGAATCTGAGAAATTTGCCTGAAACATTAATTCTCACAGCAGAATATGATCCTTTGCGCGATGAGGGAGAAGTATATGGCAGAAAACTTCATGCTGCAGGAAATCATGTGGAAGTACACAGGATTTACGGAGCATTTCATGGATTTTTTGCGCTGGGAATCAAATTTCTGCATGTACAGGAGAGTTTTAAATATATTAACCAGTTTCTGAATAAGAGTTATGAGAAAATTCTACAGTAATCCCCGAGAAGATTGCTACAGGACAAAGAGGTAAGCAGGAACGAAAAAGAAGGCAGGAAAATTATGGATACAGGATACTCAAAATGGAGAAAACTGGATAATGCAGCGTTGGCATTTCCGCTGGTAACAGGAAAGAATGACACCAGAGTGTTTCGTTTCTATTGTCAGTTAAAGGAAGAAGTCAATGGGGAAATCCTTCAGGCAGCACTGGATCAGACAATGGAGAAATATCCATTGTTCCAGGCGGTTCTGAGAAAAGGGCTGTTCTGGTTTTATCTGGAGCACAGAGACATCAGGGCAGTGGTAAAGCCGGAGACGGAACCACCATGCAGCCGTTTATATATTCCGGATAAGAAATCCCTTTTATTTCAGGTGAGTTATGACAAAAACAGAATTAATTTTGAGGTGTTTCATGCATTGACAGATGGCACCGGAGCCATGCATTTCCTGCAGGAACTGGTTCAGGATTATCTGATTCTGGCACATCCACAGGCAGATCTTCCGCAGATTGAGCATTCAGAGGAAATTACACATGGAGATAAAGAAGAGGACAGCTTTTCTCAGTATTATTCTTCAGATATACCGAAAGATAAAGAGAAGAAAAAAGCCGCTGTTAAACTGAAAGGGGAGAAGCTGGTTCACTCAGATATGCATGTTACGGAGGTTGCTCTTTCTGTAAAAGATATCCACCGGAAAGCCCGCTCCTGTGGAGTTTCCATCACTGTTTTACTGACAGCAATGATGCTGTGTTCTATTCGGGAAGAGATTCCAAAGAATCAGCAGAAACGACCGGTAGCATTGATGATTCCGGTGAATCTGAGAAATTATTTTCCGTCTCAGTCTATGACAAATTTCTTTGGATGGATTGAGGTGGGATATATATTTTCTGATGAAACAACTTTTGAAGATGTACTTTTGTCTGTGAAGAAACAGTTCGAAGAAGAACTGGTGAAAGAAAAGATTGCCATGCATATGAGCGGATATGTGCGCATTGAGAAGAATCCTTTTGTACGTGCTGTTCCGTTGGAGATCAAGAAATATTTTCTGATGATCGGAGCCAATCTGGGAAGCAGGAGCATTACGGCAGTTTATTCTAATATCGGCATTATTCGTTTGCCGGAGGAGTACAAAGAATATATTCAGCATTTTGGGATTTTTGCAAGTACCAATTCTTTGCAGATGTGTTCCTGTTCTTATGGGGATGAGATGGTACTGGGATTTACTTCCAAGATACCGAATGACAGTATCCAGAGGAATTTCCAGCGGATGCTTGGAGAGGAGAATGTTTCCCACAGAGAATTAAAGAATGAATTTCCGGGATATGGGGAAAAGCACAGGCTTGAGAAAAAAGAAAATCAGAAGGTTATCCAGACTTTCAGCTTCCTGTGTCTGGCAATTGCGGTAATTTGCGGAATGATTAATTTTATGATGGCAGGTGTACTGAATTGGTTCTGGTTTGCAGGAGCAGGATGTGCCTGTGCATGGCTGGTTGTTATGGTAGCATATTATAAACGCAGGAATATTCTGAAGAATGAAATGTGGCAGCTTTTGCTCATATCAGTAATCGCAATCCTATGGGACCGGTTTACCGGATGG
>ENA-OPCS01000972-OPCS01000972.1-human-gut-metagenome-genome-assembly--contig:-NODE-972-length-18546-cov-2.216700_pt1 | contig 18546 bp, 13 predicted proteins | sample MGYA00241256_ERZ501492 | MGnify/ENA primary metagenome ERZ501492 (study PRJEB25962, sample SAMEA2042512) | human gut metagenome | biome: human gut; feature: human-associated habitat; material: faeces... | reverse complement strand
ACACGGTCCGACTGTTGAAATCAATTGTAACCTGTCTGCCGGCAGCTACATTACCGAACAGCTTAACGGCCTTGTCGCGCTGGAATACCATGTTGTCGGTAAAGACAGCGGCGAGTATTTTTTTCTTCATAATGACCTCCATATATAATTATTGTATGGGTTCGCCGTAAAGCAATCCCCTTGAGCCGGTGGCGATGTAAAACCGGCCGAAACTGCGGGCATCTCCGCAGATGCAGTCTATCTGGCCAAACATCTGGTTGTCGTTATTGATACGGAGCCATGATGCACCGTCGTCATCGGAACGGTAGAAACCGTACACACCGTCAATAATTGCGGCGGCGTAAATTGATTTCAGGCCACGGAGAAAATCTCCGTCAGGACCTATACCAAGACCGATGCGGTAGAATGTCTTGTTACCATCGGTAATTTTCTTAAAAGTAATTTTATCATTGGTAATATTATACTGCATCTTCCAGATGCCGTCTACCCCAAGCGCCATGTAGAATGTGCCTGTGCGGCCGCGTTCTATGCACAGGGAAGATTTGTCCATTGTGTCAATCAGGTTGAGAATACATTCCGGAACATCATCCGGAACCGGATATTGTACGAATGTATCGCCGGTATCATGACTGATATATATTTTGCGCGTTGTATCGAATGCATACACAATCTCCGGATTAACGCGGTCAGCATATACTTTGGCAAAACCATCCGTCAGGATATTGCCGTCTGCATCATAAAATACAGAATGGCGGAATGTGCGGCCGCAGTCGTGGCTTACAAGCACCGCCACAAGCGGCAGAAAAATTCTGTCAGCAGGTGTCCATATGATTGAATTGCCGTCAGCGGTTATCGTAACCCATCCGGCATTCTGGTTTACCATTGAAATGCGGTGTAAAAGCGTGTCCGTATATTCATCAATGCCGAAAGGAAGATCAAGATGTGTAAAAGTACGGCACTGGTCATTCGACAGAATAAGGCCACCCGTAGTCATGCCGGTCCAGTTGCCCCTTGCGGTAACGACAACGCGATTCGGATTATTGTCCGTGTAATCGGCATTAATACATGTTATATACCGGTTACCGTCTGCGTCGGCAAAAGAATTGGTGCAAGGAGTGTCTGTTTTGGTAAAAGCAAAACCGCCGAGGTCACCGACTGCATCGATTGCAATCACATCACCGGCGTGCGGACTGTACACATTGATATGCACGGTTTCCTCTATCCCAAGGCAACGGTCGCACCATTTACAGTCGTCAGACGTGAAATTATATGTTCCGAATACACCTGTTCCTGTATTAAAAATAACATCATTATAATCAAACGGATTTATTTTGATATCGCTGAGCCAGTGAATAAGTGATGTGTTACCGTTAAATTCCGGCTTCATATATGATGTATTAAAATAAATTCTGTTATTATCAAGCTTATGGAGATTAACCTCCCATGTATCGCCGTAATCCCTGGATATGAATACAATATCACCACGTTTCTCGCTGAGGGTGGAAGCAGCTAACAGCCCCGGAACCTGAGGTGATGAGCATATTCCGCCGAATCCGCACTCATTGGCTCTGTCGCGGCTATAGGAATACGGACCGCCGCATGGTGTGATATCATCATATGAACCGAGATGTCCGGATTGATCAACCGGATAGCGGAGTATTTTACCGCCTGCGGCATCACCGGAATCACAGCTGTATCCCTCGTCATCAATCTGGCTTTTCGGACCGTTGCATGATAATGTGACATACAGGTAACGGCCATCGTAATCGTAACGTTCGGCAGTGTAACCCTTCATGCGTGCGCCGTCAGGGACAAGGCAGTCAGGCATCGGCAGTTCTTCCCAGGTGCCGCCGGTATCGTATGATACATATAAGCTATGGCCGCGTGTAAGTCCGTCAGAAGATTTATTGTTAATGCCGGCGGTTCCGAGAACCAGAGTCCCGGAATCCGGATGAACCCAGACAAAAGTACAGTTAAGCTCATTGGCTCTGCTGCCTGCGGCTATTGATATACTCTGCCAGGTCATGCCGCCGTCGGATGTGCGAAGCAGCCCACCGCGCTGACTTGCAAAATAAAGTACGTCAGGATTATTGTAATCTACTACAAGACGCATGCCGCATCCGCGTCCCGGAAAATTTCCGTGAACAACACACGGAAGTTCACTGTAACGGAATGTTTTACCATAGTCATCCGATACGGCAAATATGCCGTTAACACCCGGTTTACGGCGCCAGTCACTAAGTCCGCATGCAATGTATAACATTGCGGGATTATGCGGGTCGAGTGCAATAGCGGACGGATAACATTCGGCCGGGTTAATATGTGTTACATGGTCCATAAGGCTTATCCATGTGTCATTATCATAGTCATAGCGGTATACGCCTCCGATATCCGTGCGGCAGTAAAGCAGGTTCTTACATGCGGGATGATAAGCAAAACCTGTTACATATCCGCCGCCCGGAATGGACATATGACCGTATTTGTATTGAATATTTTTCATAAGCAGAAAAATCTCCTAGTAAATCTTGTATTCTTTACCCTCTCTTACGAACACCGGAATAATATCAAGCGGAGCATCTACAATTACATTCTGGCCGCCGTCAAACATTTTGCCTGATGCGGCATCTTTCCAGCGCGTTCCCGCAGGAAGATATACGGAACGTGTGAATGTCTGTGCTTCCATAACTGGTGCAACAAGAATATCCGGTCCGAACATATACTCGTCCTCGTATCCCCAGCATGTCTTATCTTCCGGAAAATCATAGAAAAGCGGTCTCATAACCGGTGTTCCGTGAAGATGTGCTTCCATCATGCAGTTTCTCACATAATCTCTTAAATTCTCTCTTATGAAGAGGAATTTCTTCATAATCTCGTAATTCTCCTCGCCGAAACTCCAGACTTCATTGTCCTGTCCTGATGAGAATGTGCGGACACCGTCTATATATTCGACTTCACGCTCATAATAAGGAAGTCTTTCACCGTGAAGACGGAATACAGGACAGAATGCTCCCCACTCAAACCATCTTACAAGAAGCTCCCTGAAAGCAGGATCTTTGCCATCGCCGCCTACAAAACCACCGATATCGCTTGTCCACCATGGGATACCGGCAAGACCCATTGAAAGACCTGCCTGAAGCTGCTCCCTGAAAGCGCGGAAAGTTGAACATATATCGCCCGACCATGTGAGAGTGCCATATTTCTGGCTGCCGGCCCAGGCGCATCTTACAAGGCTCATGATGTCTTTTTCACCGACGGATTTCAGACCGTCATAGAATCCTTTGGCATACATTACTGGATAAATGTTAGTGCACTGGAGCGCCGGGCCTTCATAGTATCTGAATACATCGAAATCATACGGACCGTATTCCGGTTCAGCTTCATCAAGCCAGAAACAGTGGATGCCCTTATCGTAATAATTCTCTTTGCAACGGTCCCAGACAAACTGTCTTGCTCCCGGATGTGTTGCATCGAAAAATGTGGTATCACCCATCCAGTTCATATGGAAACCTGAAGCACGGTCGGTCTTTACAAGGTAGCCGCGGTCGTTCATCTCGCCGTAATTGATGGATTTCTCATCAATGGTAGGCCATACGGAAACTGCAAGTTCCACTCCCAGTTCTTTGAGCTCACGGACCATTCCTTCAGGATCCGGCCAGTCACGCGGTTCAAATCTGAAATCACCCTGTCTTGTCCAATGGAAAAAATCAATTACAACAACATCCATAGGCAGGCCGCGTCTCTTGTGCTCACGGACAACTTTCATAAGTTCATTCTGCGTTCTGTATCTTAATTTACACTGCCAGAAGCCGAGACCGTATTCAGGCATCATAGGGGAAAATCCTGTAGCACGGGCATAATTCTCCTCTATTGCCGCAGGAGTATCTCCTGCGGTTATGAAATAATCAAGTTTTTTGGTGCTCTGTGCAGTCCATTCGGTCTTGTTGTTTCCGAATACAACATTGCCGACAGCAGGATTGTTCCAGAGGAAACCGTATCCTCTGCTTGATATGTAAAAAGGAACACTGGCCTGACTGTTGCGGTGGCAGAGCTCAAGAACGGAACCCTTCTTATCGAGACTCTTATCCTGATACTGGCCCATTCCGTAGATATGCTCGTCATCAAAAGCTTCAAATCTGGCTGCGAGAGAGTAGTCATTGGTTCCCGGAATCGGCTTAAGTTCACGGCCTTCAACTCTTATCGGGACACTGTAGCGGTCTATTCTGTTACGATTGCGCCAATATTCCTCAGTGAGGAGTTCACCCTTATCGTTATAGAAGGAAATCCAGCCTTCAAAAGAAACTTTGGCGGTAATCTTACCGTTGGTTATGGATGCTTCCATGGACGACTGCGAGTGTTTCTTAATTTCTTCTTCGCTGTGCCACCATGGCTCGGTTGTATCAATCTCATGGATATCTATATGACTGTCGGTGCAGGCAGGCTCCACTGTAAGAGCCCAGTTATGTTCATCCATCTTATTTTCCCTGGTCATGCGGACTCTGAGAGAATCCGCGCCCCATGGCGTGATCATTACAACTGCAGAACCGTATTCTATAAGCAGTGAGTTGTCTTTTTGTGAAAATCTCATAAAAACCTCCATTAAAAACATAATAAATATATGATTTCATTGTACAAAAGTGTCAATATGCTTTCAAGCAAAAAAATTTGATGTTTTTTACAGAAAACTATTGACATTCTGAAAAAGTGTGTTATAGTGTTTATAGAACAGATAAAACAGATAGGAGGGATTTTTATGAATATACAGAAATTTACACAGAAATCAGTGGAAGCACTGCAGGATTGTGAGAAGTTAGCATATGAATACGGTAATCAGGAAATAGATCAGGAACATCTCTTAAGATCACTTGTGGATCTTGATGACAGCCTGATTGCCAGTCTCCTTGAGAATATGGGCGTGGATCTTGCCGTATTCCGTTCGGAGGTAGATGCAGCACTTAATCGTAAGACCAAGGTGTCGGGTGATGTGGAACTCCATATCAGCCAGGCTCTTAATAAGGTATTGCTTTGTGCCGAGGATGAGGCTAAGAGCATGGGAGATCAGTATGTTTCTGTAGAACATATTTTTCTTACTCTTATCAAATATCCTAATAAAGAGACGGCACAGATATTCCGTACGTTCGGAATTAACAGGGATTCTTTCCTGAAGGCACTTATGGCAGTCAGAGGTACGAAGCAGGTTACCAGTGATAACCCTGAGGCTACATATGATACACTTAAGAAATACGGTGTGGATCTTGTGGAGCGTGCAAGGGAGCAGAAGCTCGACCCGGTAATCGGCAGGGACAGCGAGATACGTAATGTAATCCGTATCCTTTCAAGGAAGACCAAGAATAATCCGGTTCTTATCGGTGAACCTGGTGTAGGTAAGACCGCAGTTGCGGAAGGACTTGCACAGCGTATCGTTCACGGGGATGTTCCGGAAGGACTTAAGGATAAGACCATATTTTCACTTGATATGGGTGCAATGCTTGCCGGTGCGAAGTACCGTGGTGAGTTCGAGGAACGTCTTAAGGCAGTTCTCGACGAAGTACGCAAGAGCGAAGGTAAGATCATTCTTTTCATAGATGAGTTGCATACGATTGTAGGTGCAGGTAAGACTGACGGCTCAATGGATGCCGGCAATATGCTTAAGCCTATGCTTGCGAGAGGTGAGCTTCACTGCATCGGTGCCACGACACTTGATGAATACCGTAAATATATCGAGAAGGATGCAGCCCTTGAGAGACGTTTCCAGCCGGTAATGGTGGATGAGCCGTCGGTTGAGGATACCATTTCAATACTTCGTGGACTGAAAGAGAGATATGAGGTTTTCCACGGCGTCAAGATTGCGGATAACGCGCTTGTAGCTGCAGCTGAACTTTCACACAGATATATTTCCGACAGATTCCTGCCGGACAAGGCCATTGACCTTGTGGATGAAGCCTGTGCGCTTATTAAGACAGAGCTTGATTCCATGCCTGCAGAACTTGATGAATTATCACGTAAGGTCATGCAGCTTGAAATCGAGGAAGCCGCTCTTAAGAAAGAGACCGATGAAGTCAGTAAGAAGCGTCTTGCCGAACTGCAGGAAGAGCTTGCAGGACTCAGGGATGAGTTTAACGCCGGTAAGGCCAGATGGGATAACGAGAAGGCTTCGGTTGACCGTTTAAGCCATCTTCGTGAGGAGATAGAAGATGTCAATAAGCAGATACAGTTAGCTAAGCGTGAATATAATCTTGAGAAAGCTGCAGAACTCCACCATTTATTACAGCAGAACTCCAGTATGGTAAGCTGCCGGCTCTTGAGAAGGAACTTGCTGAAGAAGAGAAGAAGGTTAATGAGAAAGACCTTTCGCTTGTGCATGAGTGTGTAACAGATGAAGAGATAGCCAAGATTGTATCCAGATGGACCGGTATTCCGGTTGCCAAGCTCAACGAAAGCGAGCGTAATAAGACTCTTAATCTTGCGGATGAGCTTCACCGTCGCGTTATCGGACAGGATGAAGGCGTTACGAAGGTAACGGAAGCCATCATGCGTTCGCGTGCAGGTATCAAGGATCCGAAGAGACCTATAGGTTCGTTCCTTTTCCTTGGTCCTACAGGTGTTGGTAAGACAGAACTTGCCAAGACACTTGCACAGAGTCTTTTTGATGACGAGAACAATATTGTCCGTATCGATATGAGTGAATATATGGAGAAATACTCCGTATCCAGACTTATAGGAGCGCCTCCAGGATATGTAGGATATGAAGAAGGCGGACAGCTTTCCGAAGCGGTAAGGCGTAAACCATATTCCGTAGTTCTTTTCGATGAAATCGAGAAGGCACATCCGGATGTGTTCAACGTACTTCTTCAGGTTCTTGATGATGGACGTATCACTGACTCACAGGGCAGGACGGTTGACTTCAAGAATACGATAATTATTCTTACATCCAACATCGGTTCGCAATATCTTCTTGACGGTATACAGCCTGATGGAAGCATCAGTCCTGAGGCGGAGGCATCTGTTATGAATGATCTCAGAAATCATTTCAGACCTGAATTTCTTAACAGGCTTGATGAGATTATCATGTTTAAGCCGCTGTCCAAGGATAATATCGGTGCAATCGTAGGACTTATGATTGATGAGCTCAATAAGAGACTTGAAGACCGTGAACTCAAGGTTGAACTTACCGATGCTGCAGTTGCCAATGTTTCTGAGAACGGTTATGATCCGGTATACGGTGCAAGACCGCTTAAGCGTTACATCCAGAAGACTGTCGAGACACTCAGTGCCAAACTGATTCTCGAAGCTAAAGTAGGACCGGGAGATGTTATACTTATCGATGTTGACAGCGATGGCAGACTAATTGCCCGTAAGAAGTAAAATTTGCTTGATATTTATTTAAATAGATGTATAATTAGAAATTGTAATACAAGATGGGGTGCTTGCAGAAAGCGGGCTGAGATCAGACCCATAAGCTGATTTGGATAATGCCAACGTAGTGTGATTGTATACAATGACTATGTAATTTGTGTGCAGAGACTCAGTTGGGTCTCTGCATTTTTTGTGGAGATTTATTATGAACATCAGCAGAGAACAACTTATCTTATATGCAGTGACCGACAGGTCCTGGCTTAACGGCCGGACATTATACGAACAGGTGGAGGAAGCACTTGAGGGCGGAACCACACTTGTACAGCTTCGCGAGAAAAATATGCCCGATAAGGATTTTATAAATGAAGCGGTTCTGATAATGGAACTGTGTCACAGATATAATGTGCCACTTATAATAAATGATAGAGTTAATGTCGCAGCCGAAATACATGCAGACGGAGTCCATATCGGTCAGTCCGATATGGATGCGGCAAAAGCAAGGAAAATTCTTGGACCGGACAGCATAATCGGCGTCACCGCAAAGACAGTGGAGCAGGCATTGAAAGCTCAGGCGGAGGGTGCGGATTACCTTGGCAGCGGAGCGGTATTCGGGACAACCACGAAATCAGACGCGAAGCCGATGGATATAGATACTTTGAATGCAATATGCGACAGTGTTGATATTCCGGTAGTTGCGATAGGAGGTATCAATAACGATAATGTTATGAAACTGTCCGGAAGCAGGATTGCGGGAATTGCCGTGGTAAGCGGTATTTTTGATAATGAAGATATTAAAGGCGCAGCCCAATCGTTAAGGGCCAAGGCTTTAAATATAATATCGGGCAGATAAGCCCATACACAGCGGCAGATTGGGGGCACCACCTTAGGTCGCTATACAAAATTAATGCACAAGGAGAAAGACTATGAGAACAGCATTAACAATCGCCGGAAGTGATTCCAGCGGAGGCGCCGGAATACAGGCAGATATTAAGACGATGACCGCGAACGGCGTTTATGCCATGAGCGCGGTTACGGCACTTACTGCCCAGAATACAACCGGCGTAACAGGAATAATGGAAGTAACCGAAGATTTTTTGGCAGAGCAGCTGGATTGTATTTTTACCGATATCTATCCGGATGCGGTAAAGACAGGAATGGTATCATCATCAGGCCTCATTAATGTCATATGTGACAAGCTGGTCGGATACGATGCGAAAAACATCGTGGTTGACCCTGTTATGGTGGCAACGAGTGGAGCCAAGCTTATCAATGACGATGCCATCAGTACATTGAAAAATAAATTACTGCCTCTCGCAACAGTGATAACTCCCAATATACCGGAAGCTAAAGAACTTTCGGGCATGGAAATCGCCTCGGAGGATGATATGGTGAAAGCTGCGGAAGCTATCTGTGACAGATACGGCTGCTCCGTTCTTCTAAAAGGAGGACACAGCCTCAATGACGCCAACGATCTTCTGTGGCAGAAGGGCATGGAGCCGGTATGGTTCTACGGAAAGAGAATTGACAATCCGAACACACACGGAACCGGATGCACTTTATCATCGGCGATAGCATCCAATCTTGCCAAGGGTTATGACCTTACGTCATCGGTGAGATATGCCAAGAATTATATTTCGGGCGCACTTGCGGCGATGCTTGACCTCGGTAAGGGAAGCGGCCCTATGAATCATGCTTTTGCAATAGAAGGAGAATTTATCAATGAGTGAGAAAAAAACATCCGTTTTCAGTAATGGATTAATATGGTTTGGAGCAGGCGTATCGATAGCGGAGATTATTACGGGTACATACCTCGCACCGCTTGGTTTCACGAAAGCGATGCTTGCGATTGTTATAGGACATGTGATAGGCGCACTTATGATGTTTGCGGCCGGAATGATCGGAGCAAGAGAAGAAAAAAGTGCAATGGAAACCGTTAAGATGAGTTTCGGTAAGAAAGGCGGACTTCTTTTTGCTGTGCTTAATATATTACAGCTTGTCGGCTGGACGGCCATCATGATTTATGACGGTGCGGTTGCAGCTAACGGCATTCTCGGCACGGGAATCTGGGTATGGGCTGTTGTAATCGGAGTACTTATTCTTGTGTGGATACTTATCGGTCTTACCAATCTCGGTAAAGTCAATACAATCGCAATGGCGGCTTTGTTTGTCTTATCGATCATCCTTTTTAAAGTCGTATTTTTCGGCAAAGGTGTACGCATTACAGATATAGTAAGCAGCGAAGGACTTTCCTTCGGAGCCGCTGTTGAACTTGCGGTTGCAATGCCTCTTTCATGGCTTCCGCTTATAAGTGATTACACAAGAGAAGCTGCCAAGCCTGTCAGGGCAACAGCTGTAAGCGTTGTAACATATAGCATTGTAAGTATCTTTATGTACACAATCGGAATGGGAGCCGCTCTTTTTACGGGAGAAAGCGACATTGCCAGTATACTCGTTAAGGCAGGACTCGGAGTTGTAGGCCTTCTTATCGTTATTTTTTCAACGGTTACGACAACATTCCTTGATGCTTATTCTGCCGGTGTATCATGTGTGTCTATTACTTCCAAGATCAAGGAAAAATGGGCTGCCGTAGTCGTTACGGTAATCGGTACGATTGCTGCAATTGTATATCCTATGGACAACATTACTGATTTTCTCTACCTTATCGGTTCGGTATTTGCACCGATGATAGCGGTTCAGATAGCGGATTATTTCATATTAAGGAAGGCTGACTCGATAGACAAGGGCTTCAATTGGAGAAATCTTATCGTGTGGCTCGCAGGTTTCGCGGGATACCGCGCGCTTATGCATGTGGACACGCCTGTCGGCAACACGCTCCCTGATATGGTCATCACAATCGTTCTCTGCCTGATTGTGGAGAAAATTGCCAAGGCAATCTTAAAAAACAAATACTAAGACACTTTGTCCTCTTTCGGACAGGGTGCGGAAAAGAGGACAAAAATGAATTACAAATCAAACCTTAAAAAAATGACATTAACAGCTATTTTTGTGGCAATATCGGTTGTCGGAAGTATGTTTTCGTTTCCGGTATTCGGCTCAAAATGCGCTCCGGTACAGCATCTTGTAAACATATTATGTGCCGTTACTGTAGGACCGTGGTGGGGTCTTGCACAGGCTTTTGCTGCTTCGCTTATAAGAAATCTTACCGGCCTCGGAACATTGCTTGCCTTTCCGGGAAGCATATGCGGTGCTTTAATCGGAGGACTTTTATACAAGGCACTTAAGAAACTTCCGTTTGCATATATCGGTGAGGTTTTTGGAACGGGCGTGATCGGCGGCATGCTGGCGTTCCCTATAGCACGCCTTATCATGGGTAATACCTCGGCAGCGTTGTTCACATTCGTAATTCCTTTCCTTATAAGCACATGCGGCGGAACAATAATTGCGATAATCATTACAGTGCCGTTAAAACAGACCGGTGTTTTATCCAAAATCAGAGAAAATCTGGAGAACTGATAATATGAAAGTAACAGAAGAGTATGCAAAAAAATTATATCGGCAGATACGGTCAGCAAGACCGGTCATCCATTGCATTACCAACACTGTCACGGTCAATGACTGCGCCAATGTACTGCTTGCCTGCGGGGCTTCGCCCACAATGGCGCACCATCCGGCGGAGGTGGCGGAAATAACAAGCGCTGCCTCGGCTCTGGTATGTAATCTCGGCGCAACGGAGAATTACGATGCCATGGTAAATGCCTGCAAGGCAGCCGGTGAGGTTAAGCATCCGGTGGTTATCGATCCGGTAGGAATCTCAGGTTCAGCGTTCAGACGGAATTTTATCAATGAGCTTATAAAGATAAATACACCTGCATGTATACGCGGTAATTATTCGGAAATACGTGCCCTTATGGAAAACCGCAATACGATAACAGGCGTGGATGCAGCCGATAAGAAAATAGATATATCCGGCATGAAATCTTATGCGGCAGCGCACAATACAATCCTTATAGCATCGGGTGCGACGGATGTCATAACCGACGGAAAGGATGTAATTTATTGTAATAATGGCGATAGCATGATGGCCCGGATAACGGGAAGCGGCTGCATGCTTTCTGTGCTGATAGGAGCTTTCTTATCTGTTGACTCTTCTGTTTATTCGGCTGCAGCCTGCTGTTGTATGTACGGCGCGGCTGGAGAGATTGCCGCCGGCATGACCCGTGAAAGCGGCGGCGGAACAATGACTTTTCACGATAAATTCATCGATGTGATTTCATTGATTGAATCGCAGTCGTTGCTCTTTATACTTTAATTCTAAACATGTATATGTTACAATATTACCATTAATATTTCAGGATGGTTTTATTATGGAGAGAGAATCTTTTAAATCAAGGCTTGGCTTTATACTGGTCAGTGCCGGATGCGCAATCGGAATAGGCAATGTATGGCGTTTTCCGTATGTCGTCGGACAGAACGGCGGCGGAATATTTGTGATTTTGTATCTGGTATTCCTTATTATCATGGGACTCCCGGTTCTTACTATGGAACTTGCAGTCGGCAGGGCCAGCAGGAAAAGTGCAGTATTATCGTATAAAGCACTTGAAAAGCCTAAGGCAAAATGGCATATTCACGGCTGGTTTGCGATGCTTGGGTGCTATATACTTATGATGTATTACACTACAGTGTCAGGCTGGATGTCATCATATTTCTTTAAATTTGTAACTGGAGAATTTAAAAATGGAATGGATTCCGCGGCAACGGGCGCGGTATTTACCAATCTTCTGGACGACCCGGTGCAGATGTTGATCTGGATGGGACTTACGGTTGTTGTCGGATTTCTGGTATGCAGCCGCGGACTCCAGAACGGACTTGAGAAAATAAGCAAGATAATGATGGTGGCATTACTTGGACTTATTGTCGTGCTTGCAGTGCACAGCATTATGCTTCCGGGAGCATCCAAAGGAATAGAATTTTATCTTGTACCGAATATCGACCGCGTCAAAGAAGTCGGTGTCGGTAATGTGGTTTCCGCTGCGATGAATCAGGCTTTCTTTACGCTAAGTCTTGGCGTTGCTGCGATGGAAATTTTCGGAAGTTATATGAGTAAGGATAATACGCTCGCCGGAGAAGGAATAAAAATATGCGGACTTGATACGTTTGTAGCGATAATGGCGGGACTTATTATTTTTCCGGCATGCTTCAGCTACGGTGTTGATGTCAGTCAGGGACCGAGCCTTATATTTGTGACATTACCGAATGTGTTTGTAAATATGGAAGGCGGAAGAATCTGGGGTTCACTGTTCTTCTTATTTATGACATTTGCGAGCTTTTCAACTATTATGGCGGTATTTGAAAATATTATGTCATTCTGCATTGATATGTTTGGATGGAGCCGTAACAAAGCTGCGATTATTAACTGTATTGTGATTCTTATTGCAAGCGTTCCGTGTGTGCTTGGGTATAATCTTTGGAGCGGACTCCATATTATCGGAGGACGGGATGTGCTTGACAGCGAGGATTTCATAGTAAGCAATCTGCTGCTGCCGATAGGTTCACTTGTGTATACGCTTTTCTGCGTGACCAGATGGGGCTGGGGCTTTGATAATTATATTGACGAGGCCAATACCGGAAAGGGTGCCCGCATTGCGCGCCGTCTGAAACCGTATTTTAAATTCGTATTGCCTGTGCTTATCGTAATCATAATTGTGCAGGGATTTATAAAGTAGAATCATGACAGAATTACAGAGAAAATTATTTGAATTACAGGACACGGAATACGGGGATTTTCACAGCAGACTTATGCCGACAATCGATAGGGAAAGAATTATCGGCATAAGGATGCCGGTGTTAAGAAAATTTGCCGCGGATTTTGTCCGGACTGATATGGCAGCGTCTTTTCTTGAAGAGCTGCCACATTATTATTATGAAGAAAATAACCTTCATATGATGATTTTATGCGGTATCAAAGACTACAATAAATGTCTTGCCGGGATACAGAAGTTTCTTCCGTACATTGATAACTGGGCAACCTGCGATCTGCCGGAGCCGAAATGTTTCAGAAAGCATAAAGAAGAACTTTTTCCGGTTATCAAAGAATGGATCGCGTCGGATAGGACATATACTGTAAGATACGGAATTGGCATACTTATGCGGTTGTATCTTGATGATGGTTTTAAGGAAGAATATCTGGAATTGGCTGCAGCTGTGCGCTCCGAAGAATATTATGTCAATATGATGATAGCATGGTATATGGCAACAGCTCTTGCCAAACAATGGGATAGTACGATACCGTATATCACGGGCAGAAAGCTTGATGTGTGGGTACATAACAAGACGATACAAAAAGCCGTTGAAAGCTTCCGCATAAGCAATGAACAGAAAGAAATTCTTAAGTCATTAAGAATAAAAAGCAGGTGATGAAATGGATTGGGACAGCATAATTAATCTCAGACATGAATTGCATAAGATACCTGAGAAGTCATTTTGTGAAAAATTTACTTCAGACACTATCAAAAATTATATCAGAAAAAATACATCCTGGGAAATAGAAGAACTGGAGAATAATGCATTCATTGTGCATTGTAAGCCTGATAATGCTCCGGCGAATGATGCCATTGCATTCAGGGCGGACATGGATGCGGTATGTGCGGGCGGCCATAACGAACCCGGACATTACTGCGGTCATGACGGACATTCTTCCATTCTTGCCGGACTGGCAGTAAGTCTGTATGAGAACAGGAACAGGCTTGATGGGAATGTGTATCTTGTTTTTCAACCGGCGGAAGAGACAGGCAAGGGAGCATTGGTCTGCCGTGATATAATCAGAGATAAAAATATCAAAGAGATATACGGTTTACATAATATACCGGGATACCGGATGGGAGATGTCCTTATAAGAAAAGGCACATTTGCCTGCGCCTCAACAGGAATATCCATAAAATTTACCGGAACGCCAAGCCACGCAGCGTACCCGGATGCGGGACTTAACCCATGTATCAGTCTTGCCGGACTGCTTATCGAATTGCAAAATCTTACTAAGGATATGCAAAGTGATGGCGGAATAGTCATGATGACGGTCATCGGAATCGAAGCCGGAAGTGACAATTACGGCGTGTCGGCATCGGAGGGAACATTAAGGCTTACGTTAAGAGCCGAGAGAGGCGTTGTATTCGATGAACTGGTGTCGCAGATAGAAAATAAAGCGCGCATCTATGCCGCAAATGGCGGATTTGATATTGAAATCGAACGCATTGAACCGTTTCCTGCTACCGAAAATAAAGATAAATCCGTTGAAAAAGTAATAAAATGTGCCGAAAGACTGGGACTTAACGTGCAGGAACTTAAAGAACCTATGCGCTGGTCGGAGGATTTCGGATATTATCTTCAAGAGTGTGACGGAGCATTCTTTGGAATCGGGGACGGAGAAAATTATGCACAGCTTCATACGGTGCAATACGAATTCCCTGATGAAATAATTAAGAATGCCGTCAGACTTTTTACGGAACTCGCACTGGCGGCAGTGCCGCCTGCGGATATATCCGATATGTAAAATTCTTCTCTTGTAAGGAATGGATTTACGCTGGTTGAATGGGGCGGCGCGGTTATAGGCTGATATACAGATTAAGAACTCCGGTCATGTTATGTGGCCGGAGTTTTGCATACTTGCATATGTTTTATGATGTGATATAATCATAGAGAACTAAATTAGCATAAAGGTGATTAATAATGAATTTAAGTGAAGACTCTAAATTTACGGTCAGACCTCTGACCAAAGATGATGTAGAGCAATATAACGCATTGTTAAGATATGCATTTCAGGTTACGGAACAGGATCTTGCCGAGACCGGATGGAAGGATGATGAAATCCAGCAGTCCAAGTTCCCGGTGCTTGAAAGAGCAGATGTACTCGGATGCTTTGATGATGATGAACTGGTATCACAGTTTGCGGTATATCCGCTTGATATGAATATATACGGACGCAAATACTCTGTGGGTTTTGTGACAAGTGTATGTACATATCCGGAGTATACGGGTCATGGAATCATGAAAAATCTCATGAGACGTGGTCTTACGCGCATGAAGGAAAACGGTAAGTCATTTGCACTTCTCTATCCATATTCCATACCGCTTTATCGTAATCTCGGATGGGAAATCATATCCAATAAGATGACATATATCGTTAAGGATACACAGATTCCGCGTAAGATAGAAGAACCGGGATATGTCAAACGTGTCGACTGGGATGATAACGAATTTGTGAATCTGCATACCAGGTTTGCCGAACAGACACACGGATGCCTGTACCGCAATAATCTTGCGTGGGAAGAATACTGGAGATGGGATGAGGATGATACATCAGTTGCTATATATTATTCTCATGACGGAACCCCACAGGGATATATGGTATATATGATAAGTTCGGATATAATGCATATCAAGGAGATGATCTATCTTAACAGGGAGGCACAGCTCGGCCTCTGGGAATATGTATATGCACATGATTCCATGATAGATGAAGTTCACGGTAATAATTATTACAGTGAGCCGATTGCATTTGAACTGGATGACAGTGACATTAAGGAAACGATACGTCCGTACGCAATGGGAAGAATAATCGATTTCGGGCAGTTTATAAGCGATTATGCATGTAATCCGAAGGGAAAGAATGTTACTATCAGATTTGATATCGAAGATGACCTGCTTGAATGGAATAACAGTGAATATACCGTGCGTTTTAAGAAAGGCGCATGCAGCCTTACTGATGAAGAACCGGATTATGTTCTGAAGATGTCCATAGGAACGCTTACTACACTTTTTATGGGGTATAAGACTGCGGACAAATTATATAACATGAATAGAATTATCGGAGACATTAAGGCAGTTGAAGCACTTGATAATATTCTATATCATGAAATACCTTATGTATCAGATTATATTTAGAGGATAAAAATATGACTTTGAGAGATTTGAAAATCGGCGAAAGTGCGGTTATACGCACCGTCGGAGGCGAAGGTGCATTAAGACAGCACTTTCTTGATATGGGTGTAATTCCGGGAGCTGAAGTCACGGTCGTGAAGTTCGCACCGATGGGCGACCCGATGGAATTGCAGATACACTGTTACGAATTGACGCTGCGACTTGCAGATGCCAAACAGATTGAAGTTGAGCCTATCGATAGCAGGTCCAGAAGACATGAGAGCGCAAAAGGCGTAAACAATACCGTCCATCCGGGACTTGGTGAGGATGGTAAATATCATGTCAAGGCGGATGAGAATCCATTGCCGGATTCCCAGATTCTTACATATGCTCTTGTCGGCAACCAGAACTGCGGCAAGACGACACTTTTTAACCAGCTTACCGGCTCCAACCAGCATGTCGGTAATTTCCCGGGAGTTACGGTTGACAGAAAGGACGGCCCGATAAAAGGATACAAAAACACGCTTGTAACGGACCTGCCAGGAATATATTCGATGTCCCCGTACAGTAATGAAGAGATAGTATCGCGTAATTTTGTACTTGATGATAAGCCTGAAGCGATAATAAACATAGTTGATGCAACCAATATCGAACGTAATCTGTATCTGACAATGCAGCTTCTTGAAATGAACATTCCGATGGTAGTTGCGCTTAATATGATGGATGAGGTTACCGGAAACGGCGGCACAATAGATGTCAACGGAATGGAGTCCATGTTAGGAGTGCCGGTTGTACCTATATCAGCGGCTAAGAATGAAGGTGTTGATGAACTTATAAAACATGCCATTCATATTGCCAAATATCAGGAACGTCCCGGCAGGCAGGATTTCTGTGATGAGAATGATTTTGGCGGGGCAGTGCACCGCTGCATTCATTCCATAGCGCATCTTATTGAAGATCATGCAGAGACAGCCGGAATACCTGTACGCTTTGCAGCATCAAAGCTTATAGAGGGTGACAGCCTGATTCTGGAGAAATTGAACCTTGATAAGAATGAGATTGAGACACTTGAGCATGTTGTCATCCAGATGGAGAAAGAACGCGGACTTGACAGAAGTGCAGCGATTGCTGATATGCGGTTCTCATTCATCGAGAAAGTGTGTGAGAAAACTGTTGTCAAACCCAAAGAAAGCAAAGAAAGACTGCGCAGTGAGAAAATAGACCGTATTCTGACCGGCAAGTACACAGCAATTCCATGTTTTATAGCGATAATGGCAGCCGTATTTATATTGACATTCAACGTAATAGGCGCGGGACTTCAGAAGCTTCTTGAGATGGGCATAGATGCCCTGACGGGGGCTGTTGACAAGGGATTGAGTGCGGCCGGTGTAAATTCGGCATTGCACAGTCTTGTTATAGATGGTATATTTGCGGGCGTCGGTTCGGTGCTGTCATTCCTTCCGATCATCGTAACATTGTTTTTCTTCCTGTCACTTATGGAAGACAGCGGATATATAGCGAGAGTTGCGTTCTTTATGGATAAACTGCTGCGTAAAATAGGACTTTCCGGCCGAAGCATCGTTCCGCTTTTGATCGGATTCGGATGTACGGTTCCCGCAGTAATGTCTACGAGGACACTTCCAAGCGAAAGAGACCGTAAGATGACGATTTTACTGACCCCGTTTATGAGCTGTACGGCGAAGCTTCCGATATATGCATTTTTTGTGAGCGCGTTTTTCCCGGGCAAGGGCGGAATAGTGATGACGGGATTATATTTTCTGGGAATTGCGGTAGGTATTCTTGTTGCATTTATTTTTAAAAAGACATTATTTAAAGGCGAGGCGGTTCCTTTTGTGATGGAGCTTCCTAATTACAGACTTCCGGGAATTAAGAATGTTGCGCAGTTGTTGTGGGAGAAAGCTAAAGATTTCCTGCAGCGTGCATTTACCATAATTTTGATTGCGACAATGGTAGTGTGGTTTTTACAGAGCTTCAACTGGCATTTCAATATGGTAAGCGATTCATCGGAGAGCATACTGGCTTCCGTAGCCGGATTTATTGCGCCGGTATTTGCACCGTTGGGACTCGGCGACTGGCGTGTGGTCACATCGCTTATAAGCGGATTTATGGCCAAGGAGAGTGTTGTGTCCACATTGGAAATTCTGTTTGGCAGCAGCGTGTCAACGGCATTTACCACACTTTCGGCAGTTTCATTGTTGGTATTCAGCCTCCTGTACACACCGTGTGTGGCAGCCATATCTTCAATAAGAAGAGAACTCGGGCATAAATGGGCAGTTTCATTGTGTAGCTATTCAATAA
>ENA-OPCS01000937-OPCS01000937.1-human-gut-metagenome-genome-assembly--contig:-NODE-937-length-19265-cov-2.459813_pt1 | contig 19265 bp, 16 predicted proteins | sample MGYA00241256_ERZ501492 | MGnify/ENA primary metagenome ERZ501492 (study PRJEB25962, sample SAMEA2042512) | human gut metagenome | biome: human gut; feature: human-associated habitat; material: faeces... | reverse complement strand
CCCGCCGATAGTATCTTCTTCCGGTTCTTCAAATTTAATATGCAAAAGGTCTGTAATATCGTCAAGCAGCACCATGCCGTCAAACTCATAAGTGCCGTCGGCGCGGTGCACAACTTCTTCCTCCTTATCGGCGTCATGCTCGTCCTGAATGTCACCGACAATTTCCTCAAGCAAATCTTCCATGGTTACAAGCCCTGCCGTGCCGCCGTATTCATCTGCCACAACAACAAGCTGCACGCGTTTTTGCTGCATGGTCTGCAAAACCTTGCTTATATCCATGCTTTCCGGCACTACCATAATCGGGCTCATGCGCGAACGCATATCAAAATTTTCTTTTTCGCTGTCTTTAATGTTAATAAGGCTGCGCACATGCACAACACCAAGCACATGGTCCTTATCCTCATGCACCAGCGGGTAGCGCGTATGCCTTGTAGCCATTACTTTGGCGATGTTTTTTTCAAAACTGTCTTCAACGTACAGGCATACCATATCCTGACGCGGCACCATAACTTCACGCGCCACGCGGTCGGCAAAGTCAAAAACATTATCAAGCAGGCGGCTTTCCATATGGTCAAGCTTGCCGCCCTGTTCACTGGCGCTTACAATCATACGCAGTTCTTCCTCACTGCGCGAAATATCTTCCGTCGGTACCTTATCCATTTTTAATGCTTTAAGCACCGCCTTGGCTGCTTTATTAAAAAACACAACCAGCGGGTACATTAAATAATGGAAAAATATCAGCGGATAAGCTATTGCCATTGCCGCGTGCTCCACATGCGCAAGGCTGATAACCCTCGGCACAAGCTCGCCGAACACAACATGCACAAACACAATCAGCAAAAATGCGCATAAAACAACTACGCCGTCGTCATACCAGTGCTCACCGATTAAATCAAAGCCGTCGGCAATAATGCCTGCCAGAAGCGGGCCGCAAAACCAGCCCAAAATCAGCGATGACGCCGTTATACCAAGCTGAACTGCGCTGATATAAGTATCACGCTTCTGCGTCATTTTAAGCACCAGCTCCGCGCGGCTGTTGCCCTGGGCAATAAGCTCTTCAAGCCTTGCCGGGCGGATGCTTACCAAGGCATATTCAGATACAACAAAAAATGCGTTTAAGCCTGTAATTAAAAAGGCGGCCAAAATTTTTAATAAATCCGCCACGTGACTGTCAATAAGTCATCTCTCCCCACATAAATAAATTAGCTGCTGTAGCCAAACTGTTTTAAGGCTTTGTCCTTGTTGCGCCAGTCGGGCTTAACTTTAACCCACAAATCCAAAAATACCTTGTCGCCCAAAAGCGCTTCAATGTCGCTGCGGGCTTCCAGGCCTATCTTTTTAAGCAGGCTGCCCTTGGCGCCTATAACAATGCCCTTCTGCGATTCGCGCTCCACAAAAATGGTAGCGCGGATATAAATATCGTTGTTGGTACGCACTTTAAATTCTTCAACCTCAACAGCAACGGAATGAGGAATTTCGTCGCGCGTATTTGTCAAAACTTTTTCGCGTATCATTTCGGCTGCAATTACGCGTTCCGGCTGGTCGGTTATCATGTCCTCATCATAATATGCAGGCCCTTCCGGCAGATGCTTGGTAATTTCATCTACCAGCGCTTTAAAATCAGTGTCCTGCAAGGCAGATACCGGCACCACGGCGGCAAAATTATAATCGTTTACGTAATTGGCAATAATGCCGAAAAGTTTTGATTTATCCTCCAGCTTGTCAACCTTATTGGCAACAAGTATTACCGGAGTTTTAACTTTTTTAAGCTGTTCGATAATGTAATCTTCGCCTGCGCCGCGCTTTTCGCTCACATCAACAACAAAAAGAATTACGTCTACCTCTTTTAACGTGCTTTCTGCCGCGCGCACCATATACTGCCCAAGTTTGTGGTGTGGTTTGTGAATGCCCGGCGTGTCGAGAAACATAATCTGCGCGTTATCAGTATTTAAAATGCACATAATTTTATTGCGCGTTGTTTGCGGACGGTCGCTCATAATGGCAATTTTTTCGCCGATAAGCGCGTTTGTTAATGTGCTTTTGCCAACGTTAGGCCTGCCAACCATAGCGGCAAAGCCTGTGTAATGTTTGTTCTTTTCTATTTTATTTCTCTCCTTTGTTATTCATGCTTTCCTGCCCAAAACCGTAGGGCAGCAGTTCTTCTGCCGTCATGGTTTTGGTTTCTTCCTTTAAATTGCCCATAACAACAAGCGGTATGCCAAACTCGGCAATTACCTGCCGGCATGCTCCGCAGGGCGCCACCGGTTCGGGGCTGTCCGCCGCCACCGCCAGCATTTTAAACCTGCGCTCACCGGCGCAAACTGCCGCAAATATGGCGTTGCGCTCCGCACAGCAGGTTAAGCCGTAACTGGCGTTTTCTATATTGCAGCCTGTATAAACCCTGCCGCTTTCGGCCAGCAGCGCCGCGCCAACGGCAAAGTGCGAATAAGGTGCATAGGCATTTTGGCGCGCTTTGAGCGCTATTTTCATCAGTTCTTTTGCGTCCATTATCTGCCGCCTTCTAAAAATTCCTCGCTCAGTTCAATCTCGCGCAGGGCTTCTTCTTCTTTGGCACGCATAATTACCTTGTCTTCTTCCGTCATGTGGTCATAACCGAGCAGATGCAAAAGCCCGTGTACGGCAAGGTAAACCACTTCGCGCGTCAGCCCGTGCCCAAATTCTTCGCCCTGGCGCTGCGCAGTTTCGGCAGAAATTATAATATCGCCCAAAAGATGTTCTTCCGGCGCGTCTAACAGTTCCGGCTCATCTTCGCCGCCTTCGTCAAGCGCAAAGCTTAAAACATCGGTCGGGCGGTCAACATCCCTGTATTCACGGTTCAGGCGGTGTATTTCTTCGTCATCAACAATGGTAATGTCAACTTCCGTCTGCTCTGTAAGCCCGTGCAGGCGTGCAGCAGCATTCAGCCCGGCAACAAGCCTGCTCTTTAAAGCATCATCTATTACTATTTTGTCCTGGTCATTTTCTAACGTTATCAGCATGTTTTTTCTCCCGTTTATGCTTTTCTTTTTCGTATTCTTCGTATGCGCGGATAACGGCACCGACAATTTCGTGGCGCACAACATCCGTTTCGCCAAAATTTACCACGCCAATACCGGGAGTATTGCGCAAAATATAGGCAGCCTGCTTTAAACCGCTCTTTTTTCCGCCCGGCAGGTCTATCTGGGTAACGTCGCCCGTTATAACCATTTTAGAACCGAAACCGAAACGGGTTAAAAACATTTTCATCTGCTCCGGCGTGGTATTCTGCGCCTCGTCCAGAATGATAAACGCTTCGTTCAGCGTGCGACCGCGCATATACGCCAGCGGCGCAACCTCAATCGTGCCGCGGGTAATATATTTCTGAAAGGTTTCATTGCCAAGCATGTCATAAAGCGCATCATACAAAGGGCGCAGGTAAGGGTCTACTTTATCCTGCATATCGCCGGGCAAAAAGCCTAATTTTTCACCGGCTTCAACGGCAGGGCGCGTTAAAATAATACGCTCAACTTCTTTGTTTTTCAGCGCCTTAACAGCAAGCGCCACGGCCAGGTAAGTTTTGCCTGTACCGGCAGGCCCTATGCCAATGGTAATCGCATTACGGCGGATTGCGTCAATATAATTCCACTGCCCCAGTGTTTTTGCCTTAACCTGCCTGCCGCGCCTTGTTACGATAATCGTATCGGCATACATGCGGTGCAGTGCGTCAAGCTGCGCTTCGGCAATCATGCGTATGCTGTAACGCACATCGTGCGTGGTAATGGCAGCACCCCGACGCTCCAAAAACAGCAGCTCCTTAAAAAGGTTCTCCAGCTGCTTTACTTCTTCTTCGCTGCCGCTGAAACTGATTACATTACCGCGCGCTACGATTTTAGCGTCATAGCACTCCTGAATAACGCGCAAAAGTTCGTCATTACGCCCCAGAATGGCCAGCATCTCCTGCTGGTCCTGTACTTCAATCAAGCCTTCGCTTTGCATTAAAGTCAAGTCCGCGCTCCTTTCATTACTGCTTAATAGTTATTTTGTTAATTACAACATCTTTTAAAGGTTTGTCGTTAGCGTCGGTTGCCACTTTGCCAATGCGGTAAACAACTTCCATGCCTTTGGTTACTTTGCCAAACACGGCATGTTTGCCGTCAAGCCACGGGCAGTCGCGCAGCGTGATGAAAAACTGGCTGCCGCCGGTATCAGGGCCTGCGTTAGCCATGGAAAGCACGCCCGGCCCATCGTGAAGCAGCTTGCTGCTGAACTCATCCTTAATGGTATAACCGGGGCCGCCCATGCCGGTTCCCGTCGGGTCGCCGCCCTGAATCATAAAATTGTCGATAACGCGGTGAAAAATTACACCGTTGTAAAAGCCTTTGTTGGCAAGGTCAATAAAATTTTTGCAGGTATTCGGCGCCAAATCGGTTGCCAGAGCCACTTCAAAATTGCCCATATTGGTTTCAAACACCGCCGTTGCCGGAGGCATTGCTTCTTTCTGCGGTTCGCTGCCGCAGGCACTTACAGCCACGCTGCACATAAGCATTATTAACAGTAACAGTTTTTTCAAAACCATTCCTCCCAAAATTTAAAAATAGTTATAAGTATATTATACCTCTTAAAAGACTCGCGCGTCAAAAATTACAGGCGCGAACGCAGCCAGCCGATAACTTCTTCCGCCGCTTTATTGCTGTGATTGGTAAAACTGTGGTCGGCGCCGTTTACAATAACCAGTTTTTTCGGCCGCCCGGCAAGAGCAAAGCTGCGCTGCGCCTGCTCTACATTAACGGTTTCATCCTCACTGCCGTGAATTACAAGCAGCGGGCGCTTCTGCCACGCTTTAAGCATTGCCTGCAAATCGTAATTATCAAGATCACTTACAAAATCCGGCGTCAGCGTAATGCTGCCGCGTTCATCCTCCAAATTAAGCGTTTCTCCGTTTTTTAAACGGTTGTAATTCTCGCTGCCCAGCGCATTTTTAAAAGTAGCGTGCAAATCATTCGGCGTTGCCCATAAAGCAAGCCCTGCAATTTCGCTGCGGCGCGAAGCAGTAACCAACGAAGCCGCTCCGCCCATGCTGCGCCCCAGTAAAAAAATACGCGGATTTTTATATTCTTTCACTGCAAAATCAAGCACAGCATTCAGTTCTTCAATCTGATGCGAAAGAATCTGGCTGCCGGTAAAATTAAAACGCAGAACGTTCACAAACAGCGATGCCATCTGCGAAAGATACGCCGCCCTGCCGCCGCCTTCCATACTGCCGCGGAAACCGTGCGCCATTATTAAAAGGTTGTTCGGTGCTTCATCATCCTGGCACGGCTGAAACTTAGCGTCCATATCGCCATACGGGCCGCTTATTTTTAAAGATTCATCAAATTTAACTCTCATTATACAATCCTTCTTTTATATGGTTATGCTTATATTATATCAAAACCAATAAAAAATATAAAACAATAAAATATTAAAAATAGTTTACAAAACCGGCACTTTAAATATTATTTTACTTAAAATTAAAAACTATTGACAAAAACAACCTGCCATGGTATTATTACTATTGTTCCGTGACACCACGGACATTAAAAACGTGCCGAAGTGGCGGAATTGGCAGACGCACTTGACTCAAAATCAAGCGTGGTTACCCCACGTGCCGGTTCGAGTCCGGCCTTCGGCACCAAATTAAAATTTACGCTTCTGAATTTAGTTCAGAAGCGTTTTTGTTTGTATAACCTTATTCCTTATCAGCATCAGCATTTTCCAGCAGCATACGCATGCCGTTAAACATTTCTTCCTGCTGCGGCAAAATTATTTTTTCACGTTCGGACGTTACCTGTTCAAATACAGGCTGCATTATTTCACGGGCAAAACTATACCTGTAATCACTGGCATACATATCTTTCAACAAACCGCCGTCAATTGTATCTTTTAGTATATCGGCAATTTTTTCTGCCTCTTTCTGGCTTATAAGAAATTCGCCTGCCATATCTTTAAAAACTTCTTCAATAATTTCAACCATTTCTTTGGCATCGTCTTCAATAAATTCATCCAGCACGGCTGAAGAAACACTGTTAGCGGCTGAACCGCCGACAAATGAACCTATCAGCCCGCCAACCAAACCTCCTACGGCAGTACCTATTACCGGAACTACAGAACCAAGTGCCGCGCCGGCAGAAGCACCTCCGACCCAACCTGCCGTACCGCCTGCAACCGTTGCAGTAGTATTTGTAATATTTTTAAAAAGCTGAGCTGCAGAAATTCTGCCACGGAAAATATTTATAATATCTACACTCGAAAGCACAACAACAGAAGCTGCCGCTGTTACTACATTGCCGCGCAGCAATTTGGACGCACTTTTCATAGCTGCCGCACCGTAAATATTTTTTCCTGTCCGCAGCGCGTTAACCAGCATTTGTGATGCTTTGGGGCCCATCAAATTTACAATAGCATCACTGCTGGCCTTAAAAGCACCATTCAAAACTGATTTTTGCAGCTGGCTTGTAACTACTGCTGTTAAAAATGCCGTGCCGCCTACTTTTAAACCTGCTGCTGCCGCAGATTCCAAAGCTACATCAACATCTTCGCCGCGCCATAACGATATTGCAAATGTCAGCCCGGCACTAAGGCCAAAGCTATATGCGGCAATAACAACACCATTGGCAGCGTCAAACGTAATGGATTCCACCGTACCGGCTTTAGCAATATTTTTAGCCTGCTCATAGGTAAAATTACCTTTGCGCACAATTTCTTTAGCTTTGGCCGGGTCTGTAACGCCAGGCACCTGCCCTTTTTTTATACGCTCTGCCATTGCTTTAACGGCATCATCATATTTATCAAGCGGAACCTCTATCTGCATTGGGCTGCCATCAGCATTAAAATAACGGAAACGGTCATTTTCAAAGCATTCTTTTATACATTTAGCGCCTGTTTTGCAGTATTTAGACTGAATGTTTACACCGTCCACAATCCTGTCCGCACCATTTTTTGCATTATTATCTCCGGCAATCACGGAATCCTTTCCGTGCAAAATATCATACAGATGATTGGCTCGTTCGGCGGCAAAACCATGCCCGCGCGGTGTACTGAATTTATCTATACCGTAATTGTTTGCGGCATTACTTATGTTGCCATAGACATTAGCGGCAGCTTCCGCACCAACGGATTTCTTTTGTTTTTTATCTTCCGTAACCATAATGCCTCCAGTATTTTAAATAATCATTAACAGGATATCTTTATTATAACTCTTTTGATAAATTAATTAAACATAATAAAACAGCCTGCACGGTATATCCATGCAGGCTTAAATTTTAATTTTTATTATGATATTTGGCATCCAATCCGCCGCTGAACCATCTGCCATTTAAAATATTTTTTATAATGTAGTTTTTGCTGTCAGCATTAAGGCTGTTGTCTGCTTCAAGTTCTTTTAAAATTCCCTCATAGCTGGTATCATTGCTTCGCTGATAAACTTTTGCCTGCTTGCCGTCAGCATCAAAAACAGTTTCTGCGCGGTTTGGCGGTGTCCATGCCTCCCATTTTCCCGATAGTAAGGCGTTATTGGGGTCGCCGGTACGGATAAATGCTGCCAGCGATGCTATAAAAATATCACTTAACTCCTGCGGACCGGATTTAGCAAAAACATCTGTACCCACCGTATACGGATAAGGCTGGTCTGTTAAGAACGGCAAAAAGATGCCATGCGTAGCGCCGGTTTTAACTGCATAAGTTTCTCCAACCACTGCCGGGTCATGCCCAAAATCAAACATGCAGACATATATCGGAGCTTTGTAGTTGGCATAAATATCTTCTGCCGATTCCTGCCCGTTAAAGAAACCGTAAAATTTACTGCCATATTTATTTGCAAACACAAATTCTTCCGTAGTAAGTTTATCTTTTAACACTTTATCCATACGGTTTTTAAAATATGGGTCACGCGCCAAAAATGAAGTAAATTCATCGCTGCTTGCCAGCATTAAAAGAGGCACGCTGTTAAATTTTTCGGCTGCAAAACCTTCTTTGGGCAATACTTTGCCGTCACCATATAAATGCGGAAATGATTTCATTCTGATAAGTGCGCCAGCCATTACAGGAGCAAACCGTTCTCCGGGCAGCTTCATCAAATAACTGCGTACTTCATCGCTGCCCTGCATCAGCCATTCTGTTGCATCTTTTTCATCGGCACAAATACCATCGGCAACAACAAGAGGTGCAAGTTTATTAGCAATAATCTTTTGGCTTTCTGCAAAATCAGCAACCGTCAGCCCTCCGCTGAAGGAAATTGCTTTATCAAACTTATCTTTAAACAGCGGCGAAATAAGCATTGCCATTACATCACGCCCGCCGGCAGAAAAGCCGGAAACAGTGATATTATTGGCATCACCGACGAATTTATCAATATTTTTCTTAATCCACTTCAGTGCATATGCCTGGTCAATAAGTCCATAGTTGCCGCTGTCATTAAGCGCGTTGCCGTTTGCCAGCGCAGGCAAATTATTAAAGCCAAGCAATCCTAAACGATATTGTACAGAAACGTAAACTGCATTAGCTTCTTTGGCAAACTTTTCTCCCATCCATAAACGGCTGTTGCTGGTCTGATTATTGCCGCCATGAATAAATACCAGTACCGGCAGATTTTTCTCGCCTGTATCAGGTCGGTAAACATCAAGAGTTAAAACGCCCTCCTGCCCTATTACATTTTTGCCGTTAAATTGCAAATTGGCAGGAGCATATTGTGAACAATCTTTAACACCGGTATATTTCTCTGTTTTCTGCGGCAATGCCCAGCGTTTTTCTCCATCTGCCTGCTGTGCATAAGGTATGCCAAACCATTTTACAACATTGTATTTTTCGTCGTATACACCTTGTACAATGCCTTCGCTTGTTTTTACCTGCGCAGAAAATTCTGCGGCAAATGCAGTATTGGCCAATAACATCAAAGTTATTAATAAAACTTTAAAAATTTTCATCATACCCCTCCGCTCACAAATTATTTATAATTACACCTCAAATAATTCCGTATCATAATCTTTACAGCTTTTCATTTTCCGTTCTGTTACAACATCATGCGGCGATAATTTGCCAAACAGCAACGGGCTTGTTTTATCGTGCGCGGCACAATTTATTTTTACCATACCGGCATTATAATTGGCATAACAATACAGGCAGCCGCCGGGACAGGTATTGTAAGCACCTATATCTATGCTGGCGGCGCAGCAGCACTCCGGCCGCTGATTTTTATCTTTGCCTGCTTTCAGTTTAAAGCCGCCGGTATTTTCAATTAAATCCTTATCTATACATGCCGATGCCGTAATGCCAAGCGGCGTAAAATCTGCCGTTTCAGCGCAGGTTTGCAGTTTTAACCCGTATTTATCAGCAATTTTGGCAAGGCATGCAGCAAAAGCATAAATTTCCTCGCTGCTGTAATTAACGGCACCCAGTTTTTGCGCGTTGCGTTTTGTATTGCGGTACTCATCCATAAAGCTGATAACACAGCGTTCCGTGCTGCCGCTTAACTCTGCCGCCAACGCTTCAAAGCACTCTAAATGATATTCCGCGCTGTACCTGCTGCTGAAAAATATAGGGTCATACCGCCATATAACACGCTGTCTGCCTGTTTTAGCAGCTAACTCTTTAAATGCAGGCAGCAAAACCTGCTTTTTATCGGGCAGGCCCGGTTCTATGTCTTTTCCGTAGCCGGTTAAAGTAAACTGAAAATAATACGGATACTCCGCCAGTTCATCAAGGCGCTTCATCAACGGCAGCGGATTTTTCGTCCAAAATACAAAAGCATCCACCACCTCCGGCGATAAAGCAACTTTACTTACATTATGCACATTCATGGGGTTGCGCACCAGCACATAACCGGCACGCAGGCGGTTATAAAACCACTCTGCATAAAATGCCGGTATGTCTGTTCTGCGGCTTACGCTGATAATCATACTGCATTAAATATGTTTAACCGAATTAAAAATTTCTTTATTGGCTTCAACGGCACTGCTGCCGCCAACAACGCAAATATAGTTGCCGCTCAATGTATCGCGCACAACCTGAGCAAGGCTGCGTAAATCATCATTAGTTAAATTAAGTATTTCATCGCGTGTTTTCTGGCGCATTTCCTGCGGCACGCCTTTAATATGGGCAAGCGCCGTCTGCGAAAGACGCATGAAATTTGTTAAAGGCACGTCTGCCGCGCTGATGGTACCGATAATATACTTGGTAAGCTCACGTTCGGGCAAATCAAGCTGTTCCAGCCAGCCCGGCAAACCGCGGTAAGCTTCCAGCGATTCAGCCAGTTTCGGGTCGCGGTAAGAGGCAAAATACATGCTGCCGTTGCGGTCAAATACGGCAGATGCGCCGTAAGCACCGCCCTGAATACGTATCTTGGTCCATAAATATTCATAGCGCAAAATCGTTTCCAAAACCTTCATTGAACCGGTAAATTTATGTCCCGCTTTGCGGAAATCGCCGCCGGCTGCAACATACTGAACTTTACCCGGCGTCATAATACCTTCGTTAAGCCCCGGTGCGGCAAGCGGTTTTACGGCACTGCCTGCTGCTTCAGACTGCGGCAGCAAAGCTGCAAATTCTTTTGCCATTGCCAAAACCTGCGCTTTATCTTCTTCTTCGCAGCTGTAAGCAAGCAGATATTTGCTGTTTTCAAAAAATACGCCTAAAAGGCTGCTTAATTTTTGCAGGGTTTCACCGGCACGTTCATCAAAATGCTCGGTTAAATCTTTTAAAAATTCATAGTAGGAATAATAATCCTGTTCATTAACCCTTGCCGCCGGAGAATAATACGAATTTAAGCGCGCGCATGCCACGGTCTGCCCACGGCTGAAGAAGTTGCTGTCCCAGTCGCTTTTAACCTCCGCCAGTACTTCACGCAGGCGCTTAACGCTGTCAAAACGGCTTTCAAGCGCAATGGCACGCAGAATATCAAACATATGGGTTAAATTATGTACAAGCGCTTTGGCTGTAACCGTAAATTTAACGGTGTAGTCATTTACGCTTTCTGCCGCGGAATAAGCATGTACCTGAAAAGTTACGCCGCCGGTATATTTAATTCCCAGCGTGGAAAGCTGCTGATAAGTATATTTACCGGCGTCAACCTTGCCCAGCATATCGCTCAGCAGGTAACAATAAGGCAGCAGGCTGCCGTCAATGCCGCTCATATCAAAATACCAGTTTAAATAAGCTATTTTGTTTGTAAAGGCAGGCACATACAAAAATTCATTGCTTCCCTCTGTTGTAAGTTCGCCGTCCAGTTTTTCCGCTTCGCGTCGTATATCACTTCTTTCAAGCAAAGGTATGCTTGCCAAAGCCTCCTGGCTGTCGGGCGCTGCCTGGCGTTCATGCAAAATGCGGCAATGCTCAACGGCTTCTTCAATTTCTTTTTCGCTCATGCCGGCTTTTATCTGCTGCATTTTTTCTGCAAGTTCTGCCTGCTCTGCTTCTTCCATGCCTTTTTTTGGCATCAGCGTAAGCAAAACCTTGTGTGTATTATCAAGCAGATAATTTTCAATTAACTGTTCATAATAATTTGTTTTTATGCCTTCACGCAGCTCTGCCAGCAGTTTATTATAACGCAGTCCGTCTAAAGGGTCACCATCATAAAGCCAGGTATCCATAACGCCAATGCCGTAAATAAGCCCTTTCGGATAAGCGCCGAAATCTGCCTCACGCAGTTTAAATTCCAGCATGTTAAGGCAGGCTTCCAAAAGTTCTTTATCAAGGCCTTCAATAGTAAGTTTTTGCAGGGTACGGTAAACAATGCTGATAAATTCATCACGCTTATCTTCTTCCGAACCGGAAACTTTAACTGCAAAAACAGGCTGGCGTAAACTGCCGGTATATTGCCCGTAAGCATCCGTGCAAATGCCGCTTTCCAGCAGTGCCAAACGCAGCGGCGCACTGTTGCCTTCCAAAAGTACCGTTTCCAAAAGGCGCAGTGCCAGCGAAGTTTTAGCGTCGCGCGCATCGCCGCACACAATATCAAGTTCATGGTAGGTTTTAGCCGCCAGGTCTTCATCTGCCCCAGCAGGATAAAAGGCTTTTACCTCTTTTGTTTTGGCAAACGGCTGCTGTAAGGGAATGGCTGAATTAACGCTGCCGCTTTTTTCAAAAGCCGATAAATACTCACCGTCAAGATATTCCAGCGTTTTTTCAATATCCATATCGCCGTACAGATAAATAAAGGAGTTCTCCGGGCTGTAATAGGTACGGTGGAAGTTTTCAAACGCTTCCTGCGTAAGCTGCGGTATTGCTGCCGGATAGCCGCCGGATTCATAGCGATACGGGCTGTCAGGGAACAAAGCACGCATAACTTCGTTTTCGGCAATGGCGTCCGCCGAAGAATATACGCCCTTCATTTCGTTGTAAACAACGCCGTTATATGCAAGCTCGCCTTCTTTGCCAGCAATTTCGTAGTGCCAGCCTTCCTGCATAAGCGTATAAGGGTTTTCATAAATCAGCGGATAAAATACCGCGTCCAGATAGACATCCATTAAGTTTTTAAAATCTTTATCATTGCGGCTGGCAACCGGATACATTGTTTTATCCGGATATGTCATTGCGTTTAAAAATGTATTCATGGAGCCTTTAACAAGTTCTACAAAAGGCTCTTTTAAATGATATTTACGCGAACCGCACAGCGAAGAATGTTCCAGAATATGCGGCACGCCGGTATCATCATAAGGCGGCGTGCGAAAACTGATGGAAAACACTTTGTTATCGTCGCTGTTGCCAAGATATAAAAGCCTTGCGCCACTTTTTTCATGTTCCATTAAATATGCTTCGCTCTGTACTTCTTCAACGTATTCAGCATGCTTTACAATAAAGCCGCTGTAAACTTTATTAACTTCAAGTTTCATAAATTTACCTCCAATTTGCAACACTATTTTTATTTTATCACATCTTTACAATGCAGACGAAAAATCTTAATGCCAACTTGCAAAAATTTTGCAAATTTTATATAATGGCATCATAACAAATCAATTTAATATATTATTGATGTCATAAATAAAGGAGTTGTTATTATGGAACCGGCGCGTTTCAGCCTGCGCATTCACCCAGTTATAATGAAAAAAATGAAAGTAATTGCCGAAAACAACGGCCGCAGCGTCAACAAGGAAATTGAGCAGATTTTAAAATGGGTTGTTGACGACTACGAAAACCAAAAAGGCAAAATTAAAATTGACGATTAAAACAAGCAGTTACAAAAATACGCAGAAACCGGTTAAGGCTTCTGCGTATTTTTTAATCCATTTTTAAAATTGCCATAAAGGCTTCCTGCGGCAGTTCCACGCTGCCAACCTGCTTCATGCGTTTTTTGCCTTCTTTTTGTTTTTCCAAAAGCTTGCGTTTACGGCTTATATCGCCGCCATAGCATTTTGCCAAAACATCCTTGCGCAAAGCTCGCACGTTTTCGCGGGCAATAATTTTGTTGCCGATAGCAGCCTGCACAGGTATTTCAAACATCTGGCGCGGAATTAAGCTGCGCAGCTTTTCAACGAGCTGCCTGCCGCGCACCGTGGCTTTTTCGCGGTGTACAATAGCGCTCAAGGCGTCAACCGGGTCACCGTTCAGCAAAATATCAACCTTCACCAAATCAGAAGCACGGTAACCGGCAAGTTCATAATCAAGCGAAGCATATCCGCGTGTTGCCGATTTCAAGCGGTCAAAATAATCAAAAATAATTTCACTCAGCGGCAGTGCATAATGAATCATAACTCGTGTTTCGTCAAGATATGTCATATTTTCGTATTCGCCGCGTTTTTCCTGCGAAAGCTCCATAACGGCGCCTACATAATCTTTCGGCACAATAATGGTAGCATTTACATAAGGTTCTTCAACATGGTCTATAACCGTCGGGTCGGGGAAGTTAGACGGGTTGTCAACCAGCTCCACGTCACCGTTGGTGCGGAACACTTCATAAATTACGTTAGGCGCCGTGGTAATAAGCGCTAAATTATATTCGCGCTCCAAACGTTCTTTAATAACATCCATATGCAAAAGGCCCAAAAAGCCGCAGCGGAAGCCAAAGCCCAACGCAACGGAAGTTTCCGGCTCAAACACCAGCGAAGCATCGTTAAGCTGCAATTTTTCCAGCGCGTCGCGCAGATTGTCGTAATCAGAATTTTCTACCGGATAGAGGCCGCAGTAAACCATCGGCGTGGCCTTGCGGTAACCGGGCAGAGCTTCATCTGCGGGATTGCTGGCGTCGGTAATGGTATCGCCAACGCGCGCATCCTTAACGTTTTTAATGGCAGCTGCCAAAAAGCCTACCTGCCCGGCATCAAGCTCATCAACAATTACCGGGTTAGGCTTAAACACGCCTACTTCCGTTACTTCAAATTCAGCTCCGGTTGCCATCATGCGTATTTTCATGCCTTTTCTTACGCGGCCGTCTATTACGCGGAAATAAAGCACAACACCTTTATAAGCATCAAATTTGGAATCGAACACCAGTGCTTTTAAAGGCTTTTGTGCATCGCCTTTGGGAGCCGGAATTTTTGCTACAATCGCTTCCAAAACGTCTTCTATGCCTATGCCGGTTTTAGCGCTTGTAAGCACAGCTTCGGATGCGTCAATGCCGATAACATCTTCAATCTCATGCTTTACGCGTTCAGGGTCTGCACTCGGCAGGTCAATTTTATTAATAACAGGAATAATTTCCAAATCATTATCCAAAGCCAGATAAACATTGGCAAGCGTCTGCGCTTCAATGCCCTGCGTGGCATCAATAACCAGCAGTGCGCCTTCGCAGGCAGCCAGCGCGCGCGATACTTCATAAGTAAAATCGACATGGCCCGGAGTATCAATAAAATTAAGCATATACTCCTGCCCGTCGCGTGCCGTATAAATGCTGCGCACAGCCTGCGCTTTAATGGTAATGCCGCGTTCACGCTCCAAATCCATGGAGTCAAGAATTTGTTCTTCCATTTCACGCTTGGTTAATGTGCCGGTATATTCAATCAAACGGTCGGCCAAAGTAGATTTACCATGGTCGATATGGGCAATAATAGAAAAATTGCGTATATGTTGCTGATCCATTGCGTTCTCCTTATAAAAAACTTATCTGACTTATTATTATATCATTTATAGCGCAGTGCCTGCAAGTACATGAACTTTTCGGCGTCCTGTAAAAAATATTGCTGCCGCAAGATTTATAATAAAAAATCCTTGCGCAGTGCCTTACTTTGTGGTAAAATTACTTGGTAAAGGTAATTGATGGTAGGAGGTGAATTCGTTGCCGAACATTAAATCTTCCATTCGTAGCGTAAAAACTGATGCAGAACGCCGTGCAAAAAATGCACCTGTAAAGGCTGCTATCCGTAACATTGCCCGTAAAGTAGTTGCTTTAACCGAAACCGGTACTCAAGAAGATGCAAAAGCTACTTATGTAACTGCATCCGGTTTAATTGATAAAGCAGCACGTAAAGGTATTATCCACAAAAACGCTGCAAACCGCAGAAAATCCAGACTTGCAAAAAAAGTCAATGCTATGGAGTAATTTCTCCGTATATTAAAGCCTGCAAAAGCTTGCAGGCTTTATTTTTTTACCCTATCCGCGTTTTATAATGCTTTCGCCAAACTTGTTTTTTAAAAAATCAACGGCCATGTTGCGTTTTTTTATTTTTTCGTTTTCGTTAAAATTCAAAACCGGCGCTGCGTCTTCGCTTTCTAAATGCGAAATGCTTACGCCAAGCAGCCGCACGCCTTCCGTAAATCTTACCTGCTGCATAAGTTTTAGTGCCAGCGCATAAATTTCTTCATCATATGCTACCGGCAGTTCTGATGTTATGCTGCGGGTAATTGTTTTAAAAGAGCTGAATTTAACTTTTAAAGTTACCGTATACCCGATTAATTTGCGTTTTCTTAACCGCCAGCCGGTTTCGCCGCATAAATCGCGCACAGCCTTTTTCAAATCAGCTTCTTCATACAAATCTTTATCATAAGTATGTTCTTTGCCTATTGACTTGGCTTCGGTTTCGTTTATAACCGGCCTGTTATCTATGCCGCATGCCAGGTTATGTACAGCCTGCGCATTAATGCCGAATACTTTTTGCAGAATGCTTATATCGGCAGCGGCAATTTTGCCGATTGTATCAATACCGTACTGTAAAAGCATTGCTTCTGCCGATTTGCCAATGCCAAAAATTTTACGCACCGGCATAGGCGCAATAAAGGCAGCCGCTGTTTCATGCTTTATTAATACCAATCCGTCCGGTTTTTCCAAATCGGAGGCAAGTTTCGCCAAAAATTTATTGGGTGCAATGCCAACGGAAGCATGCAAGCCTGTTTGCTCATAAATTTTGTTTTTTACAGCTTTGCCCAATGCCACAACATCAGGGTATAAACCTTCCATGCCGGTAACATCCAAAAACGCTTCATCAACAGAAAGCTGCTCCACCAACGGCGAAAAGCTGCGGAAAATTTCCATTATTCCGTCAGAAATTTCTTTATAACGGCGCATCCTCCCCTGAATGTAAATGCCCTGCGGGCACAGGCGCTTGGCCATATGCATTGGCATGGCAGAATGCACGCCAAACTTACGCGCCTCATAAGAGCATGTAGAAACTACGCCTCTGCCGCTTAAACCGCCTACAATTACCGGCAGCCCCTTCAAGCTCGGATTATCAAGTTGTTCTACCGATGCAAAAAAAGCATCCATATCGACATGCATTATCCAGCGCAGCATCTTATCACTCCAACAGTTTTATATAAATATAATAACACATACGTTCGCTTTTTGCCATATTTTTAGCAATATAAGCACTGTTACATAAAAAAACAGCATCTCTGCCTGAACTGACAGAAATGCTGCCTTTTTATTTTAGTTTAATGAAAATACTACTTGTACACGTGCGTTTAATTTAATCTTGCCGGGAGAAAGTTTAGTTGCCACGCCATCTTCGGCAAGGTTTGTAGTGCTTCTTAATTTATTGGCGCCATAAGCAACAATAGTACCGCCGTCGAAACTGTTAATATCTGCGCTGAGCATATTGCCAAGTGTGCGGCTGCCTGCATTTGCTACAACAACGGCCTTGTCGCGGGCATTTTCAACAGCCGTTGCAAGCAGCTGGCGCTGAATAATATTTTGCGTGCTTAACGCATAAGTTATATTGCTGATATTTGTTGCCCCGGCTTCGACCACGTTATCGATAACCTGAGAAAGTTTATCCAGATCTTTAACCGTTACTTTTATGGAAGAATCAAGAACGTATTTATCGGCAGTGCGCACACCGTTGCGGTCTACCTTATATTCCTGATAAAGATAATAGCTTGTGTTTTGCAAATCATTATCGGTAATGGCAAGCCCCAAAAGCGCTCTGCGGATTTGCGATGCGATTTGTGCCTCCTGTGTTCTGGCAGTTTCCGCATCATCTGCCCGTACGTTAATGCCAACATCAATATAAGCCATATCCGGCGCAACTTCCTGTTCTGCCATGCCGCTTACGGCAATGGTATTAGGCTCTGCGGCCGCAGCCAGATTTGTACCGGCTACGCTAAATACCAGTAACGCTGCTGCAAGTACCGATGTAAATTTTTTCATATTAACACCTCCATTATTTGCTTACATTATAGAAGCCAAATATGTTTTAATTGTGTTATTTTACGTCTAAATTTACTTTTCCCAATACTTTTGCTGCTTCGCTGTCGTCGCAGACATTCTTTTGCGGGCTGGCAGCAGCATATTTTTTCAACAGCATATTAACAATGTTATAATCTACCATGCTGCCCGGGCCATCCATGCACCCTCTGTCACAAGCCATACCTTCAAAATATTCACAATCCAATTTACCGTCTTCAAGCTGCTTAACTTCAGTTAAACAACGTTCAAGCCCGCTGGCATAATGAGTTTTTAAGTTTTTGCCTTCATCGCCAAGTGCATTAACAACCGCACTTTTTACGCCGCAGGTAACCGGGAAGGAAATGCCGTAAAGTGATGCTTCTGAATTAAACTCATCTACCTGCATTTTATCAGCTTCAATATCTGCACCGGCAAGCAGGCAGGACATTTCTTCAAAAGTCATGGCATAATCAATGGCATCCAAATTTGCATACGCTTCTGCTTTTTTAGCTATGCACGGACCAATAAATACCGTTACAGCCTCCGGATTAAGTTCTTTTACATAGCGCCCGCAAGCAACCATGGGTGAAACGGTCTGCGAAATTTTACTTTCTGCGGCAGGAACATGTTTTTTAATCATATTTACAAAAGAAGGACAGCAGGAACTCGTCATATATTTTTGCTCCGACGGAACTTTTTCCATAAGTTCCTTTGCTTCACGGCAAGCTGTTAAATCGGCACCAATGGCAACTTCTTTAACAGCAGTAAAACCTGCCTTCATTAAAGCTGCCACTACCTGTGCAGGAGTAACCTTTAAGCCAAGCTGACCTACAAAAGAGGGTGCCAGCAAAGCATAAACCTGTTTGCCTGCTTTAATTTCCTTTATAACCTGCACGATAGCACTGCGCTCATCAATAGCACCAAACGGGCAGGCGCTGCGGCAGGCTCCGCACTGTACGCATTTGTTAAAATCTATTTTTGCTTTTCTGTCGGCACCGGCTGTAATTGCGCCCAAAACGCAGGAACGTTCACACGGGCGGCTTACTTCAATAATAGCGCCAAACGGACAGGATTTTTTACAAATTCCACATTCAACACATTTAGTTTTGTCTATATACGCTCTGTTTTGGTAAATGGAAATCGCCTTGCGCGGACATTTATTAATACATTTATGTGCTACACAATGACGGCAGGCATCAGTAACTAAAAATTTATCAATAGGGCACTGGTCACAAGCTTCAGGCAAAACATCAATAACAGGCAGAGTTCTGTCCAAAGGTTCAGCCAAAGCCTTTTTGCTGGCATCGACAATATTTATGCCCGTTTGCAAACCTAAAGCCATATCAATACGGTTTTTCAAAACGGCACGTTCTTTATGCACACAGCAACGGACACGCGGCGTATCTTCGGTAACCGTGTTATATAAAATGTCATAAACGTGTTCAGGTAAATTTCCGCTCCACGTAAATTTGGCAATACCGGTTAAAACTGCTCTCCTGAATTTGGTTACTTCTGTTAATTCCATGTTCAGCACCTCAACGATAAAGTAATCTATCATCATTGTAATAGATAAGCAGAATAAAGGCAAATAAAATATCTTGAAGAAGGCTAGAAAATAATTTAAAGAAAAGATAAAAGAAATAAGGCATACCAGTAGGTATGCCTTTTTTGTTTAACCGGCAGCTATCTATCCTCCCGGGCCGCTTCCAGCCAAGTACTT
>ENA-OPCS01000905-OPCS01000905.1-human-gut-metagenome-genome-assembly--contig:-NODE-905-length-19719-cov-2.954180_pt1 | contig 19719 bp, 19 predicted proteins | sample MGYA00241256_ERZ501492 | MGnify/ENA primary metagenome ERZ501492 (study PRJEB25962, sample SAMEA2042512) | human gut metagenome | biome: human gut; feature: human-associated habitat; material: faeces... | reverse complement strand
CTACCAAACTGCGCTACATCCCGTTGCAACATTAATATTTTAACAAACACTGCGAGCGTTGTCAAGATGTTTTAAAAACTTTTTGAATATTTTTGCACCATGAGTTAAAAAAGCAAAACGGACACTGCCGATTGACAGTGTCCGAAAAATGCTTAATCAAAGATTAATTCGTTAAAATCAGTCTTCTTTCTTCTTTCTTGCAAGGAACATAACGCCTGCTGCTGAAACCATAAGACCTGCCATTACGAAAACGATAGTTGTTTCAACACCTGACTTAACTGCACCTGTGCTTGAAGAACCTGAACCTGATGAGCTTGAGCCACCGTTGCTTGAAGAAGAACTTGAACCGTTGCTTGAGCTGCCGGCTGCTGCCTTAGCACCTGTCTTCTTAGCGCTGTCAAGCTTAGCTGTATCTGCCTTCTTACCTGTTGTAGGATCTGTGCAACCTGAGAGAATCTTCTCAACTGCAGGAGCAATCTTATTCTTATCCTCGTTGTTTGTAGCATTGAGCCTATCTGTTACAGCACCCATAACATCTACAGGGCTAACCTTGAGTTCGTCAAGAAGTTTCTGTGTAAGACTTGTCTTAGCGTCATCATTGTAGTAAGCGACGAGGTATGTAGCCAGCAATGTTACATCTGATTCGCCCTCAGGGAAAGCAGAACCGATGACGTTACCTGTTGATGTAATCTTCTTTTCAGGACCGCAGTCTGAATTGTTTTCCCATTTAGCTTCGTTTGCCTTCTTTTCTGAATCCTCAGGGTTTTCAAGCTGATTACCTGTGCAATAAAGTGTGTCACCGATGCACTTGCCGCTCATGATAGCGTTGTATGACTGCATACCTGTGTTAGCACTAAAGATTACACAGTAAACTCTTCCGTCCGACTTAGAGATTGTGTTACCTGTCATTGAAAGATCATATGTAGCGATACCTGTTGAAGCGTCGTACTTACATTTTTCTTTCTTTGACTGCCAAGCCGGCCAATCGCCTGAACCGTCAGCTCTCCAAATGTGACAGAATACTGTCTTAACATTATTCCAGCCTGACTTCTTAACATCAAACTTAACAACATTGCCTGCTTCAACTTCTGAAGAAGCGTCAGCTGAAACCTCTGATGAACCGTCGGCTGAAACCTCGCCTGACTGATCTGCTGCAGCAACAGCAGCGTCATCCTCTGCTTCTGCAGCGCTAGCTGTGATGGCAGCTGAACTGCACATTACTGCTGCTGCAAGAAAAAGACCTGCAATTTTCTTGAACATTTTTAATCTCCTCCTAAAATTGTTCATAAATATCCAAGATAGATTTTCATATCTTAGTATTGCTTATTATACTATAAAAATAACAAAACTGCAATAGTTTTGGTTTAAAACCGTTTTTGTTAATTGCACAAGATTTTATGTAACCGTTTGGCTATTTTCCACAATTCAACCGGCAAGCAAGCCATAAATACACATTAAACGATTATTTTAACATTGCATAAACAGTTTCTTTTACGCTGTCAAGAGCCTCTGAAATCTTCTCAGGCTGTTTAGCGCCTGCCATAGCCATATCGGGCTTTCCGCCTCCGTTGCCTCCGGCCTTCTGAGCAACAGCCTTTATGATTTTGCCTGCATTTGCACCGAGAGCAAGAGCCTCTTTACCGCAGGCTGCGGCAAATGTCACCTTGCCGTCATTTTCAGTTGCAAGAACACATACGCACTTCGGGGCAAAATCTCTTGCCTTTTCGCACATTGTGCGAAGAATGTCGGCATTAGCCTTGTCAATTCTGCCTGTTACCACTCTTACACCGTTTTCCTCCGTTGTGCCTGCAAAAAGCTGACCAATCTGAGCAACAGCAAGCTTTGAATTAAGCTCGTTGATTTCTCTCTGCTGTTCCTTAATAAGCTGTTCAGCCTTCTGAACACCCTCAACAACTGCCTTTGGATTTGCAATTTTGAGTAATGAGCAAACATCCATAATAACAGCGCTCATACCGTTGATGTACTTGAGAACGCCCATACCTGTGAGAGCCTCAATTCTTCTTACACCTGCGGCAACCGAACCCTCCTGTCTGATTCTGAAAAGACCGAGGTTTGCGGTATTCTTTACATGTGTACCGCCACAGAATTCAACGGAGAAGTCGCCTGCGCTTACAACACGGACAACATCGCCGTACTTTTCACCGAAGAGTGCCATTGCGCCGAGCTTTTTAGCCTCTTCAATAGGCATTTCCTGTGTTGTAACGGGGATTGCCTCAAGAATCTTTTTATTCACAAGATTCTGAACCTCAATAAGTTCCTTTGCCGTGAGAGCCTCAAAGTGAGTAAAGTCAAAACGGAAGTAATCGTCTGAAACAAGCTGACCTGCCTGCTGAACATGGTTGCCGAGAACCTCACGGAGAGCCGACTGAAGAAGGTGAGCCGCTGTGTGGTTTCTTGTAATATCCGCACGGCGCTCTTCATCAACAGCAGTTGAAACCTCTGCACCTACATTGATGCTGCCGCTCTTTACTGTACAAGCGTGAAGGTAAATTGTGCCTGACGGATTCTTTGTTGTGTTGTCAACATCAGCTGAAAAACTGCCAGACTCCATAACACCTGTGTCGCCAACCTGACCGCCGCCTTCTCCGTAGAACGGAGTTTTGTCGAGAACAATGATAGCATTTTCGCCCTCACCGATACTGTCAACCCTCACACCGTCCTTAACGATTGCAAGAACCTTTGAAGTTGACTTGAGGTCTGTGTAACCTACGAATTCTGTATTTGCAACATTCGAAAGGTCTGTTGTGTCAGAAATCCAAGCGTCTGCGCCGGCGTTCTTTCTTGCGTCACGGGAACGCTTTTTCTGCTCTTTCATGAGCTCACGAAAACGATCAACATCAACCTTAATGCCTTTTTCGGAAAGAATTTCTTTTGTAAGGTCAATCGGGAAACCGTAGGTATCGTTAAGCTTAAATGCGTCCTCACCGCTGAGAACCTTAACATCTTCGCTGTCCATAATGCCGTTAAGCATCTTAAAGCCCTGATCAATTGTCTTGGCAAAGCTTTCTTCCTCAACCTTGATAACCTTTGTGATGAACTCCTGCTTTTCCTTGAGTTCGGGATAAGCTGTGAGATTTTCCTTGATAACCGTATCGCAAACCTTATAGAGGAAAGGCTCGTTGTAACCGAGAAGTCTGCCGTGACGAGCCGCCCTTCTGAGCAAACGGCGAAGTACATAGCCCTTGCCCTCGTTTGACGGAAGAACACCGTCACCGATCATAAATGTTGTACTGCGGATATGGTCTGTGATAACACGGAGCGAAACATCGCTCTTTTCATTTTTGCCGTACTCAACACCTGTAATCTGTGAGATGTGTTTCATAATGTTCTGAATTGTGTCAACGAGGAAAAGGTTATCAACACCCTGCATAACACAGGCAAGTCTTTCAAGGCCCATACCTGTATCAATGTTCGGATGTTCAAGAGGAGTGTAGTTACCTTTGCCGTCACTCTCAAACTGAGTAAATACAAGGTTCCAAACCTCAACAAAACGGTCACATTCACAGCCTACATGACAGTCGGGTCTGCCGCAGCCCTTTTCGTCGCCACGGTCAAAGTAGATTTCGGAGCACGGACCGCAGGGGCCTGAACCGTGTTCCCAGAAGTTATCTTCCTTGCCGAGTCTTACCATATGTGACGGATCAACGCCGACTTCTTTTGTCCAAATGTCAAAAGCCTCGTCATCGTCCTCATAAATTGAAACATAGAGCTTTTCGGGCGGCATCTCAAGAACCTTTGTAAAGAATTCCCATGCCCATGCTGTAGCCTCGTGCTTAAAATAGTCGCCGAATGAGAAGTTACCAAGCATTTCAAAGAATGTACCGTGACGGGCTGTGATGCCGACACGCTCAATGTCGGGAGTACGGATACATTTCTGACAGGTTGTAACACGCTTGCGAGGAGGTGTTACCTCACCTGTAAAATATTTTTTCATAGGAGCCATACCGCTGTTGATAAGCAGAAGGCTGTTGTCGTCCTTTGGAACAAGCGAAAAGCTGGGGAGTCTTAAACAACCCTTTGATTCAAAGAATTCAAGGAACTTTTCTCTTAATTCGTTAAGTCCTGTCCACTTCATAAAAAATCTCTCCTTATACAAATTCACAGGGGAATACAATATTCGTTCAAATTTGTTTAAAGTATGCAACCGAGCAAAATAAAAAATCCCATTGTATAAAAATACAATGGGACAGGAATATCCTGCGGTACCACCCAAATTGACGCCAAGCGTCCGCTTTGAGTAATCGTCATAAGATTACATTTCCTTAACGCAGAAATACGCTGTGCTTAATCACACAGAGCTCAGGGGCAGCGCACCGAAACTTCACATAAAAGCCTTGCACCAAAACGGCTTTCTCTCTGAAATGCTGACATCTCGGTTAATCCCGTCACAGCCGAATATTGTAATTCAATTTCAATACATAGATTATAAAACTGTTTCTTTGCGTTGTCAATAGCAAAATTCGGGATTAATCACGCTTTTTTCTGATAACCGAGCCTGACGGAACGGGAGCGTTGCATTTCATTGTAAGTCTTTGCATCGGGTGCGGCGCACTATCAACGGGCATGTCCTCATCGGTTGTAAGTGATTCACACTTGATTTCAAACGGCACTCCGCTTGGCGGAAGTACATCAAGTGTGTCGCCCACATAGAATTTGTTGCGCTGAGTGATCACTGCGGTTGTGTCGTCAACAAGCTCTTCACACAATGCAACATTGTCATAATGACGGATATATCCTCCGTTGCCCGTAACCTGACCGGGTTCTCTGCCGAAATAAAAGCCTGTGTTGTACTCACGGTGGCTGATTTTTTCAAGTTCTTCCCTTATCCACGGTTTGAGAACATAATCGTCACCCTCTGCAAAATAATCGTCAACAGCGTGACGGTAAGCGTTTGTTGTAACAGCGACATAGTAAGCCGACTTTGCTCTGCCCTCAATCTTAAAGCTTGAAACACCTGCCTTGACAAGCTCGGGGATATGCTCAATCATACAGAGATCTCTTGAATTGTAGAGATATGTGCCGTCACCTGTTTCTTCAACAGGAAAATACTGTCCCTGACGGTTTTCTTCGTAAAGATGATACTTCCAGCGACATGGCTGAGCGCAGTCGCCGTGGTTCGCATCTCTGCCTGTCATATAGCTTGAAATAAGGCATCTGCCTGAAAATGAAACACACATTGCACCGTGTACAAAGCATTCAATTTCAAGCTCTTTCGGAACTTTTGCACGCATTTCGGCAATTTCATCAAGCGGAATTTCTCTTGCAAGCACAACCCTTGACGCACCCATATTGTAAAGCACATTTGCCGCCGCATAGTTTGTTACTCCCGCCTGAGTCGAAATGTGGCGCTGAACCTTTGGCGCATACTTTTTAGCCGCCTCAAAAACACCGAGGTCGGCAATTATGAACGCATCAACTCCGCAAGCCTGAGCATTCTCCATAAATTCCTGAAGATGAGGAATTTCATTATTGCGTGGAAGTGTGTTGCAGGTCACATGGATTCTTGCACCCTTTGCGTGGGCAAGGTCACAAGCTTTTTTGAGCTGATCGTTATCAAAATTCTGCGGTGCGGAACGCATTCCGAACATTTTTCCTGCAAGAAAAACTGCGTCTGCGCCAAAGTTTAAAGCGGATTTAAGGCAATCCATATCACCTGCCGGTGACAAAATTTCGGGTTTTTCAAAATTAGTTATCATAGCTTTCAATATACTCCAGATTTGCGTTTTGCTGTTCAAGTGTTGATGCGTAATAAGCCTGTCCCTTGCTGTCATGACAGAAGAAGTAATAATCCGAGCTGTTCGGATTGAGTGCGGCAATGATTGCGTCCATACCGGGGTTGCAGATAGGACCGTAAGGAAGTCCCTTCCTGTCATATGTATCATATCTGCTCTTGTAGGTGCTTCTGTCATTTTCGGGAACATCCTCAAGGCTTCTGTACGGATAGAACTTTGTTGAATCAAGACCGAGGCTTGACACGCCGAGACTGCTGTCAGCTGTAAGACGGTTGTGTAGAATTGAAGAAATGTAGTACATATCCTCTTTGTCAGCCGCCTCTGCCTGAATGATAGATGCGATTGTCATAACCTGATCAAGCGAATACTTTGTGTCGCTCTCTTCAACCATTTTCAAAACTGTTGTTTTCTTTGAATATCCGTCAACAGTCTGCTTTTCGTTAATCTTTGTTTCGTAGTTGTTGAGAAATTTGTAGATTACGGATTCTGCATTTTCGTTTCTGTAGAATTCGTAGGTATCCGGATAGAGATAGCCCTCAAGCTTGTAGTAACGCTTGTCCGCATTTGTTTCAGCCTTGATAAAGTCAAAGTCGCTGTCAAACTTTTCGGAATTGCAAAGCGAAAGAAACTCGTCCCTGTCGCCCAAAGCACCGTTCTTTTCAAGAGTGTTGGCAATTTCAAGAACGCTTTCGCCCTCGGTAATTGTAACGGAAACCGTGTCGGTTCTGTTGTTGTTACTCGAAAGGAAGTTGATGATTGCCTCGTAGTCCATATTTCTGCGAATTTCATATGTACCCTGAGTAAAATCATCAGCAGACTTTGTGACATTGACAAAAAGCTTGAAATATGACGGCTCACCGATTACTTTATTGTCAACAAGTACCTTTGTAACATCGTCAACAGTCGGATTTTCGGGAATTTCAATTTTCACGGTTGAGGAGTCGGTTCTGTTCACGGCAAGCAAATCGTTCATGCCTGTTATCATATATACAGCCGCCATTGCTCCGACAATTAAAACCGAGATAATCCAGATAAAACGGAAGGTTCTGCGATTATACTTGTTCTTTGCTTTAAGAGCCTTTTTTTCTTCCTTTTTCTTCTGCTTTAAAACCTGCTTTGATTCACGGGCCATTTGCTTTTTGACATCCTGACCGCTGTATGAATTAAGGTTTGACGGTTCATCCTCAGACTTGACGAAATTATCGTCCTCATACTCGCTTTCATCAATATTAAGTTTAAAGTTTTCAGCTCTTCTGCGACGCTGAGCGTTAAGCTCCTGTTCGCTCATATTAAAATTATCAGGGTTCATAATGTATCATTCCTTTACAAACTCGTTATTTGTTCGGTTGGTATATTTTTCGGTAATCACGGCGTCAACGGGGCGGTCGAACACTCCCGAGGGCAGAGTATGCTCTATACATTTAGAGTAGCAAAGCCCAACGCTTGTTCCCGAAAAATTCTGTAAAAATCTGTCATAGTAACCCTTGCCGAATCCAAGGCGGAATCCCTGCATATCAAAGCAAAGTCCCGGAACAAGGCAGAGTCCGTGTGAGAAATCCTCGTACCTTTCGCAAACCTCGGGGTTTGGTTCCATGATTGAAAACGCACCCTTTTCAAGCTGAGAAAGTGAATTTACAAGGTAAAAATCCATTTCGCCGAAATTATTTTTACACTTTGGCAAAGCAAGCCTTTTGCCGTCTTTCAGCGTTGTTTCAAGAATAAGCGAGGTGTCAACCTCAATCGGTGATGAAACAAAGGCAAAAAGCACATCACAGCTTTTGTATTCCTCACTTGCCAGAAAAGCGTTCTGCAAGGCGAGGTCAAGCTGTTGCTTTTTTTCGGGAGGACAGCTTTTTCGGATTTTTTTATATTTTGCACGGAGCTGACTTTTCAGCTCACGAACATTTTTCACAGGCATTGCATATCACCGATAACCTTGTCGGCGGCATCCTTTGATACTGCGAGAGAAACAATTGCGTGACCGAATTCAATTGCACAGCCTGCGCCCTTTGCGGTAATAATATTGCCGTCCGTTACGGTGTGAGTGCCTGTATAGTCTGCACCCTTGAGTTCCTTTTCAAAGCCCGGAAAACAGGTTGCCTTTTTGCCGTCAAGGATTCCGAGATGACCGAGAATTGACGGAGCGGCACAGATTGCGGCAACGATTTTGCCGTTTTCACAGCTATACTTAACAGCCTCAAGAACCTTTTCGTTTGCCTCAAGATTGAGAGTTCCGGGCATACCGCCGGGGAGTACAACACCCTGAACATCGTCAAGGTCGATATTGTCAATTGTGATATCGGCTTTTACAGGCACACCGTGTGAGCTTGTAACACATTCGCCTGTTACACCGACTGTTTTAACATCAAGCTTTGCCCTGCGCATTACATCAACGGGGGCAAGCGCCTCTGTTTCTTCAAAGCCTTCTGCAAGAAATACATAGAACATAGTAAACTTCCTTTCAGGAAAGAGTAATCCCGATATAGACATCGTCGGGAATTTTATGGTTTTTGTCGAGTGATTTAATCATTCCGCATTTTTGTGATTGGCAGTTTTCAAAAAAAGCGTTATCGGATTTACCCGTAAATACAAACCTTTCTGATTTTGTATTTTCAAGCAAAAGTGCGGAAAGTTCGTTTATATTTTTATAAGCCGAGTAAAAAACATCGGTAGTATTTTCGTTTTCATCAAATACGGCAAAGCAGTCATTCTTATTGATCACCTTTGAGCCGTAAATCTCATAATAGGACTTTGCAAATTCAAAAAAATTCTCATTATATATGAAAGAATTTTCTTTTGAACAGCCGATATTCAAGCCCTTCTCTGCAAAACTTTCAAGCGTTTGCCTTGAAATTTCACGGCTTTTTACGGTGCAGTTCAAAGCATATCCGAGTTTTGTGTAAAAGCCGTACAAGCCGTCATTTGCGGGGAAAAGCAGAGAATAGACATCACCGTTATTCTTTGCGTCATTAAGTGCAAAATCAATCAGCCTTGACATTATCCCGTTGCCACGGAAAGATTTATCGGTTGACGCACCGCAAAGATAATGCGATTTTTCGCCGTTTAGCGTACCTTTTACAAGGTAAAGAGCCGAAACGATTCTATCGTCAACAACGGCACAGCAACCGTCAAAAAGGTCGCTGTCAAAAATCAGATTGACGGCAGTCTGATCCTCGTCAAAACACGAGAGCCACAGCTTTTTTAGGCTTTCGGTATCGGATTTTTCGGTTTTGCGAAATATCGTTTTCATCGTTTTTTCGGTGTTGCATTCCAGCGGTCGAGGATAATAACGGGATTATATGAAAGTTTAGACTTTTTGAGTCCCTCAAGTCCCATATCTTCCTCACGGTTTATATACTCATACTGCGTAAGAGTTTTGGCAAATTCGTTGTTGATTACGGCATAAACACCGTCATATTCACGAAGTGCCTTTTCAAAGTTGATGTCATACACCTTGGGTGAAATTTCACTTCCGAGTGTCATGGCAACGGGCTTTGAGTCAACATACAGTACAGCGCCCTTGACATTATATTCGTCTTTGAGGTCGCACATTTCCCTGATTGCCGTAATTTCGCTTGAAGCTCCGGGATCGGTGTCATTTTCCGCACACCACAGTTTTGCAACCGTTAATGCATCGGGAATGTTTGAATCCGACAAAGTTTCAAAACGGGTATCGGTGTAGGTTCTGTAAAATTTTGAAATGTGGTTACGCTTTGCGTGAAACCTTTTGCCCGCAAGGGTTGCAAGGTCACGGGAAGTGTAGATGTAATCCTGATTTTCGGGTGAACGGACATAATCAAATTTGTCGGGAAACATTGTTTCAAGCATTGCACGATTGCCGTTTGTCAGCATAACAATTTGCAAATTGCCGTTTCTCTCCTCGGCATCTTTGAAAACCTCTTCAAGCGCACCCTTTATATTTTTGCCTGTAGGCATACAGTAACCCCAGACGGACTCGTCGGGATTACAATACACCTTGACAATTGTATCATCATAAAAAGCAAATTTAATATTGTATTCGTTTCGCCAAAGATAAGCGTTCAAAAGGTTGGTATCGCAACCCATGCACTCATCATAATCGTAGTATTTTTTAAGTTCGTTTATGTCACTTTGCTCAATTTTTTTAAAGCTCAGCATAAATTTCAGCCGCTGCCCTCTCTATCTCTTCCGATATTTTTTCTATACTCTTAATCTCTCCGTTTTCACAGCAATTAACAACCTTCCAACCGCATTTTTTAGCGGCATAAACTGCACTTTTTCGACAGTCAAGAAGGAAACGGAGGTTTTTCTCATGCAAATCTTTCTTGCTGTTGTCACCGCCGTAGCGTTTTTCCATAAGCTTCTGCGAAACCTCGGGTTCAACATCAAGGTAGATTACAAGATCGGGTTTCGGAATCCCGAGCTTTTCGTATTCAAAATCGTTCAGCCAATCAATAAAGCTGTTCCACTCCTCTTTCGGGAGTTTTGACATCTGATAAATTATATTTGAAGTCACATAGCGGTCGCTTAAAATCACACCGCCGTTGTCACATTCCTTTTTCCAAAACTGAAGATAGCTTGCAACACGGTCAACCGCATAAAATGCACTCGCCGCATAGGCATTGACATCATCGGGCTTGTCACCGAATTCGCCGTCAAGATACATCTTCACGGGAGCGGCGGCAGGACTTTCATAATTTGGAAATTCAAGCTTTGTGACCTTTTTGCCTAGAGCGGAAATTTTTTCGCACAAAATTTTCGTCTGCGTAGCTTTTCCGCTGCCGTCAAGTCCCTCAATAACAATAATTTTGCTTTTCATATATGTACCTTACTTTTCTCTGCCGTATTTCTGACGCATTTCCTTTTGCTTTCCGCAACACATATTGCCCTCGGGGCATGGTCCGAACAAGCATGACGGGCCGCAGTTTTTGAAAAGGTGCGGAGCAACCTCAAGACATTGCAAAAGCATCTGTTCGGCAACCTCACGAATTTCCCACTGCGCTCTGTTGCAGCAACGGTGTGCAAAAAAGTTCTGCAAGCTTCTTGCATTGAAAGTGCAGACAATTTTTGTTGTCGATGCATTCGGAAGAATAAATCTTGCGTCCTCGTTGGCTTTCTTGATGAAAGCATTGCAGGATTTTTTGTCATCAGCCTTGTAAGCATTGATAATTTCTTCATCCGTTCCGCTGTACTTATCGGGACATTTCTCGTTGATGTAACCGACAGCAAGCGCATCTCTGATTTCCTTGTAAGCGTCAGCCTCAACCTTGAGAGCCTTTTCATAGGCGGCAAGAGCCTTTTCGTTCTTTGCAATCTCGGGCGGAGTTACAAAGTCAAACCTTGTGCCGTCAACATAGCGCTGTGACTGTTGACTGTAGGATGCAATTCTGTGGCGGACAAGCTGGTGTGAGCAGGCTCTTGAAATGCCCTCAATGCCGAATGTAAAATATGCGTGTTCAGTCGGACTTGCATGGCCGAGGCTTGCAAGCATATCAATAAATGAAGAAGTTTTTTCCTCGTCAAGACCTTCTCTTATATCTTCAATCCCTGACGGTGAGTAGCAAAGCTTTGCCGCCATCGCAACCGTCTGTTCAGGGTTAGGTGTGTGTGTAAGGAGCGTTACCTTTATTGCCATTTTTAGTTTTCATCTCCCATTTTCGATAAAGTTATTCACAATTTCCGATATTCGGATTTATTATAACATTATTATTCAGTCTTTTCAATGGTAAAAACGAGCAAAAATCCCGACAGCACAAAACCTGTCGGGATTTTTTCTTTACACTAATTATATCAAAAAGCACTGTACCATTATCCACCCTTTCCTTTACAAAACCATTTGTTATGATTATTTAATTTAGCCATGACCAAAAAACGGTCGGATAGACGAACTACCCGACCGTAAATTTTACTTTTCAATTTTCAGATTTTTAATTAAAGATTAATCAAAAATCACTTTTCATAGATATTGAGCAAAAGAGCCTTGATGTCATAGAGTTTCTTTGAGAGGTCAACATAATAGTTATGCGGATTTTCAAAACGCTTAACCTCGTCCCAGAGAAGGTCAATCTGCTCACGGCAATAGGTTGCGATTTCCTCAATTGACGGTGACTCATACACGCACTTGCCGTTCTTGAAGATTGGCACAAGAAGTTCCTTTGCGGTGTAGTTATCAAGCATTTTTGTTTTCCAAACTGCATTCGGATCGAAAATTGTTCTCGGCTTTGAATCGTCAACAACCTCATCATAAATGCAAAGCTCATCGGCAATAGCCTTACCGCTGTCCTTGTCAAAATAGCGGTAAACCTTTTTGAAGTGCGGATTTGTAATCTTGGTTGTATTTTCGCTGACCTTGATTTTCGGCACAATTTCACCGCCGTCATTTTCAACGGCAACAAGCTTATAAACACCGCCGAATACAGGCGAACTTGATGAAGTGATAAGTCTTTCACCAACACCGAATGTGTCAACCTGAGCGCCCTGCATCATAAGGTCACGAATAAGGTACTCGTCAAGAGCGTTTGACGCAGTAATTGTACATTCAGTAAGACCTGCGTCATCAAGCATTTTTCTTGCTTTCTTTGAAAGATAGGAAATATCGCCTGAATCAAGGCGGATTGCACACTTGGTCTTACCCTGCGGAAGAAGAACCTCCTTGAACACCTTAATGGCATTCGGGACACCGCTCTTTAATGTGTTGTATGTATCAACAAGGAGAGTAGGATTATCGGGATACATCTCGCAATAGGTTTTAAAAGCGTCATACTCGCTGTTGAACATCTGAACCCATGAATGTGCCATTGTACCGCCGGCGGGAACACCGTAAAGCTCGTCTGTAAGTGTGCAGGCTGTACCCTTGCAGCCGCCGATATATGCGGCTCTTGCACCGTCAACTGCGGCATTTGCACCCTGAGCACGGCGTGAACCGAATTCAAGTACGGCTCTGCCCTGAGCGGCACGGACAATTCTGTTAGCCTTTGTCGCAATGAGAGTCTGATGATTGATTGTGAGGAGAAGGAATGTTTCAACAAGCTGAGCTTCAATTGCAGGCGCTTTGATTGTCATAACAGGCTCGTTCGGGAAAATCGGAGTTCCCTCGGGGATTGCATAAACATCACCGCTGAATTTGAAGTTTCTCAAATACTCAAGAAACTGCTCGTCAAAAATGCCCTTGCTCTTGAGATATTCGATATCCTCGTCTTCAAAATGAAGTTCCCTGATGTATTCAATAGCCTGTTCAAGACCTGCCATAATCGCAAAACCGCCGTTGTCGGGAACTTTGCGGAAGAACACATCAAAATAGACATTCTTTTTATAAAAACCGTTTTTAAAATAGCCGTTTGACATTGTAAATTCGTAGAAGTCACACAGCATAGCCATATTTTCTTTTTTCATAATAATCACCTTGAATGAGATTGTATATTCTGCAACGCAGAAGCATAGATATAGTTTAGTCTTTTTTCGTCAATTTGTAAAGCGGAATTTGCACAAAAGCCGTTAAAATCCAACCCTCTTGCCTATACATTTTTAATATCTTGGTTGACATTTTACCGCTTAAAGGTATAATTAAGTTATATCGAAAACAATCTACTCGGAGGTAAAAATATGAACAGCGAAAATAATAAACTCTGCCCATTCTGCGAAAGCGAAATGATGATTATTCAGGACAACCTCAACAACGGCAAGCCGTACCTTGAATGCCCCACCTGCGGACTCCGTTTCCAAATTGAAGGCTTCCCCGAAAATCCGCAAGAAATCAGAGGAACTGAGTAAGTTGGCTAAAACTCAATAAACATCAAAAAAGCGAACGCCGTATCTGCGACTTTCGCTTTTGTTTTTGTTACTGTGCTGTGTTGTAAATATCAATTGTTTTTACCGATGAGGTATCTATGCTGTCAAAAACAACTTCTCCCTTTTCATCAAGCACAGCAAAATTATATTTTGTTGCATCTCCACTTATTTTAAGAGTGTCTTTATCAAGAGTTGCCTGTCCTTTGTTTCCGATAACCAACACATACTTATCCGAACTATTAACTACTATGTTGTACCCTTTTTCAGAAAATGAATATAACTTATTACCGTTTTTATCATATAAGGTATTGGAACCATTATATATGACAAATGTTCCGTTTTGATTGGCTATGTAATCGGTAGCCTTAGTTGGTTCAAGTTTACAATTTAATTCATAGTCAAATAATCCGCAATAATTTAATCCGTCAGCGCCCTTAAAGCTGAATAAAATTCCATCTTTATTATACGAAGGTGCAGGGTGCATCATATAACCGGGAGAAGTATCTACAACTTTCAAGTTTTCTGCATATTCACTTTCCATTTGAAAAACTGTTTCTTTTTGCAGGTCATATGTTTCTACCGACTTAGCACCGTCTAAGTCCGCATAAACCAAGCAATTATCATATACCCTACTATTTTTTCTGTCACCTTTCGCAGTTATCTTACTTTTTTCAAATTCAGTTATTTCGCCGTCAGATTTGATAATAGCCATAGTCTTTTCGCCTGTTTCGATAACAGCTATACCATTATTAAAGTACAAATCATTTAGGTCAGCGTCATTGCATTTCCATTCTTTTCCTGTTTTTGCAAAATACACTGTTTTTTCATCATTATCGTGTATACAAAACACTCCCTCTCCGCTATATCCAACAGAGGCTTTTTCGCTTGACACAGATTTGTAAGTATATACAATTTCGCCGTTTGGATTATACATATCATACTTATAATAAGCGTCATTAAAATCAGCCACACTGGTTTCAACAACCGTATATCCGTACCCATAGGCAGTTACATTGGAATATGTTCCATATACTTTACCGTTTTTACCAACAACCGTACAAGTGGTATTACTATCTGTATTTTTCAATCCGCTGTATCCGTTTTCAAAAATTGTAGCTTCTGAAAAACTCTCAGCAGGACACCTAAAAAGCATTTTTCCGTTATTATCAATGCAACCGTAATAATCCTGACCGTCAGTATATTTAACCCAAGCAAGGTCTTCATTGAAATTAAAGCCGGAATTATTTGTATTTATTGGCACATATGTTTTTGGTGAGCCGCAGGCGCATAACATAAAGGTCATAACCAAAGACAAAAATATACTCGTTACTGTCAGGGTACAAAATTAAATACTCAAGACACACTAAAGTCAATCTCGAAAGAGATTGGCTTTTTTTATTTTGATTTAAAAAGCGAATTGAGCAGGCAACGATTGAAATTTAAAAGTAAAGATGGGAATTAGTATGGGACAGTGCATTTATCTGCCAAAAGAACTTATGACAAACGAATACAACGGCTACTCTGCCGAAACGAAATTGCTCTTTGGAATGATTTTGAGCAACTCTGTTACTGCATCGGCTGTAATGAATGTAGCAGATTTAATCAATCAGCTTGGAAAAGCTGAAATCAACGCACTTCAGGGCGAGCTGAAAAAGGCTAACGAAAAGGAGCGTGTGCATAATGTTTGATTTTTTCTATGGCAGCGACAGCGAACAGTATCAGTTTTATAGAGTACCTCAAGTGCTTTTTACCGATGACAGGTTTAAGAGCATTTCCTGTGAAGCAAAATTACTCTATGGATTTTTGCTTGACAGGACTTCCCTATCTAAAAAAAGCAAATGGGTTGACGCAGACGGTAAAACCTATGTTTTCTACAAGCAGGAAAATGCACAGGAGAGTCTGAACATTGGCAAAGATAAGGCTGTTAAGATTTTTGTTGAACTTGAAAAAATCGGCTTGATAATCCGAAAAAAACAAGGGCAGGGAAAGCCCACAAAAATCTATGTGATGAATTTTTCAAAGCCAATATCTAAAAACAATACGAAGGCTTTGCAAAAAATCAAGTCTTTGACCGAGTGCAAGTCTAAAAATAAGACTTCTGACATTACTTCTAAAACAGCTGTTCAGACTTCTGAAAAACCGAAGTCTGAAGAAAAGCGTGCCGAAGTCAAGACTTCTGAAAAACCGAAGTCTGAACTTGATTGCAGCAGTACCATATCGAAGTCTAGACTTCTGAAAAACCGAAGTCTGGACTTCGATAAAGCAGAAGTCTTGACTTCTGAAAATCAGTCATATATCCATACTGAGATTAACCATACTGAGAATAGTAATACTTATCCATCTATCTATCATATTACAGAAACTAATGGAAAATCACAACCGAAGTCTGAAAACCCATCATCTGATGGATTGATAGATAGAAGCAAACCGAACTCAGAAATTTCTTTTTACAAAAATGCCGTTGCAGAAACGCAGCTCCAAATCTCGTATATGTACTTACTCACCAATCATCAAAGCAAAAAAGGTTATCTTGACTTAATTGTCAGCCTGATAGCGGAGGTATATGTGTCGGCTTACGCTCATCCTACAACCTCTGTCATAATTAACGGTATCAAAACATCAATCGGTATTGTTGCCGACCGTTTGAAAACGATAGATGAATCTCATATTGAATATCTTTTTGAAAAAATTGATGCATCCGCAAATACAAAGCAAATCAAAAATCCGAGAAGTTATTTATTGAGCTGTCTTTACAATGCTCCGACAACAATGGAGCCTGATACCGATTTACAGGTTGCTTATGACCTGTACAACAGATAAATCGAACTTCTGCCCCACCGGGGCAAAAGTTAAAAGGAGGAAAGGAAATGACAATTGTAAATCAGGATTATGAGCTTATCAACTACGATAAGTTTGCCAAAATCTCAATGTATGAGGGCGAGGTTGACGGAACAACGATTTATGCAATCGTTGCTTTTGAGTCTGTCCCCGATGATATTGACAGCGATAACGACACGGTTCTCGGTATATACAACAATGCTGAGGAATGTGAAAATGTCTTGCTGAATCTCATTGAAGCTCTTAATACCGGCAAACCGGTATATGAGATGCCTGAACCGATTGAGGAAGTGACCGCATAATGAGTGACGGTAAAAAAATACTTGACTTTGCTATACAGGCGGGACAAGTTACGAACGAAGTCCTGAAAAATGTAATGCGTGACTTTTTATCCGGCAAAATGCAAAAATCAGGCAAAAAGCGTTACGGCAAGCTTGCGAAATCCGGCAAACTTGAAAACATCAAGATAACTGACAGCAATATCAAGGATTTTTTGCAGACAGCGAAGAAATATGACATAGATTTTGCTCTTAAGAAAGATAAGTCAACATCTCCTGCTACATATCACATATTTTTTGAAAGTTCACATACTGAAAATTTTAAAAAGGCATTTTCTGAATATGCTTTAGGTATCAAAAAAAGCTTTGATAAAAAATCGGTAACTCAGGTCGTCAATCGTGAGCAGATAAAGCAAAACGCTAAGACAATATCTCGTCAACAGGCGGACAAGAGTGTCGAAAAATCTAAAAACAAGTCTGATATGGGTAGGTGAGTTTATGGACACTGATAAGCTCAAAAAAATTATAATAACTGCCCTACCTCTCGTTTTGTTTTTTTGGATAGGTGACAAGCTCTGCCTTGCATATCGTACCGTAACGGTTGTCGGCGATATTAGCGTTAAGCTAATGCCGTTCCTTGATAATCTTGGCACAACTTTAGTCAATCCACTACCGTCATTTCATCCCCTTGATGTGTTTGTTGGTGTGGCTACAGCAGTTATTGCAAGATTAGTCTTGATTTATAAGGATAAGCATCGTAAAAAATTTGCTCAAGATGAAGAATACGGCTCGGCTCGTTGGAGTGCATAATTTTAAGTGTAAATGACACATACATGGACGCACAGGAGGTTATGCACATGACTGATTATAGCAAAATTACAGCCCTTTACTCCCGCCTTTCCGTGGGCGACGAGGATAGGGACGGCGGCGAGAGCAACAGCATACAGAACCAAAAAATATTTTTGGAGAACTATGCCAGAGGGCAGCACCTAACCAATATCCGGCACTACATCGACGATGACGAAAGCGGCAGATTTTTTGACCGTTCCGCCTACTCCCGCATGATGGACGATGTGGAAAACGGGAAAATCGGTGTCTGCATTATGAAAGACCTTACCCGCTGGGGGCGCGACTATCTCCAAGTCGGCAACGCTATGGAGATTTTCAGACGGAACAACGTGCGCTTTATCGCGGTCAACAACGGCATAGACAGCGAGAAGCCCGACACGCTGGAGTTTGCGCCCTTTATCAATATCATGTCGGAGTGGTATGCAAAGGACATCAGCAAGAAAGTAAAAACGGGCATTAAGACCAAAGGCATGAGTGGAAAGCCGATTGTCACCGAAGCCCCTTACGGCTATGTCAAAGACCCGGACAACAAGGATTTTTGGATAATCGACGAGGAAGCCGCCGCGGTTGTCCGTTTGATTTTCCGTCTGTTTATCGGCGGGAAGAACCGCAACCAAATCGCCGTGCATCTGAAAAACGAGCAAATCCCTACCCCCACTTTCTATATGAAAGACCGAGGGCGAGGAACCTGTAAAAATAAGACGCTCAACGAGGATAACCGCTGCAAGTGGAACAAAGCCACCTTGACCAATATCCTCACACGGCAGGAGTATTGCGGCGATGTGGTCAACTTCAAGACTACAAAGCATTTCCGGGATAAACATAACCACTATGTAGACCGGAGCCAGTGGCACATCACAGAAAATGTGCATGAGCCGATTATCAGCCGCAGCGATTTTGAAACCGTACAGCGGATTTTGGAAAACGCACCCGTCAGACGCCCCAACGGGGACGGGGAAATCCACCCTTTGTCGGGCTTGCTTTTTTGTAAAGACTGCGGTTCAAAAATGCACATTCGCATAGATTACAGGAACGGCGGTAAGCGCCATGTTGCCTATTGCAGCGAGTACCACAAGGGAAAAGCCAAGAACCCCAAATGCCATTCCCCGCACATCATGGACGCGGACTTGCTCATGCAGACCATCGCGGAAGTGCTGAAGAAAATCGAGGACTATTCTATCAGCAACCGGGCGGAGTTTGAAGCCTTAGTGAAAAAGAACCTTGCCATGCAGCAGACCGACCAGACCAAGAAACAGCAGAAGCGTATTCCGCAAATCACGACGCGCCTTGAACAGATTGACAAGGTGCTGAATAAGCTCTATGAGGACAACGCCCTCGGCACGATCCCGCAAGACCGTTATGAGCAGATGTCGCAGAAGTATTCGGAAGAATACTATGCGCTGAAAGCGGAGCTTGCCACGCTCCAAGAGCAGCTATCCGCTTATGAGAACGCGGGAGGACGGGCGCAGAAGTTTTTGAAGCTGACGGAACGCCATGCCGCCTTTACCGAGCTTACCCCCGCCATTCTCAACGAGTTTATCAGCCGGATTGAAGTGCATGAGCGCGACCAGAAAAGGGCGAGATACGCAATCCAGCACATCAGCATATATTTCAATTATATCGGCAAGTTTGAGAATGAAGTGACACAGCTTGCAGAACCGACCGAGCAGGAAATCCGGCAAATGCGGGAGGAAATCGAAGAAGCCAAAAAGGAAAAGAGCCGCGCATACCACCGGCAGTATTCAAGGGAGTACCGGGCGCGAAACCTTGAAAAGCAGCGGGAGTATGACCGTATCAAGGCGCGGGAATACCGGGCGAAGAAAAAGGCGCAGGCAGCCGCCGCACAGCCCACACAGTAAAACAGAATAACCGTCAACCAAGAGGGATTTTCCGAACTACGGGAAATCCCTCTTTTGCACCCGGAGAAAGGAGCCGCCTATGGCAGAACAGACCCCCGACAGTATCATCACGACCCAGAGGAACGGGCAGACCATTGTTGCGGAGTTATTTTTCAATCACAGCAGCACAGAAACATTCCGCGACAAGCTGCTCAAACTGGTGCTTGCCGACAGTTCGCGTTTATCCGCGTCTGACGGTCAAGAGCCGGAAAAAACAGAAATCTTGCGATAACAGCCGCCCCGACGAACCATTCCCTGTCCGGGCGATTTCTATTTGAAAATCCTCATTTTCCCCAAGTCAAGAGCCGGGAAAAACACCCGAAAAATGCCCCTATT
>ENA-OPCS01000901-OPCS01000901.1-human-gut-metagenome-genome-assembly--contig:-NODE-901-length-19823-cov-2.490338_pt1 | contig 19823 bp, 19 predicted proteins | sample MGYA00241256_ERZ501492 | MGnify/ENA primary metagenome ERZ501492 (study PRJEB25962, sample SAMEA2042512) | human gut metagenome | biome: human gut; feature: human-associated habitat; material: faeces... | reverse complement strand
AAATTGACTGGAGATTAGGCAACAACCAAAGTGCTTACCTGCCGCGTGGCCAACCTTTTGCAAAAGGGCGTGCGCCCGTACCGCATTTTGGCAATTACCTTTACCAACAAGGCTGCCGCCGAAATGCGCGAGCGCGTTAACAATATGAGCGGCCCGGCTGCCAAGGATGTGTGGCTGTTTACCTTCCACGCTTTCTGCGCGCGTTTTTTGCGTATGGAAATAGATAAGCTGCCCGGGTACGGCGGCAATTTTGCCATTTATGATACAGCCGACAGCCAGAACCTGATTAAGCAGATTTTAAAGGAAATGAACCTTGACGATAAACGCTTCCAGCCTTCGGGCATTTTGTCGCGCATCAGCAATGCCAAAAACGCTTTGCAGGACGCAGCGGCTTTTGCGCGCCAGGCAGGCGATTTTTACGAGCAGAAAGTGGCGGACATTTACAGCCGTTACGAACAGAAACTGCAATTAAACAACGCGCTTGATTTTGACGACCTTTTAATGCTTTCCATTAAGCTTTTGCAGGAAAACAAAGAAGTGCGCGAAAAATATCAGGACCGTTTTGATTATCTTTTGGTAGACGAGTATCAGGATACCAACCATGCGCAGTACCTTTTAACAAAGTTTCTGGCTGCCAAGCACCGCAACATCTGCGTTGTAGGCGATGCCGACCAGAGCATTTACGGCTGGCGCGGCGCCGATATTCAAAACATTCTGGACTTTGAAAAGGATTACCCCGACGCCAAAGTAATTAAGCTGGAACAGAACTACCGCAGCACGCAGATTATTCTGGATGCTGCCAATGCAGTTATAGAAAACAATACCGGCCGCAAGCCGAAAAATTTGTGGACGGAAAACAAGAGCGGTGCCGATATTATTTATTTTCAGGCGGTGGACGAGCGCGATGAGGCACGCTTTGTAATTGAGCAGCTGCAGAATTTGCAGCGCACCGAAAATAAAAAGCTGGGCGATATGGCAATTTTGTACCGTACCAACACGCAGAGCCGTATTTTTGAAGAAATGCTGATTAAAAGCGGCATCAGCTACAATATGGTAGGCGGGCTTAAATTCTACGAGCGCAAGGAAATTAAAGATATCATTGCCTATCTGCGCGTAATTTTTAACCCGGCCGATTCGCTGAGCCTGCTGCGCATTATCAATGTGCCGAAACGCGGCATTGGCGATGCTTCGCTGGCAAAAATTCAGGCTTATGCTGCTGCCAACAATGTAAGCTTGTTTGAGGCTGTTTCCAACGCGGCGGCAATTGACGGTTTAAGCAGCCGCTTTGTAAGTAAGCTGGACGATTTGGCAGGCATTATTTTTGAACTGATGAACCTTGCCGGTGAAGCGCCGGTTGAAGATTTGATTGACCGCGTACTGCGCGATACCGGCTATCTTGAAGAACTGGAAAACGAGCGCACGCCGCAGGCGCAGAGCCGCATTGACAACCTGCACGAATTAATCAGCGTGGCGCAGGAATTTGCGGCATCCGAAGAAGAAAATAATCTGGAAAACTTTTTGGCGCATGTTGCGCTGGTAAGCGATATTGACGATACGGAACTGGGCGAGGACGCCATTACCTTAATGACGCTGCATTCTTCCAAGGGGCTGGAGTTTCCGGTAGTGTTCCTTGTGGGCATGGAAGAAGGGCTGTTTCCGCATGCGCGCACGCTGATGGACGAAACGGAAATTGAAGAAGAACGCCGCCTGTGCTATGTAGGCATTACGCGCGCCAAAGAAAAACTGTTTTTAAGCAGCACCAAAATGCGCACCATTTACGGCAACACGGTAACTTATCCGCCTTCCCGCTTTTTGCAGGAAATTCCCGCGCGTTTGGTGAAAACCATTAAAAGGCAGGAACGCTTCAGTGCGCTGGAGAACTTTAAACAGGTAAGCGAAAAATACAGCGCAAGGCCGCAGAAGCCTGCAAGCACTTTTAACCCGCACAGCTTTATGCCGCAAAAACCGGCTGCCGCCGCAGGAGGCACGGGCACGCGCTTTAACACCGGCGACAGGGTAAGCCACAGCAAATGGGGCGAAGGCATGGTTGTAAGCGTTAAAGACAGCCCGGACGGGCAGGAAGTAAAGGTTGCCTTTGCCGGTGCTGGTGTGCGCAGCCTGCTTACCAAATATGCGGTGCTGAAAAAATTGTAAGTTTTAAGCGGAGGGCATTATGGATTTAGAACGTGCGCAAGCACTGGACGAAGCGCAGAAACTGCGCAGAGAAATACGCCATCACGAATTTTTATATTATGTATTGGATGCGCCGGAGATTACCGACGCCGAATATGACGCTTTAATGCGCCGTTTGCAGGAGCTTGAGCGCGCATATCCTGACGATGTGCCGCCCGATTCGCCTACGCGCAGGGTTGGCGGCAAGGTAAGCCCGGAGTTTACCGAAGTGCGCCATATGACGCCGCTGCTTTCTTTGGGCAACGCCTTCAGTGACGAAGAACTTGCTGCGTTTGACGCGCGCGTAAAAAGCGGCCTGCCCGAAGGCAGCGAGGTGGAATATGTTTTTGAACCGAAAATTGACGGCCTTGCCTGCAGCCTGATTTACGAAAACGGCCGCCTGGTACGTGCTGCAACCCGCGGCGACGGTGAAGTTGGCGAAAACGTAACCGCCAATGTGCGCACTATCCGCTCCATTCCGCTGACGCTGAACGTTAAGGAAGGCGAAGAAGTGCCGGAGCTTTTGGATGTGCGCGGCGAAGTTTACATGCCCCGCCACGCTTTTATGAAGCTGAACGAGCAGCGCAGCGAAGCGGGAGAAAACGAATTTGCCAATCCGCGCAACGCGGCGGCGGGCAGCCTGCGCCAGCTTGACCCGAAAGTAACGGCAAGCCGCCAGCTGAGCTTTTTTGCCTACGGCGTGGGCGCAGGGCATAAGGATAAACATTCCGCCAGCCTTGCCATGCTGCACGATTACGGCTTTAAGGTAAGCGAGGGTTATGCCGTTGTAAAAAACATTAATGAAGCGATTGCCAAAATCAAGGATTTTGCTGCCAAACGCCAAAGCCTTGCCTATGATACGGACGGCGCGGTAATTAAGGTTAACGCCGTATACCAGCAAAACATTTTAGGCGCAACCGGCAAAGACCCGCGCTGGGCCATTGCCTTTAAATTTCCGCCGGAACAGGCAGAAACAAAGCTGGAAGACATCATTATTCAGGTTGGGCGCACGGGCGTGCTGACGCCGACGGCGGTGCTGACCCCTGTAAAACTTTCCGGCAGCACCATCAGCCGCGCAACGCTGCATAATGAAGACTTCATCCGCAGCAAGGATATCCGCATTGGCGACACGGTTGTTATTAATAAAGCCGGCGAAATTATACCGGAAGTGCTGCATGTGGTGAAGGAAAAACGCAGCGGCGCGGAACAGGAATTTTTTATGCCCGCCGAATGCCCTGAATGCGGGTGGAAAACGGAACGCCTGAACGGCGAGGCGGCAATACGCTGCACCAATCCGCACTGCCCGGCGCTGGGGCGCGAAGGGCTTATTCACTTTGCTTCCAAAGGGGCAATGGATATTGACGGCTGCGGACCGGCGGTTATCAATCAGCTGCTGGACAACGGCTTAATCAGCGACCCTGCCGACCTGTACCTTTTGATTAAGCCGCAGCTGACGGCGCTGGAGCGCATGGGCGATAAATCGGCAGACAACCTTTTAAACGCCATTGCCGAAAGCAAAAAGCAGAACCTTGACAGGCTGCTGTTCGCGCTCGGCATCCGCCATGTGGGCGCAAAGGTGGCAAGGCTGCTTGCGCTGCACTTTGGCAGTATGGAAAAACTGATGGCGGCGGAAACGGACGAAATTGCCGCTATTGAAGATATTGGCCCGAAAATTGCCGAAAGCGTGGTAACGTATTTTGCTTCGCCGGTGAATATTGATTTGATTGAACGGCTGAAAGAGCTTGGCCTTAACATGGAAATGGAAGCGGCGGAGCTTGACACGGCGCACCCGTTTTACGGAAAAACCATGGTGTTTACCGGCACCATGCCAACGCTGGACCGCGCAACGGCGCAGACCATGGCGCAGCAGGTTGGCGCAAAGGTTACGGGCAGCGTAAGCAAAAAGACCGATTACGTTGTTGCCGGTGCGGAAGCAGGCAGCAAGCTGACGAAAGCGCAGCAGCTGGGCGTAACCGTTATCGATGAAGCAGAGTTCCTGCGCCTTTTGGGCGAACGCAGCGGCGAAGCCGGAAATGACGTGCGCACCGAGAATGAAGCAGCGAAACCGGGGCAGGGTGAAGAACAGAGTTTGTTTTAAAGCGGTGATATTATGAAGATATTTTATAAATTTTTAGCAATGTTGGCGCTTGTCCTGTGCTTTGCAGGCACGGCACTGGCGGCAGAAAAAGAAGTAAGCAGCATTGACGCTATCGACATGGGCGTTGCCGATACCGGCGAAACGCATTTTACCAATACAGATGCCGAAATTACCGAATGCACACAGCCCTATACCGTGGCGGTGCTGCCGTATGTGGATGTATCCGGCCTTGAAGGGCGCAGCCGCGAAATGGCGGTGAACGCCGTTAAAGAAGCGCTGGAAACCAAATACCCCGGCAAAAAGAAAAGCGTTACCAAAATCATAGGCAACAACGCCGTGCAGAAGGCGCTTTTGGCGCATCCGTTTGAAAACGCCGAAGTGCCGACGCTTGAAGAACTTGTTGCCGTTGGCAAAGCCTGCGGTGCGGACAGAGTGCTGTTTATCAGCCTGCTGCCGGTGCGCGAAAAGGAAACGGGCTTTATGGTTATTGTAGGCTCGCAAACCTACAGCGCCGTGGTAACGATGAAATTAAAATGCGTTGATGTAAACGAAGAACGCTTTTTGTTTAACCAGAACGTGGAAAGCATAGGTTCGTCCAGCTCCATCAACTTCTGGAAAATCGGCGAACCGAGCCGAGCCAAAGCCGTAAAGCGCGGCGTTGAGGACTGTATGCGCAACTTTTTAACGTCATTTGAATAAATAATCTGCCTCCGTAAAGGTTTTGCGGGGGCATTTTTGCTGTCTGGCGGCATTAAGCATTTATTTTACGCAATTTTATTTAGCTAAGGCTTACCAAAATACTGCACAAGACTGGTACTGTGTGGTATAATAAAACAGGTTATTGATAAAATTCATCATAAATTTTTTAGGAGGCGTACTAATGAAGGTAACAGTAAAAGATGTTGAACACATCGCCGGGCTTTCCCGTTTAACGATTCCGGAAAGCGAAATGGAAAAATTTACCGAACAGTTTAACCAAATCCTCAATTATGCCGATATTCTGGAAAAGATTGATACGGAAGGCATTGAGCCGACCCCGTACGTACTGCCGATAAGCAACGCATTCCGCGAGGATGTTGTAGAACCGGGCGTATCCCATGAGGACGCGCTGAAAAACGCGCCTGCCGTATACAATGACGGCTTTAAAGTACCGCGCGTAATCGAATAACAGAAGGAGGAACAACTGTGGATTTATATAAATTAACAGCCCACGAACTGCATGACAAGCTGGTTAAAAAAGAAATCAGCTCCGTGGAGCTTACCGAAAACGTATACAGCCGCATTGACGAAGTTGAAGATAAAGTACAGGCTTATGTAACTTTAGATAAAGAAAACGCACTGGCACAGGCTGCCAAAGTTGATGCCAAAATTGCCGCAGGCGAAGAAATCGCTCCGCTGGCAGGCATCCCCGGTGCAATTAAAGACAATATCTGCACCAAAGGCCTTTTAACCACCTGCTCCAGCAAAATGCTGGCCAATGTTGTGCCTATTTATGACGCGCACGTTATCAGCAAGCTGCGTGCGGATGACGCCATTTTTACCGGCAAAACCAATATGGACGAATTTGCAATGGGCTCTACCACCGAAAGCTCTTACTTCCATAAAACCTATAATCCGTGGAACCTTGAACGCGTACCGGGCGGTTCTTCCGGCGGCAGCGCCGCTGCCATTGCCGCAGGCGAAGCAATCTGGAGCCTTGGCTCCGATACCGGCGGTTCCATCCGCCAGCCGGCTTCTTTTAACGGCTGCGTTGGCATTAAACCGACTTACGGCCGTGTAAGCCGTTACGGCTGCGTTGCGTTTGCGTCCTCTCTTGACCAGATTGGTCCTATTACCCGCGACGTTACCGACGCTGCAACTGTTTTGAACTGCATCTGCGGCAAGGACGAACACGATTCCACTTCCCTGCCGGTTGATGTGCCCGACTTTACCAAAGCGCTGCGCGCCGACGTTAAAGGCCTGCGCATCGGCCTGCCGAAAGAATACTACGGCGAAGGCGTTGATGCTAAAGTTAAAGCCGAAATTGAAAAAGCCGTTAAAAAATACGAAGAACTCGGCGCTGAAATTGTTGATGTTTCGCTGCCGCATACCGAATATGCAGTAATTACTTACTATATCATTGCTCCGGCAGAAGCAAGCGCCAACCTTGCACGTTATGACGGCGTGCGCTACGGCTTCCGCGCTGCCAACGCTACAAGCGCGCCGGAAATGACAAGGCTGAGCCGCACCGAAGGCTTCGGCCCTGAAGTTCGCCGCCGCATTATGCTTGGCACCTACGTTTTAAGCAGCGGTTACTACGATGCTTACTACAAAAAAGCAATGCAGGTTCGTACCCTTATCCGCCGCGACTTTAACGAAGCGTTTGAAAAATGCGACGTGCTGCTGACCCCGACTTCTCCGGTTGTTGCTTATCCGGTTGACGGCAAAATGGACCCGCTTTCCATTTACATGCTGGACGTAACCACCATTCCCGTAAACATGGCAGGCCTGCCGGGTATTTCCATTCCGTGCGGCTTTGCAGACGGTATGCCTGTCGGCATGCAGCTTATCGGCAAAGTTCTGGACGAAGAAACCGTGCTGCGCGCAGCCTACACCTTTGAACAGGCTACTGACTTCCATAAAGCAATGGCACCGCTGGGAGGTAACAAATAATGAAAAACTATATTACAGTTATCGGCCTTGAAGTACATGCCGAATTAAAAACCAAAACCAAAGCCTTCTGCTCCTGCTCCACCGAGTTCGGCAGCACGCCTAACACCCACGTTTGCCCCGTGTGCCTCGGCATGCCTGGCGCACTGCCGGTGCTGAACAAACAGGTTGTTGAATTTGCCATCCGTACGGGCCTTGCGCTGGGCTGCGAAATTCAGAAATTCAATAAATTTGACCGTAAAAACTATTTTTACCCCGACCTTGCCAAAAACTACCAGATTTCTCAGTTTGACCAGCCGGTTTGCCTCGGCGGCCATATTGACATTGAAGTTGACGGCGTGCCCAAACGCCTTGGCATTACCCGCATTCACATGGAAGAAGACGCAGGCAAGCTGAACCACAGCGGCGCTACCATCAGCACTTCCGATTTTTCTTCTGTAGACTACAACCGTGCCGGCGTACCGCTTCTGGAAATCGTTTCCGAACCGGATATGCGCAGCGCCGAAGAAGCACGCGCTTATATGGAACAGCTGAAAGCAGTTTTGGAATACATTGACGTTTGTGACTGCAAAATGCAGGAAGGCAGCCTGCGCTGCGACGCCAACATTTCCATTATGCCGGAAGGCGCCAAAGAATTCGGCACCCGCGCCGAAATTAAAAACCTTAACTCTTTCCGCGCACTGGTACGCGCCATTGAATACGAAGTTGAACGCCAGAAAGCAATTCTTGAGGACGGCGGCCATGTAGTACAGGAAACCCGCACCTGGGACGAAGCCAACGGCGTAACCCTTTCCATGCGCAGCAAGGAAGAAGCACACGATTACCGTTACTTCCCTGAACCTGACCTTGTACCGGTTGAAATTGACGACGCCTGGATTGAACGCGTACGCGGCGAACTGCCGGAGCTGCCGGCACAGCGTTTGCAGCGCCTTGTTGAAAAACACGGCCTGCCGAAGTACGACGCTTCCTTAATCGTTGCTACCAAAGCCATGGCAGATTATTTTGACGCTGCCTGCGCCAACAGCAAGGATGACAAAGGCGTATCCAACTGGCTGCTGGGCGATGTTTCCGCATATCTTAATGCTGAAAACATTACCATTGAACAGTTCCCGGTTAAACCGGAAAACCTTGGCGAACTGGTAACTTTAACCAAAGACGGCGTACTGAGCAGCAAGCTTGCTAAAAAAGTATTTGCTGAAATGCTGAAAAACAGCGATAAAACCCCGAAACAGCTTGTTAAGGAGCTTGGCCTTGAACAGGTTAGCGACGAAGGCGCCATTGCTGCTATCGTTGACGAAGTGCTGGCAGAAAACCCGCAGTCCGTTGCCGACTACAAAGCAGGTAAAGATAAAGCCATCGGCTTCCTTGTTGGCCAGGTAATGAAAAAATCCCGCGGTAAAGCTAACCCGGGCATGGTTAACAAACTGCTGAAAGAAAAAATGCAGTAAGGAGCGCACATGAAACGCGATTTTGAATTTGACGGCAGCGGCTTCGGCTATCTGTGGCTTTGCATATGGACAACCGTGCTTACCGTTATTACCTGCGGTTTGTTCTTTCCGTGGGCATACAGCGCGCAGCAGCGCTGGATTTGCAGCAACACCTACGTTAACGGCAGGCAGCTGCGCTTTGAAGGAACAGGCTTTGGCTTTTTCTTTCAGTGGCTGCTGATTATGGTGCTGACAACCATTACCTTCGGCATTTACATTCCGTGGGGCTATTGCCAGTTTAAACGCTGGGAAACCCGCAACACCGTATTTGCGGACTGAAAACTAAAAAGTTATAACAAACATTAAAACGGCAGGCGTAAAAGCCTGCCGTTTTTGCGTGCGGGTGCTATTTTATTGTAAATCCATGGCGTATTCCAGTTCAGTTACACCTTCGCGCCAGCTGTTGTTAGGTTTTTCGCCTGTCTTTTTAAAACCGGCTGCCGTATAAAGCCCGATAGCTTTTTCAAGGTCGCTGGTGGTATCAAGGTAAATGCTTTTGTAACCACGCTCTTTTGCAAAACTGATGGCGGCATGCAGCAGCTTTTTTCCAAGCCCGATATGCCTGTAAAGCGGGTCTACCAAAAACCAGCGCAGCTGTGCGCGCTCGCCGTGTGCGGCAACGCCTATGCAGCCGATAATTTTTCCGTTGTGCTCGGCGCACCACAGGCGGTCTTTCTGCTGGTTGTAATGCAGCAGAAAATCGTAAAACGATTGCGCAACGTAGGCTTCAAACGTGGTGGAGTAGCCGTATTCTTCTTTATAAAGCCGCCCGTGCAGATAGGTAATATAGCCTGCGTCGCCGGATTTTATTTCGGTACGCAGCTCAATATCATCGGGCATAATTTGCCTGCCTTCGGTTAAAACAGCGGATACGGATGTCATGTTTTTTACAAGTTCTGCTTTCTGTGAGTCCGTCAGCGGTTTGATGAGCCCGGCAATTTGTTTGCTGGAGTCTGCATCCAGTTCCTTAATTTTTGCGCGTCCGGCATCCGTCAGCATAAGGCTGTATGCTCTGGCGTCAGTGGCAGAAGGTGTTTTTGTTAAGTACCCGGCGTGTTCCAACCTTTTTAAAATGCGGCTTAAATAACCGGCATCGATGCAAAGGGTATTGGCAATCATTTTAGATGTACAGCTGGGGTTATGCTCAACTTCATACAGCAGCCTTACTTCGGCAAGTGAAAGGGTACTTTTTAAAAGGTGCTGGTCGAGCAGGCCTAAAATATTTGTATAGTATCTGTTGAATTTCCTGATAATATTAATTTGCTTTTCCAAAAGCGCAGTCATAAAATGCCTCCATAATAGTTTATCTAGCATTATAATAAAATAAACAGTTGCTTTTGTCAAATAAATTGATTGCTTTAGTAAAATAATGGACTGGCTTTAGAAACTTTAATACAGATTTTACCGGCAAAAAATAGTAATAATTTTGCGCTTAAAAATTTGAGGTTTTTGCCGATGATGTGCTAAAATGATAATAGTAAATTTGATTATTTACTGGCGAAGGCAGTTATGCGTTATTTATCAGTCGGTAATACGACGAAAAAATGGCAGGTTTCGGAGCGCAGTATACGTAACTACTGCACGCAGGGGCGTATACAGGAAAAGTTTTTAACTAGCAAGCTGTTAAAATTTTATTTCTTCTTAAATTTATTATATAAGAAAGCACCTATGGCAATTATTATACTGAATACAAGTCCTTGAATAAATCCTCGTGCAGCAGCATTAGTTGCTTTTTCTGTAATTTTAAAAAAAGAATTATTGGGGTTTTCTTTTTGAGTATATGTTATTGATTCAACAATGTTACGTATATATTTATCAGAAAATGGAACTTGAGAGTTTGCATTTACACCTATTGAATATCCATTTACTATAGATGTATAATGTCTTTGAAAAAGTGGTGGTTGCTTATTAAAACTTTCTGCAACAAAAAAATTAATACCATTAATATTTTCGATGTTTGATTTAATAATTTTAGCTTGTACTTGTTTTTCAAATGAAGCGATAAATTTATTATATTCTTGAGTATTTGTCTTTAGTTTACTGAAAATTTTACTATCCCAAGTTTTTTGAGAAGATTCATTTTTTACTGATACTATTAATATATTAAGTATAGTTTTAGGGTCAAAGGCATATAATTTTACGTTTGCTTTTTTCATATTTTGTTGTAATAACTTTAAATCTCCTCCATAGTATTCTAACTCTGGAGCAAACTTTGTACTTGGTAATACAACAATATAATTATCTGGTATATTATAAGTAATTTCATCTACAGTATAATGTTTTGCAAAAGCAGTAACAGGGAAAGATATAAGAAGCAAAAATAATATAAAAAATTTTTTCATATAGCGTCACCTTTAGACAAATTTTTATAATTTAGTATAACATAAAAACAATAACTCTATCAAGGTCGGCGAATAATGTGTAATAAATTTGAATGCATATTTCTATTACTTTTTAAATATTTCAATAAGCTTGAAAATAGTAAATTGAATTTATAGGTAAAAATAAGATGAATTTTGGACCAAAGGCTAATACGATTTTTGATATAATATGTTGTTATACTATAAATATGATAAATAAATTTTGGGAGGCGGGCAAATGCAGTATCTTTCGGCAGCAGAAGCGGCAAAAAAATGGAAAATTTCCGAGCGCAGCGTTCGCAATTACTGTGCTAAAGGGCGAGTAGAAGGCGCGGTTTTGAAAGGTAAAACGTGGAAGATTCCCGCAGATGCAGAAAAACCTCAGCGCATCAACACTAAAACTGCAAAGGCGCAAACTTTGCTGGAGATTTTGCAGTATGAAAAGGCTGCCAGATACAGCGGCGGCATTTACCATAAAACGCAGATTGAAATGACGTATAATTCCAATCATATTGAAGGTAGCCGTTTAACGCATGACCAGACCCGCTATATTTTTGAAACCAATACTATAGGTGTAACGGGCGAAGCGGTTAATGTAGATGATGTTATTGAAACAGCCAATCACTTCCGCTGTATTGATTTTATTATTGAACACGCCAAAAGCGCGCTTACAGAAAAAATGATAAAAAAGCTGCATTTAATGCTGAAAACAGGCACCAGCGATGCGCGGCAGGAGTGGTTTGCCGTTGGTGCATACAAAAAAATGCCTAACGAGGTAGGCGGCATGGCAACAACTATGCCGGAAGATGTTGCTGCTGAAATGCAGGCGCTGCTGGCAGCGTATAGTGCCAAAAAGGCAAAAACGCTGGAAGATATTTTGGATTTTCACGTGCGGTTTGAAAGGATACATCCGTTTCAGGACGGCAACGGCCGCGTCGGCAGGCTGATTATGTTTAAGGAATGCTTAAAATACGGCATTGTTCCGTTTATCATTGAAGATAATTTAAAAATGTTTTATTACCGTGGTTTAAAGGAATGGGATAGGGAAAAAGGTTATCTTACCGATACATGCCTTACCGCGCAGGACAGGTATAAAGCCTATCTTGATTATTTTAGAATTAAGTATTGATTTTAGCGGCAAATACAAAACGGCAGCAAGGTTTGAGCCTTACTGCCGCTTTTGCGTGCTTGAGTTTATTAAGCTGTCAGTTTTTCAAATACGGAAACTATGTATTTTGGCTGCTGCGGTTTAAGCGCCGGTAAAAAATTCTGCCCGGCAGGATTAACGCCTGCGGCGGCGAATTTAATTAGTATAGCAAATTAAAGGAGGATAGCCATGCGTAAATTTATTAAAGACTATCTGGCAAAAGAGTACGATAACTATGTGAAGGATTTGGAAGCGCTGACCAATATCGACAGCGGCAACGGCGATTTGGAGGGCACGGAAGCCGCCAGTAAATTTGTAGCCGCCAAAATGCAGGCTCTTGGTGCGGAAACCGAGTTCCGCTACAATGACCGCGGCTGCCATTTAATTTCTCGCCTTAAGGGCAAGGGCACGCAGACGGTGCTTTTGGTTGCACATGTTGATACCGTGTTTAAACGCGGCGAAGCTGCCAAACGCCCCTTCCGCGTGGATGAAAACGGCTTTGCCTGGGGCCCGGGCGTAGGCGACGACAAAGCAACGGTTATGGAAGTTATTTACGGCCTTGCGGCTTTAAAAGAAGCAGGCTTTGACGATTATAAAGAAATTATTTACTACACCAACGCCGAAGAAGAAGGCGGCAGCCCGACTGCCGAAGGCATTGTGGCAGAGCTATCGCAGCAGGCAGATTTTGCCGTTATTATGGACGTTGCGCGCCCGAACTGGGGTATTGTAACCCAGCGCAAAGGCAACGCCAAATATAAAATTACCGTTACCGGCAAAGGCGGGCACCACGGCAACGCTTCGCAGTGCTGCGCCAACGCTATTCACCAGCTGGCTTATACCATTACCGAGCTGCACAAGCTGGCAAGCCCCATGCCCGGCAAACCGGAAGATTTTACCGCCAAAGCACTGGAGGCACGCGGCATTGTGGACAGCGGCCAGTTCATTCCGCCCAACACCGTTAACGTGGGCGTTATTGGCAGCACCAACGATAAAATCAGCGTTATTCCCGGCGACGCTTACTGCGAAGTAAACGTGCGCTGCTTTGAAGTGGCTGAGCAGAAACGTTTGGACGCCGCCATTAAAGCACTGGCAGATAAAATCGTTATCGACGGCACTAAAGTAGAAGTTACCGGCGGCATTGTAACCGGCCCGATGGAAAAAACTCCTGCCGTGCAGAAAATGATTGATGTGTACAGCAGTGTTGTTGCCGAAGAATTCGGCGGCAAAGTGAACGAATGGGTGGCAGGCGGCTTAACGGACGGCAACCGCACTGCTAAATTCATTCCGACTTTGGACGCTTTGGGCGTAGAAAACTACGATGAGCATACTGACCACGAATCGGTAGATTTAAAAACCGCTGTACCGCGCACCGCGGCGTTTGCCATTACCCTGGCGGAACTTTTAAAAACCGGCGTTAAATAATAAAAAATAAAACGCAATAAAAAACGAGGTTAAGCGTCAGGCTTAGCCTCGTTTTAACATATAACTGTTTGGTGCCGCATATTAAGTTTTAATTTTTGTTTGACGCTATTTCCACAATTTTTTCGACGGCTTCTTTTACAAGTACGCCGATGGATTTATTTTCCACGCCGATAAATTCAAAATGGCTTTGCGATACCGGCAAAAGCAGTTTGCGCGCGCGGCTTGAAGCAACCGCCTCCGCCATACGCGGAGTTACTTCGCCAAGCATGGCGTTTGGCAGTACAATGCCAATAGGGCCAACGATAATATCCGCCGTCTGCGCCGTTACGCACACCGCGTTTTCGCCGGTGGCCACACGTTTAAGCCCTGCTTTAAGCATTGCCGCCGTGGCCAGCGCGTTGGTGCCAAGCCCGATAAGTTCCGTATCCGCCGGAAGGCGCCCCGCTGCCTGGCTGATAACCTGCGCAACAAGCCCGCCGCCCATGCCGTCTATAAAAACAATGCGCATAAAAACCTCCTGTAAACACCTTAAAACAAAATAAAACCCTGTTTATTATACCATAAATCCCTTTTGCCAAAAAGAACAGTATTTTTTACATTCGTTTTAAACCGGCGTAAATTTTTTGTTAACTTTGCAATTTATCTGCCCGCACAGTTGAATTTATGATGATTTTACTGCATAATAAAAATAGAGTTTGGCACTGAAAGGAGTGTTTACAATAGAAAATTTAGATGAAATCAGAAACAAAAAAGGCTTTATATGCGATATGGATGGTGTTATTTACCACGGCAACAGGCTGCTGCCCGGCGTTAAGGAGTTTGTGGAATGGCTGTACAAGGAAGATAAAAAGTTTTTGTTTTTAACCAATTCCAGCGACCGTTCGCCGCGCGATTTACAGCAGAAATTACAGCGCATGGGGCTTGATATTGACGAAACCCATTTTTATACCAGCGCACAGGCTACGGCGCGTTTTTTAAACAGCCAGTCGCCCGGATGCAGTGCTTACGTTATGGGCGAAGCCGGTTTGATGAACGCTTTGTATGAAGTTGGCATTACCATGAATGATTCCACGCCGGATTACGTTGTTATCGGCGAGCCGAAATCTTACAACTACGAAATGATTATTAAAGCCGTTAAGCTGATTCAAAACGGGGCAAAACTTGTTGCCACCAATTCCGATTTGACCGGCCCTACGGAAAACGGCATTATTCCGGCCTGCCGCGCCTTTGTTGCGCCGATTGAACTGGCAACGGGCAAAAGCGCCTACTTTGTTGGCAAGCCGAACCCGCTGATGATGCGCACCGGGCTGCGCCTTTTGGGCGTGCACAGCGACGAGGCGGCAATGATTGGCGACCGCATGGATACCGATATTGTTGCCGGCATGGAAAGCGGCCTGGAAACGGTGCTGGTGCTCAGCGGCGTAACCACGCGCGAAAACATGCAGGTGTTTGCTTACCGCCCGCGCCATATTTTAAACGGCGTCGGCGATATTGTGCCGAAAGAATGAAAAGAGCCTTTTACAGGCTCTTTTACAATTCCATAAAATTAACAGAGTTATTTTTTATAAAATTTTGTATTTCTTTGAGGATCCTGATTTTAAATTCAGGATCTTTTTTCATATTTTTTATAGTGCATTCCCATATTATAAGACATTTTATATTTTGCTTACCTAATTCTTCTTTAACAAAATTATCACGCTTTTTGTTTGTTTCAAATTTTTTATTCCAAAAATCCTGCCTTGTTGTTGGAGAAGTCGAATATCGGCAGTTTTTGTGTCTGTGCCAGAAGCAACCGTGAACAAATATTGCTGTGTTGTATTTGCGAAAATATAAATCTGGATGTCCTGTAATATTTTTAGCATTTATACGGTATCTGTAGCCAAGTGCAAAAAGCTGTTTTCTTAAAAAAATTTCTGGGAATGTATTTTTGGATCGTATGGCAGACATATTTTTATGTCTTTGTTCAGGTGTTAGTATATCCATTTTATAGTTCTTCCACACATTTGACATAATTGATAAATTTTTGTAATGACCATATTCTGTGCTGCCGGTCAGCGGGGTATGATTTTATATACGCTGCTGGTACGACAAGAATAACATTTTCTGCTTGCATTTCATCCATTTGTGCTGCTGAAATTCCCTGCTGCAAAGTGCATAAATATTTGGGACGGTTTCTTAATCTGTCTGCTTCGTTTATGACCTGTCTCCATCTGTCTTTACAGGTTGTTTTGGCAGCCAGAGATAAAAGTTTTTCAGCAGGGAATTTTTTATCGTGATAAGCTTTTACAGATGGAAAAATGAAATCAGGCTTTTTATTTCCCTCAGTTACGGCCTGCGCAGTATAGCTTAAAGAATTTCCATCAAATATTGCAGAAAGATGATGTTCAAGACTTTTACCGGCTCTGCTTTTTCTTCTGTTAAGAACTATGTTTGCGGTTTTTATAAAATCTTCAATTGAAGAAAAACCGTTTGTTAAAAACTGGCTGTAACGGTTTTCTTCCAGTGCCTTGAAAATTTTATATTCCATGTTTATCCAGTTTAGTATCTTTGTATCAGGTTGTTTTTGTATGTATTCAATATGATTATAAACACTGTTTTCTATTTTTTGAGCAGCTGAAGACATAATTTCTGATACTGGAAAATCTGCTGACAAACCGGCAATAAATTTTTGAATCTCAATTGATTCGGAAGTAGACAGAGGTACCAGTTCTTTTTTTATCAGATTGTTTGTATCAGCAGGACTAATACCGAGAGCGTCCATAAACTCTTCTATATCGGCATCTGTATTTAATATGAAAGCAGTGTATTCGTTTTCATCCTGTTTTACAAGAACAAATAAAGCTCCGGTATATTCTGAATTTAAAAATGGAAAATTTCTTCCGAAATTCGTTATTCTGTATTCATTTCTTGTTCCTTTTCCGTAATAAATAAACCGCGAATCGGTTTCAAAAGAATTTTGCCATTTTATTTTTACCCATTTGTCCTTATTTTCTCCTTTAATTCCTGCTTCATTGAAGAGTACAGGAACAGAAGGTTTGGAAATATAAATGCCTGCCTGATGACCACCGGTTTTTCCTGTATCGTTTGCACTCAGAAATTTGCAAAACGCCTGTTGTCCGCATAAAACTGAGTTGATTGCCATCCGTGCATATTCTGTTAACAATTAAATCACCTTCTTCTTAAAGGTATTTTGTACCAAATTCAGTTCTGATAATTTATCTGCTATTTCTTTTGCTATATCTTCTATTAACGGGACTACAACAGAATTTCCAAACTGTCTGTATGCCTGTGTATCTGAAACAGGTATTTTGAAGCTTTCCGGAAATCCCTGAAGTCTTGCACACTCACGCGGCGTCAGACGACGAGGATTTTTGCCGGGCTGCTCAATTAAAATTTCCGAGCCGTCTTTATAATATCTGGCACTGAGGGTTCGAGAAATTCCGTTTAACTGTGCAATACCATAACCAAAACCATTTCCTGCGGCCTTATGTTTTAAGGCATAATTTTGAAGATACAGCCATAATTTATCAGAAAGTGTGTATTTACTTCCGACTTCTTTTTCCAGAATATCTTTCATTACAGGAGGCGGAGTAACCGGATGTACATTAAATTCAAAGTTAATATCTGACCCGTACCTTTCTGTGTCGAATCCGGCTATTAAAATTCTTTCACGGTGTTGTGGCACATAATTCTGACCATCTATTACATCTGAAAAAACTTTGTAACCGAGTTCATCGAGTGATTCCAGTATTATTTTAAAAGTTCTTCCTTTGTCATGGCTGCGCAGATTTTTTACATTTTCAAGCAGGAAGGCTTTTGGTTTTTTTGCTTTTAAAATTCTGCAAACATCAAAAAAAAGGGTGCCCTGTGTCTTATCTTCAAATCCGGTAGCACGGCCCAGACTGCGTTTTTTTGATACGCCGGCGATGGAAAAAGGCTGACATGGAAACCCTGCTACAAGAATATCGTGGTCTGGTATAAGATTTTCATCTGCCTGAGTTATATCCCCGTCAGGCTGTTCGCCAAAATTTGCAAAATATGTTTGCTGACAGTATTTATTCCACTCGTTTGAATAAACACATTTTCCTCCGGCCTTTTCGAAACCAATACGCATACCACCGATACCTGCAAATAAATCAATAAATGTAAATTTATTATATGCGTGTCTGTTTAATTTTTTTCTTGCGTCAGTAACATATAATGCAATAGCTTCTCGTACGCAATTCTGAACAGATTCATTTTTGTCTTCGGAAAATAAATTAAGTTTTTCGTAAAGTTCATCATCAAGTCTTAAGTGAAGTTGTTTCATTATATCACTCCGGGAATTTTTTTATACCTTATTTATCCCTATTATACTTTTTTTGAATTAATATTGCAATAATAAACTGAATTTATCGCAGGAGCCTTTTACGGCTTCTGCTTTTTTCATGCCAGGAATATTTATTGCATTAAAAGCCGAAACTTCGGTTGAATAGCGTATACTAATAGTATATAATGGAACTATATACCGGATAACTACCGGATTATTAGTTATAAAGGAGCATTGTTTTGATGGAACTGAAAACACCTCTTTATGATTGCCATGTTGCGGCCGGTGGTAAAATTGTGCCTTTTGCAAGGTATCTCCTGCCGGTGCAGTATACGGGCGTTATTAAGGAACACATGGCAGTACGCACTGCCTGCGGGCTTTTTGACGTATCGCACATGGGCGAATTTTTAATTAAAGGCGCTGATGCGCTTAACAACGTGCAGAATTTGTTCTGCAACGATTTTGAGAACATGTATGACGGGCAGGTACGTTACAGCCCGATGTGCAACGAGCGCGGCGGCATTGTTGACGACGTTCTGATTTATAAAGTAAACGGCGAAGAATATCTTTTGGTTGTTAACGCCGCTAACCGTCATAAGGATGCGGAGTGGGTCAAGGCGCATCTTTTTGGCAGCGCTTCTTTTGAAGATATTTCCGATTCCGTTGCCCAGCTGGCACTTCAGGGGCCGAAATCCAAAGAAATTGCGGCTAAAATTGTGCCGGAAGACGGCATTCCCAAAAAATATTACAGCTTTGTAAAAGATGTGGACGTGCAGGGCATTAAGTGCATTGTTTCGCGTACCGGCTACACCGGTGAATTTGGCTACGAGTTTTACTGCGCTGCCGCAGACGGCCCGAAGCTGTGGGATATTTTGCTGGAAGCAGGCAAAGAGTTTGGCCTTATTCCCTGCGGGCTTGGCGCGCGCGACACTCTGCGCCTGGAAGCAGCCATGCCGCTTTACGGGCATGAGCTGACTGACGATATTACCCCGCTTGAAGCAGGGCTGGACTTTTTCGTTAAGCTCGGCAAAGACCGCTTTATCGGCATGGACGCCATTTTAGCCAAGGGTGACCCGAAGGTAATCCGCGTGGGCTTAAAAATTACCGGCCGCGGCATTGCGCGCGAGCACTGCGATGTTTACAGCGGCGAAGAAAAAATCGGCGTTGTAACAAGCGGCACACACTGCCCGTACCTTAACGCGCCTGTTGCCATGGCAATGGTTCCCGTAGATTACTCGGAAGTTGGGACCAAAGTGCAGGTAGATGTACGCGGACGCAGAATTGACGCCGAAGTAGTACCCCTGCCGTTTTATAAACGCGCTTAAAATAAAATCAATTTAAGGAGGCTATTTATTATGAACATTCCTAACGACGTTTGCTACACCAAATCCCATGAGTGGGTGAAATTTGCCGAGGACGGCAGCGCAACGGTAGGCCTTACCGATTATGCACAGAACGAACTGGGCGACCTGGTTTTTGTTAATCTGCCCATGCCGGGCGACACCTTCGCCGCAGGCGATACTTTTGCCGATGTGGAATCCGTAAAAGCTGTATCTGACGTTTACAGCCCCGTTACCGGCACCGTTGCCGAAGTTAACGAAGAACTGGCCGACGCTCCGCAGACCATTAACGAAGCTCCTTATGATGCTTGGCTGGTACGTTTTGACGAAATTACCGACCAGGAAGATTTGCTGACTGCCGAAGAATACGAAGCATTTGTAAAAGAAGAACAGGCATAAAGGAGGGCGCCTATGGGAAGCTATATCCCCTCTACCAGAGAAGAACGGCAGGAAATGCTTGCCGCAGCAGGCTACGACAGTATCCGCAGCCTGTTTAAAGACGTGCCTGCCGAAGTTTACCTTGATAAGCCGCTGAACCTGCCCCAGGGCATGAGCGAACTGGAAGTGCGTGCCAAAATGCAGGAGCTGGCCGGCAAAAATACCGTGTTCGGCACAATTTTGCGCGGCGCAGGTGCTTATGACCACTACATTCCTTCCATTGTTAAATACATTACCTCCAAAGAGGAGTTTGTAACCAGCTACACGCCGTACCAGGCAGAAATGAGCCAGGGCATTTTGCAGTCCATCTTTGAATATCAGACGATGATTTGCGATTTGACCGGCATGGACACTGCCAATGCTTCCGTGTATGACGGCGCTTCTGCCGCTGCCGAAGCCGC
>ENA-OPCS01000884-OPCS01000884.1-human-gut-metagenome-genome-assembly--contig:-NODE-884-length-20100-cov-3.250985_pt1 | contig 20100 bp, 17 predicted proteins | sample MGYA00241256_ERZ501492 | MGnify/ENA primary metagenome ERZ501492 (study PRJEB25962, sample SAMEA2042512) | human gut metagenome | biome: human gut; feature: human-associated habitat; material: faeces... | reverse complement strand
AAAAGGTGGATATTACCCCTGCCAATTTATCTATTTTGAAAACGGGAAAGGCAAAAGCTATCCGTTTCTCTACACTGGAGGCCATTTGCAAAATTTTGGATTGCCAGCCGGGAGATATTCTGGAGTATCAGGAAGGAGAAGAATAAAATAGCATTTGGGGACTGATAGGTGTTTGTAAAAGAGAGGGAGGATTTGGAATTTCTGAATCCTCCCTCTCTTTAATTATAACTAGTATCTGTTTATACTATTTGATGGCGTATTTGTCCACCATATTTATGATGATATACTTGTATTTGATTGATATGCAATGGTATGTCTTATAAATATTAAAATGAATTTGTCTATCTTGATAATGATTATTTATTGAGGGAAGATGCCTACATTTGTTATTAATAAATAGTAAATGGATGAGAATAAAACAGAATAGTATTCTAATAACATTATTGTTTGTTCTTTCAATAGGGTTAATAATAATGACTAGAAATAACTGTCAAATTAATAGTAAGTTAAAGGAATGTAATCTGAAACTGCTAGAGAAAAGTATTGCATTGGGCTCTGCTGTTTGGGCAATTACTCAATGTCATAAATACACTAATGAGAGAATTAAAGATTTAGATCTGATAGTTGATAGGCAAAAGCGACCTTTTAGTCTTGAATTTAATGATGGATATAAGCTTTTCTATAAATTTTCTCTTTCGGATTGCAGTAGCTGTATTGAATCCGAATTGAAGAATATTAAGGGAAAAATGAAGTCTGTTAATATTCTTATTGAGACTCAAAGTTTGAGAGATTTTAAGACTTTTGTAGCCATTAATCATATTGACACAGCTAAGGTATTTCGGATAGAAAAACCAATATTGGAAGAGGCAGAATTACCTTTCTATTTTGTTACGAATAGAGAACTATATATTAAGGATCTTTTTTTTCCGATGTCAGAATTACCAGATTTGACTACTGAATTTTATTACATAGTACAAGATAAATATCTGAATTAATGTTTAATTTTAAATTTTAGTTATTATGAAAAAGAAAGTTTTTGTTTTACTTGCAATTTGTTTTATGTTCGCATTTATGCAACAGTATTTTAAACAGAACTCTGAGTTGGCAGATTTTATTAATTCTACATTGGCAAATGTGGAGTCTCTTGCACAAGATGAGACCGGACCTGATAGTTGGTTGCAACCTGACGATGTAAGATGTCACTATAAAACGGAAGATGGCTGGGTTCATGTTACTACAGAAACAATATGTGTGTTTTGTGCTGTACCCTATTCCTGTACTCCTGTAGGTTGTGGAAGTGGATCTTAAAATTTAATCATTATGAAATGTATATATGCCGTTATATTGTTTCCCTTCTTTCTTCATTCCTGCCAAAGCAGGAATAAGAAAGAAGACGCATTGTTTTCGATGGAGAATATTACTAGAGCAAATTTACAAACTATAACAGTAGAAGTGGAAGATTTCAATTTTGAAGATTTGGGAAATTTTCTAGAAGTTACTTCTTATATCCAGTTGGCTGCAGAGCCTTTGCTTGCCTCCATACAGGAAATACAAATTAAAAATGAGAAGATCTACATACATGATAAATTTGCCAGAATTATTTGTTATGATATGCAAGGTAAAATGATTTTTAAGATAGATGCCAAAGGAGCAGGACCAGGTGAGTATACGGATGTTAATACATTTGTTATTAATGAACAAAGCAGGGAGTTAATTATTTATGATAATCATAAGCAATCTCTTTTGTTTTATAATGCGGATAATGGAATATTTTTCAAAACACAAAAGCTCGTTAAGCCTGATCCTACAGCAATGGCTTCGTTGGGGGGAGTTTATTATTATGATAATAGGTATCATAGTAACTATCCGAATGACACTGATCTATATTATTCCTTATTAGTCTCAAAAAATGCTATGACTATGGACCGGCACTATTTTCCACACAATGATGCTGAATCTTCTTATCGCTTTAGACCCACGAGGCAACCATTCAGTTATAATGATTCAGTATTGTATTATTGCAGAAATTTTGATAACGTAATTTACGAATTGAATCCAGATAGCTTAAAAGCTCTATATAAAATAATGTTGCCGGATCCTTTGCCATTTTCTAAAATAGAAAATAAGATAAATGGATGGGAATTGGTAAACTCAAAATATTCTCTGGGATTAGAAAGTATATACGAATGTAATAATCTTCTTTATTTCCAATTTTCAAAAGATGGCTTTCTTCAATCTGCTCTATATGATTTAATCCAAGAGAAACAGATTTATTGTGGTAAAAGATTGACTGATAAAGTTGGTAAATCAGTTCCTATCTTTCAATTAATTGATGGAGTTTATAAAGGACAATTCTGGGGTGTTTTAACCCCGGAAACTATAGGATATGCTTTGTCTAAAGAGCCCAAAGATTATCCTGATATATTTCGTAAATATGATCCTGATACAGATAATCCAATTATTGCGTTTTATAAGGTTGTTCAATGATTGTATGGAAAATAACTATGTATTGTGGAAAGTCTATTCCCCTTATCAAAGCACTATTGATAAGGGGAATATCTATTTATTTACTACTATCTTTCGCCTTGAAAGCCAACGCATACATCCGCATCTGCTTTACCATAGACAGCAAACCATTGCTACGAGTAGGAGAGAGGTGTTCTTTCAATCCTATTTTATCGATAAAGTAGAGGTCAGCATTTAGAATCTCATCCGGTGTATGCCCGGAAAGGACTTTCATCAACAACGAAATGATACCTTTTACAATCAAAGCGTCGCTTTCTGCTTTGAAGATAATTTTTCCATCCTCTTCGTCGGCTTGTAGCCATACACGGCTCTGACAACCTTCTATCAGATTTTGTTCCGTCTTATATTTTTCGTCGAGCGGTTCCTGCTCGTTTCCTAAGTCTATGAGGAGTTGATAGCGATCCATCCAGTCGTCAAAGTCGCTGAATTCAGTGATCACTTCGTCTTGTAGTTCATTGATACTCATGTTGCAGATTTATGATTTATAATTTATGATTTATTTTTCGCTGTAGATTACTTGCATTACAGTTTGTCCTACTGCTTGCAATGTAGCTTTATCAATGGCATCCATGTCATCTTTTACGGTGTGCCAATGCTCAAAGAAATCTCCTTCCGGATAGTAAGGGACGATATCGATTGTCGGGATTTTCGCATACTTGTTGATGAACGTATGGTCATCGGTCACGAAACCGCCTTTTTTTTGTACAAAATGGCGCCCGAAACCTAAAGCGTTGGCTGTTTTCCAGACTTTCTCATTGACATTGGGAGCTACTTCATGAGACAAACCTTCATAACGGAATTCTGCATTTTTACCACCTACCATGTCCAGCAATATACCGAAGCGTGCATTATATCCCTGTACGTGCGGGTTGCGTGCCCAATACTGTGAGCCAAGTCCCCAGTATTCCTCTTTATGCGGACCGTTGTAAGCCTGGTGTGTTCCATAATCTTCAGCATCTACAAAAACAATATCAATACCCATTTCCGGCAACTGTTTCTGCAAATGACGTGCTATTTCCAATAATACACCTACACCGCTGGCACCGTCATTGGCACCTAAAATGGGGGTGTAATGCTTTTTAGCGTCCGGGTCAGCGTCTGCCCACGGACGGCTGTCCCAATGAGAAAAAAGTGCAATACGCTTTTTTGTATCCGGTTTGTAGGAACCGATGATATTCCGGGCCTTTAGTAATGTGCCGGTATAGGCAGGTAAGTCTACATATTGGCTAGTAACCTTTGCACCGAATTCTGTCAGTTTATCAGCCAGATAATTGCCACAATCCACATGTGCTTTCGTATTAGGAACGCGTGGACCGAAGTCAACCTGTGCTTTCACATACTGGTAAGCACTGTCTGCGTTGAACTGTGGAACATTGACGACGCTTTTGGTTGTTGTTTCAGTGTCGTCGCTTGTCTTCTTGGTATTGTTGCTGCATGCTATGAATGCAAGCAACACCAAGCATAAAGGGATGAGAGTATAATTCCGTTTCATTCTTTATCTAAATTAAAACTTAGTTTCACTTCTTTTCTTCCGGTCTCCAGCGTTACTTCCGCTCCGTTTATCATAGGCAGGTTCATGCTGACATGTCCTACCGGAAAATTAAAACAGACGGGGTAATCGTATTCTTTCACGAGGTCGGCAATTGCACCGTATAACTCTTTCCCCAAAGACTTGTTTTCCTCGTATTCCGTAAACTGTCCGATAATAAGGCCGGATAGTTTTTCTAATATACCGCCCAGTTTCAGATTGTAGATCATGCGCTCTACTGCATGCGGACGTTCGCCTACATCTTCTATAAAGAGAATGGTTCCTTCAGCGGGAATATCGTAAGGAGTGCCGCGCAGCCCATAAAATACGGACAGGTTGCCACCTCGTAAAATGCCGCTGGCAGTTCCTTTATGGTTTAATTTGTGTCCGGGGCAAATATAGCTGAAACCATTTTCTGAGATTTCTACAGATTCTGCTGTCTCCGGATTAAAATGTCCAAAGAGGATATCTTTGAGTGCCAATGTGCAGAAATCATCTTCGGATTCTACCGTCAAATGGCGTGCCATCAGGGCGTGGAGTGATGCAAAACCTTCTTTCTGGAGCACATTATGTAATGCGGTAATGTCACTGAAACCAATCAGCCATTTAGGATGTTCACGAAAGCGGGTAAAATCGAGTTTCCCTAACAGGTGCACTGCTCCGTATCCGCCACGGCTGCATAGAATAACTTTAGCCTTTTCATCATCCAGCGCATTCTGTAAATCTTCTACGCGCTGTTTGATGCTGCCTCCATACGTTCCGTGTGAGCTTCCGGCATGTTTAGCCATTACCACTTCCAGTCCCCAGGATTTCAAACGCTTTTTGGCTCCTTTCAAAAAAGACTTGTCTATCTTGCTGGAAGGAGAAAGGATGATGACACGATCACCTTTTTGTACGTATGACGGAAAAATAAGGCTGTTCATAATTCAATATTTTGCGTATGGGGACAAAAGTACATAAAATAACTCAAAACGAAATTTAGTTTACACCACAGATTACACAGATTAACGCAGATTATTACTTTTCACCATGATTAGAATAAATCTGTGTTAATCTGTGTAATCTGTGGTGTAAACTATCAAAATGAAATAAGGCTTGCGAAATTTCCTGGAGTGTTATGCTGCATTTCTCGACATTTTTTCAGATATTTGCTAAAAATCTAACGTTATGGAACCTATTCGAAGCTTTGATCAACTAACCTCACACTTGAAATCCTTGAACAAAAGGAAACGTATTGCAGTAGTTTGTGCTAATGACCCCAATACGGAATACGCCATTGCCCGTTCTCTGGAAGAAGGGATTGCGGAGTTCCTGATGATTGGCGACTCTGCGATTCTTGAAAAATATCCTACATTGAAGAAATATCCCCAGTACGTCCGTACGGTGCATATAGAGGATCCCGATGAGGCGGCGCGTGAGGCTGTACGTATTGTTCGTGAGGGTGGAGCGGATATTTTGATGAAAGGTATTATCAATACAGATAATTTGTTGCATGCTATCCTTGACAAAGAAAAAGGCCTGTTGCCTAAGGGTAAAATCCTGACCCATCTGGCTGTAATGCAGATTCCTACGTATGATAAGTTGCTGTTCTTCTCGGATGCCGCTGTAATTCCGCGACCCACTTTGCAGCAACGCATAGAGATGATCTGGTATGCCATCCATACTTGTCGCCACTTTGGCATCGAACAACCTCGCATTTCACTTATTCATTGTACGGAGAAGGTAAGTGCCAAGTTCCCCCATTCGTTAGATTATGTTAATATCGTGGAGTTGGCGGAGGCCGGAGAATTCGGAAATGTGATAATCGATGGTCCGTTGGATGTAAAGACTTCCTGTGAGAAGACAAGCGGTGATATCAAAGGGATTGCATCTCCTATCAATGGAGAAGCGGATGTGCTGATCTTCCCTAATATCGAATCGGGAAATGCTTTTTATAAGGCTGTATCCTTGTTTGCCCATGCTGATATGGCAGGTCTGTTGCAAGGTCCTGTATGTCCGGTGGTGTTGCCCTCACGTAGTGATTCCGGTCTCTCTAAATATTATAGTATTGCTATGGCATGTCTCACTTGTGCCTGTGACTAAGTGGCAGGGTGATAAAGTAGGTGATCCTAATCGTAAATTGTAAATCGTCAAATCTTAAATTATGAGAATTCTTGCTATCAATCCCGGTTCTACTTCAACGAAAATTGCAGTATACGAAGACACAACTCCGCTTTTGGTGCGTAACATTCGCCATTCGGTAGGAGAACTTTCCCATTTCCCTCGCGTCATCGACCAGTTTGAATTCCGCAAGAATCTGGTAATAGAAGCCTTAAAAGAGAATGGTATTCCTTTTGAATTTGATGCCATCGTAGGGCGTGGAGGATTACTGAAACCCATTCCGGGTGGAGTGTACGAGGTGAACGACGCCATGCTGGATGATATAACCCATGCCATGAGAAGCCATGCGTGTAATCTGGGGTGCCTTATTGCTTCCGAATTGGCAGCATTGCTTCCCGATTGCCGTGCTTTTATTGCTGATCCCGGTGTCGTGGACGAGCTGGATGAGATAGCCCGTATCACGGGTTCTCCACTGATGCCACGTATTACCATTTGGCATGCTTTGAACCAGCGTGCCATTGCCCGCCGTTATGCTGCCGAGTTAACAGCCGCTTCTCCCGATCATCCGGTGCGCTATGAAGACTTGAATTTGATTATCTGTCATTTGGGTGGTGGCATTTCTGTTGGGGCTCACCATTACGGACGTGCCATTGATGTGAATAATGCGCTTGACGGTGAAGGTCCTTTCTCTCCCGAACGTGCGGGAACATTGCCTGCCGGGCAGTTGATTGATCTTTGTTATTCCCATCGTTTTAGAAAGGATGAACTGAAGAAACGCATTTCCGGCCATGCCGGTCTGGCAGCACACCTTGGCACTACGGATATACCTGCCATCATAAAGTCTATTGAAGACGGAGATGAAAAAGCCGAATTGGTGCTGAATGCCATGATCTATCAGGTTGCCAAAAGTATTGGAGCTGCCGCCGTTGCGCTTTTCGGTAAAATAGATGCAATCTTGCTGACAGGCGGTATTGCCCATTCAGAGTATGCTATTTCCCGTCTGAAAGAGCGTGTCTCTTTTCTTGCTCCAGTGTATGTGTACCCTGGAGAAGATGAGTTGGAAGCGCTTGCTGTTAACGTTTTGGGAGCATTGCGCGGGGAGTTGCCGATACAAGTCTATAAGTGATGATTGGTGGGATATAAGCCCGACGGTTGTTTCATTCCATGAAAATTATGTTTATGCCAAATGGTAACTTCATTTACATACTGAGGTAAAGGTCGTTACATGCCGAGGTAAAGAGCGTTACAATATGGGGTAAAGGTCGTTACATCCTGCGGTAAATGCTTTTACATCCTAAGGGTAAATAGTAGGTAAATGTAATGCGTTGATAAAAAAAGGAGTAAAGTCCCCCAAATGACTTTACTCCTCCCAATCTTCTTTTCCTCGTAACTAATACGGAGAAAACACCACTAATCAAAATTCTATACCTTGGTCTTATTGGAATTTTCTTTTCTAAACTATATAGAACCCTCCTCTTCTTTTTTAGCCGAAGAGGAAGATTGCAGACGATTGATTCTTTTAGAATTTATTCTGTCCTACGGACCACCATAAATCTGTTCCGCCATTGTCTTGCCCACCTAAAGCATCAACCAATTGTTTGTATAATTCCGGTTGGTCAGTTTTCAGATTTGCAGGGAATGGAAGGCGACGCACCATTTTATCTGTATCTATGGTTCCGCCACTCTGGTTTGTTAATGTCTTGAACAATTTAGGATAACCTGTGCGACGTTGTTCAGCCCATGCTTCAGCTCCTTCAGGGAAGATGGCCAACCATTTCTGAGTGATGATACGTTCCAGTTTTTCTTCGTTAGAAGCACTTTCGTTCCATTTAGGAGTGATGGTGCTCATAGCTTTCATATCGTTCTTTTCAAAAAATACATCTTTATAATCTGTTGGTTTGGCATCGCTTGCCAGATAAGTGTCGACACCACTGGCGCCCCATTGCTCAAAGGAGAGACGTACACCTTTCTCGTAGCAATCTTTTACATTCTCGGTAGAGTATCTGCGTAAGGCGGCTTCTGCACGTAGAAGCCATACTTCTGCAGGTGTCATCAGTGGAGCTGGAAAGTCTGCCGTAATGGTGCAGCGTGAGTGGAATTTATAGTGGTTTACTTCTTTAGGAGTATTGAAGTTATATCCCTGTGGAATTCCCTTTTGCATACCTGTGTAGTTAAAGCGTTCTGCCGGACTGTTTTCTGCAAGTCCACCAACAGAAGGTGTAAAATACTTGTCGGTACGTGGATCATCATAACCTACCATGAAGGATTCTAAAGACGCATTCATATAAACTTCCCACCAGCTAAGGCCGATAGTACCCAATGGATTCTTATATCCGGTCTTAGTAGAAACTTCTACTATATCATTGTTTGTTTCCAATACTCCATATTTATTGGAGAGGGCTTTCTTGGCTTGTTCGGATGCCATTTGAGAATTTACGTTGGATACTCGGATAGCCAGACGTAAACGTAGGGAATTAGCCCATTTGGCATATTGCGAGTAGGTTGATTGGCTACGCATCAAGATGTCATAAGAAATCTTATCCTCTATTCCACTGGAGAGAGTTTGGTCTATTAAACTGATTGCATCATCTAAATCTGCAAACATTGCTTTATAAGCATTTTCCTGACTTACAGGCCCCGTTGCGCGATTCTCATATAGAATAGGACCATACTGATCTGTCAGACGATGCATGGTTGCTACTCTATATATCTTTATCAGAGCCATATATTGGGGAACTTCAATATCAAAATCTTCCGCTTTATTGAGTGCGGAAACTGTTTGGCTATACGAAGTGGACCAATTGCTACTATTCCAGCCGTCATTCATATTATATACAGAGTTTTCTCCGGCAAATTTAGATGCCATATCGTGAAAATATCCGGCAAACATATCAACACCTAAGTTCTGCATAGTCTGGAAAGTCCAGTCTGTGCCTTCTCCCCAGTTGTAGTTGAAATAGATGCCTTGTTGTATAGAATTGAAATACATGGTATATCCGGCATTATCCATGACCTGTTTGTCCGGATCATAAGAGCCGTCTTCGGAGTTTAAATTATCGAAATTACTTGTACAAGCGGTTATTAATAATCCGCCCATAATTAGTGTATGTATAAATTTGCTTTTCATATTACTTGCTTTTTAGATGATACGTTAGAATGTAAATTTCACATTAAAACCAATGCTGCGGGTAGTCGGCATACCGAAAACATCTACACCTTGCATATCGTTTCCTACTGACATCAGTGCGTCCGGATCGAATGGAGCATCCTTATAGAAGAAGAATAAGTTGCGTGCCACCAATGACAGGTTGATATCTTTGAATACTTTTGTTTTCTCCATCCATTTTTCCGGGAGGCTGTAGCTTACGGACAACTCGCGCAAACGTATATTGGTTCCTTTGTACATATAATATTCTGTACATCCGTTGATATCGCCAACTCTTGCATAGAAGCCTTGCACATTATTCTTTTTCTCCTCATTAGTGAATTTCTGCCCCTCGACTTCAACATAACCACGATCCATAGCTTCACCGGCAGCTTTACTAACTCCGTGGGCATCCAGTTGTCCTTGTGTGAATGATATTACGTCTCCGCCTATGCGTGCGTCTATCAGGAAATTAACCGATACGCCATAAAAGCTGAATGTGTTGCTCCAGCCCAATGTGCATTTGGGTTGGCTGTTTCCTAAGTATTGCTGGCGATCTGTATTGAGCTCGGGGAGCCCCTCTGCGTCTAATACAATCTTTCCGCCTTCGTCACGTTTGAATGAGTTGCCATAAAGGTCACCCAACGAACCACCTTCTTTGACAATCATGCGATAGGCCATGTTAACGCCTGAGCCATAAGCAAATACTTTATAGTTGTCTGCAAGCTTTTCTACCTTATTCTTATTAGTAGAGAAATTAACCTGTGTTCTCCAACGGAAGTTTTCATTTTGTACGGGTATGCCACCTACGGTTAATTCAATACCTTTATTGCTGATTTTACCAGCATTAATCATTTGGTTTTTATAGGCAGAACCCGGAAGCATTGGCACTAATAAAAATTGGTTTTTAGTTAATGTCTTATACCAAGTGAAATCAATGTCAAAGCGATTGTGGAAAAACTTCATTTCGAAGCCGGCTTCGTAGGAAGTCGATATTTCCGGTTTTAGATTGCCGTCATTATAATCGGTTACCTGGTTAATGCTTCCGCCTATGGCGATACGCGGCTGTTGATTTGCTTTATATAGTGGCAAAGTGTTGCCGACTTGGGCTATAGAACCACGTATTTTGGCAAAATTAATCCATTCGGGCAATTCAAAAGAGTTGTGAGCTAACCATGATACACCAACTGACGGGTAGAAGAATCCTGAATCCATTTTAGATGTACCGTAAAGGGTAGAAGACCAGTCGTTACGGGCAGTTAAATCCAGATAGAGTGCTTCATTCCAACCTAATTGGGCAGTTGCAAATACTGACTGCATTACTTGGCGAGCTTCATTCGTGACTGTCATATCAGTTGAAGAACCATATTTAATGTTAGTCAGAGTGAATACATTAGGGTAATATAAGCCTGCTGTATGAGAATCGATCCGTAAACTGTTGGATTTCTGATAGTTGATAGACCCGCCCAATGCCGCATTTAGACTGAATTTCCCCCAAGTTTTATTGAACATGGCCATCAGGTCACCGTAAGCCATAAAATCATCTCCGTTTGCATAAGCATAACGTCCATTGTCTGTTTGGTCAGCCCAGCTGCCGCCTGTCAGCGTTGTTGAGGTAGAAGCCCATGTTTTCTCTTCAGATTTGTCACTAATGTAATCTGCTGTACCACGGGTCTGCAGTTTCAGCCAATCGGTGACTTCCCAAGTAGCACTTAAAGAAGCGATGGCACGGGTACGAGTGTCCTTCGTATTGATGCGATTGACTAACCAATAAGGGTTACCTTCCATTCCTTGTAAAGTTTCGGGATCTTTATACCAGTTTTGTTTGGGCATATTACGAGCCTCGTCAAGAATCTCTCCGCTTTTATAGTCTGCCATATCCAGGTCACGTGGGAATGTATAAAGTCCTACCAATGGATTCATGTATAATCCACCCGTAACAGGGCGATTGCGACCTACCTGACGCATTACATTTACATTTCCATCCAATGTCAGTTTGTCATTGAAGAACTTGCCGGTTTCGCGGAAGGTGAGGTTATGACGTTCCAGTTTGTTTTTTTCAATAATACCTTTAGCTGTTGTATTGGCATAAGAAAAATAGGTTTGCGCTTTTGCATTACCAGTTGATAAGGAAATAGAGTTAATGGCTGTAACACCGGTTCCAAAAAAATCGTCTACGTTGTCATGATCTTTTAGGTCTGCCTTTTTCCATTTAGAATTGTACGAATTCTGGAATTCAGGTGTGGAAATAGCTTGGTCAAATGTAACATTTGCGGAATAAGTAATGCGGGTTGAACCTGCATTTCCTTTTTTGGTAGTAATCATGATAACACCATTTGCAGCTTGTGAGCCATAGAGGGCAGCTGCAGAAGCGCCTTTCAGCACAGAAATGGTCTGGATGTCGTCAGGGTTCAGATTGGATATACCGTCACCGGAATCTCGGTTGCCTGAGTCTGAATTACCACCCATGACTGAAGAAGTTGTTTCTTTGGCGGAGTTCATCATTGGTACACCGTCGATGACGTATAAAGGTTGATTATTGCCCCCTTCGAAAGCTGAGCGGATACCACGGATAGAAACTTTTGCCGAGCCTCCCAGGCCTGAAGCACTCTTATTGATCGTTACGCCTGCAATCTTGCCTTCCAATGCATTAATCATATTGGCGTCTTTCACTCGGGTTAGGTCGTCACCACCGACTTGTTGAACGGAATAAGTCAGCGAGGAGGATTTTCTTTTGATACCCATAGCCGTTACCACAACCGTTTCCAGTGACAGGGCTTCTTCCTGCATCTGCACATTGAGAGTTTTCTGCCCGTTGAGAGCAATCGTTACAGGCTGGTATCCGATAAAGCTGATAACCAGCGTTGCATTAGTCGGTGTATTTAGTGTAAACTCACCGTCTATATTGGTAATGCAACCGTTTGTAGTTCCTTTTTCCACGACATTGGCACCGATAATGGGTTCACCTTTTGTATCGGTAACAACACCTTTTACAGAGATATTTTCTTGTTGTACGGCAGCAATGATTTCACTGGCCTTTTCATTTTGTTTGGTCAGCACAATATTCTTGCCTTCCATTACATATCTGATGTCGGTACCATTAAAGATTTCATCCAAAACTTCGGACACCGGTTGATTGTCTGCATCTACATTTACGGTGCGGCGCACGTCCACACTTTTCTTATTGTAGACAAACAAATACTCGGTCTGAGCCTCGATATTATCGAGGATTTCGCCTACTCGTAACTCAGAACGGGGGATGCTAATTCTTGTACTCTGAGAGTAGGTAGCATGGCTGTACGCCTGGAACGTTACAAACAAAAGAAGGAATAGTGTGATCTTCATAGTTCGTAATATTTGCTTAAATACTAAACTTTTTGGGCAAAAAAGCCCATTCAAAGAAATTTTTCTCATATCTTTGTAATGTGTTAAGTTAATAAATTGATTAAGGTCGATTTTTGACTGTTTCGAATCGGAAAGTATGGGGGTACTTTCCGATTCTCTTTTAATGAGATGCTATTGACTGTTATTCATAATTGTTATGCTTTTAAGGGTTAGTACTAATTTAAGGTATATATTTAGCGTGAGCTCATTTCTTTATTTTATAAAGATACTGTCTTTTTCGGCACTTATGGAGTAAATAAACGAATGATCTTTCTGAATTACTTTCAGTACGTGTTCCACCCCATCCTGATCTTTAAACTTACCCGTGCAACGATAATTCAGTACTTTCGGATTCTCCACAACGATCTTCACTTTATAATATTTCTCCAGTTTACCAAGCAACAGGTTAAAAGGAGTATCATCAAAACAGTATAAACCATCTTTCCAACGGAGATAATCAAAATCGGTAAAACGCTCCTTTCTGAACTTTCCGTCCCAGAAAATAAAAACCTCGTTCACCCCCAGACGTGTAAGCGAATGTTCGCTGCCTTTCGCATAGATATCGACAATACCTTCAAGCAAAGTAGTTGTAAATTCATTGCTACCCCGGTAAGCACACACATTAAAATGTGTTTCCACTACTCTCACCTGATTAGTTTCCGTATTTACATAGAATGGGATTTCTTTATTTTTCGCCACCTCGAAGTAAGCTCCTCCGTCTAGTTCCACATTCCTCTCATTCCGTCCGAAATCATGGGAGTATGTTAATGTAGGCTGTGCATTCAGCCATACTTTCGTACCGTCTGCCAAAGTAATCTGTGCTCGCTGGCCAGCAGGCACTGTCACTGTCTGCAGATGCGCTGTATTACCATAATGATACTCCTTGAATAAAAAAGCACAACTGATTGCTACTACTATAACGGCAGCTATACGGGCACTCTTACCTTAACATAGGTAAGATATGAGTACCCACAGCCACTTTCTCTCCCTTATTGTTTATTTTGGTATTGGTGAAAAGGGCAATATCGAACAACATATGTTCTTTCTGCAATGTCCGACGGTTTTCCTCCGATTCATTCACCCAGTTAAGAATACATTTTTCTTCCTCAACAGTAGTGTTACCCTTAAAATATTTATGTAATAACTCAACGGAAACTTTTGCAGAAAAGCAAAAGTTTAGACAAAAAAATAACCCGACTTCTAGTAATCGGGTTATTCTATATTATATTAAAACTGTCACTTTTTTACTTCTTTTCCGGTCTTGGCAACAAAACCTTTCTAGAAAGTTTGAATTTACCGGTTTTAGGATCAATATCAATCAATTTTACATCAATTTCGTCACCCTCTTTAATTCCGGCTTCTTCCACTGTTTCCAAACGTTTCCAGTCTATTTCAGAAATGTGCAGCAAACCGTCCTTACCCGGCAAAAATTCGATGAACGCACCGTAAGGCATGATAGAACGAACCTTACCTTTGTACACTTCACCCACTTCGGGAACAGCAACAATTGCCTTGATCATGCGCATTGCATCGTCAATACATTTCTTATTAGTACCTGAAACTTCGATACGTCCCACACCTTCTGTTTCTTCGATAGTGATGACAGCACCGGTCTCTTCCTGCATACCTTGAATTATTTTACCACCAGGACCAATCACAGCACCGATAAATTCTTTAGGAATTGTCATGGTTTCAATGCGGGGAGCATGTTCTTTCAAGTCTGCACGCGGTTCAGCGATTGTTTCAGCAATCTTATCCAAGATGTGCATACGCCCTTCCTTAGCCTGGTTCAATGCACGTTCCAAGATTTCATAAGACAGACCGTCTACCTTAATATCCATTTGCGTAGCAGTAATACCATCTCTTGTTCCAGTCACCTTGAAGTCCATATCTCCGAGGTGGTCTTCATCACCGAGGATATCAGACAATACTGCATATTTATCTTCACCTGCATTCTTAATCAGTCCCATTGCAATACCTGATACCGGCTTCTTGATCTTCACACCTGCATCCATCAATGCCAATGTTCCGGCACATACGGTAGCCATAGAAGAAGAACCGTTAGATTCGAGGATTTCCGAAACAACACGTACTACGTACGGATAGTCAGCAGGAATCTGTCCTTTCAAGGCACGCCAAGCCAAGTGACCGTGACCGATTTCACGACGGCCTACTCCACGTTGAGCTTTTGCTTCGCCTGTAGAGAAAGGAGGGAAGTTATAGTGCAGCAGGAAACGTTCTTTTCCGTGTTCCAATACATTGTCGATAATCTTTTCGTCGAGCTTCGTACCCAGAGTGACAGAAGTCAGAGACTGAGTTTCACCACGAGTGAAAATAGCAGATCCGTGAGGACCGGGCAGAGGACCAACCTCACACCAAATCGGGCGGATTTCAGTAGTCTTACGACCATCCAGGCGCTTGCCTTCGTCAAGAATTGAACGACGCATCGCTTCTTTTTCTACATCATGATAGTAACGGTCGATCAGCGGAGCTTTTTCTTCAAGTTCTTCTTCAGAGAACTGAGCCTTGAACTCTTCGCGGATAGCATCAAAAGCATCGAAACGTTCGTGCTTGTTGTTATTTCCGGAAGCAGCTACTGCATAAGCCTTGTCATAACAAGCCTCACGAACTGCCTTACGCAATTCTTCATCGTTTACTTCATGGTTATATTCACGTTTCACTGTCTTGCCTACTTCTTCAGTCAGCTCCATCTGAGCCTTGCAATGCACTTTGATAGCTTCGTGAGCTACCTTCATTGCTTCCAGCAGTTCAGCTTCGGATACTTCGTGCATTTCGCCTTCTACCATCATGATGTTATCATAAGTAGCGGCAACCATCAGGTCCATATCAGCTTTTTCCAGTTGGTCAAAAGTAGGATTGATTACAAACTGACCGTCGATACGTGCTACACGTACTTCCGAGATCGGTCCGTTGAAAGGAATATCTGAAACAGCGAGTGCTGCAGAAGCTGCCAATCCGGCCAATGCATCCGGCATATCTACACCGTCAGCAGAGAAAAGGATGATATTTACATATACTTCTGCGTGATAATTATCAGGGAATAGTGGGCGGAGAGCGCGGTCAACGAGACGACAAGTCAAAATCTCATAATCGGAAGCTCTACCTTCTCTCTTGGTGAAGCCACCAGGAAAACGGCCGAATGCCGCAAATTTTTCTTTATACTCTACCTGCAAAGGCATGAAATCTGTTCCGGGAACTGCATCTTTAGCGGCACAAACAGTAGCTAATAACATGGTGTTTCCCATGCGTAGCATTACAGAACCGTCTGCCTGTTTTGCCAACTTTCCCGTCTCGAGTGTGATGGTTCTTCCATCAGGTAACTCGATCGTCTTAACAATTGGGTTAATCATAAAAATTGTTTTATCTATACTTTTCTTTCAAAATTCCTGCAAAGATATACATTTCTCGTTGTAATCAGGTGGAAATGAGCTAAAAAGTTAGACGCTATATGTTTTTTTTGCAAAATAGAGGTGAAGAAGCAGGCAAAAAGCTTTGAGTAATCTCGAAAAGACGTATATTTGCAACTCTTAAAAAACACACGAGATATGAAAAAGATAACTTTTGTAGCGCTTGCCGCACTTACCATTACAGCTTGTAGTTCCGGTCCTGAGTTTGAAGTGAACGGAGACATATCAGGGGCCGACGGGAAAATGCTTTATCTCGAAGCTTCCGGTCTGGAAGGTATTGTTCCGCTTGATTCGGTTAAATTGAAAGGAGAAGGTACATTCAAGTTTAAACAACCCCGCCCCGAATCACCCGAGTTTTATCGCTTGCGGGTAGACAACAAAGTCATCAACTTTTCTGTGGATTCTATCGAAACGCTACAGATCAACGCTCCATACGTTGATTTCTCTACTGCCTACACGGTAGAAGGATCTGAAAACAGCAGTAAGATAAAGGAACTGACGCTGAAACAAATCAATCTTCAAAAGAATGTGGACGAACAACTGAATGCGCTGCGTGCCAACAAACTGGGACACGATACGTTTGAAGAAAACCTCGCAACACTGCTGAAGAACTATAAGGAGGACGTCAAAGTGAATTATATATTCGCAGCTCCAAACACGGCAGCCGCTTACTTCGCCCTGTTCCAGAAACTGAATGACTATCTGATCTTCGATCCGCTGAACAACAAGGACGACGTAAAATGTTTTGCAGCCGTCGCTACCAGCCTCAACAATACATATCCGGATGCCGTACGTTCAAAAAATCTATATAATATCGTAATCAAAGGGATGAAGAATACCCGTCAGCCACAGAGCAAATCTCTGGAAATTCCACAGGACAAGATCATCGAGACCGGTATTATCGACATCGCCCTGCGTGACGTGAAAGGAAATACCCGCAAACTGACCGACCTGAAAGGGAAAGTAGTGCTGCTGGATTTCTCCGTATTCCAGTCACCGGCAGGAGCGCCCCACAATATGATGCTTCGCGAACTATATAATAAATACGCAAAGGATGGGCTGGAAATCTACCAGGTATCTCTCGACGCAGACGAGCACTACTGGAAAACCGCAGCAGGCAATCTGCCCTGGGTTTGCGTACGTGACGGCAACGGTGTCTACTCGACCAACGTAGCTGTATATAATGTTCGTCAGGTTCCATCCATCTTCCTGATCAACCGGAACAACGAACTGAAGCTCCGCGGCGAAGATATCAAAGACCTCGAAGCATCCGTCAAGTCATTACTCTAAGTTGTTATAATTTAGCATATTTCATTTAAATATGTTACATAGCATCATTTTTCACTTGACAGATATCACTTAAAAGTCTATCTTTGCAGAGAAATAATTGAAGAGAGGGTTCCAACATGTGCCATGTTGGAATTCTTTTTTGTTTATATGACCATTTTAAATAAAAGGAGGAAAAACATCATGGCTTATATGTCAGAAGAAGGTTACAAAAAGTTAATGGCAGAATTAAAGGAACTGGAAACAGTGGAACGCCCCAAAATCTCTGCGGCTATAGCCGAAGCAAGGGATAAAGGCGACTTGTCGGAAAATGCAGAATATGATGCAGCCAAAGAAGCACAGGGGATGCTTGAAATGCGCATCAACAAATTGAAAACGGTCATTGCAGATGCCAAGATCATCGACGAGTCCAAACTAAAGACAGACTCTGTACAGATTCTGAACAAAGTGGAGCTGAAGAACGTCAAGAATGGCATGAAGATGACTTATACCATCGTTTCCGAAAGCGAAGCTAACCTGAAAGAAGGCAAGATTTCCGTAAACACCCCGATTGCACAAGGTCTGCTTGGCAAGAAAGTAGGTGATATTGCAGAAATTACCGTACCACAGGGTAAAATTGCATTAGAAGTAGTAAACATATCAATTTAACAGAAAGGCAGGTCTCCGTGTGAGGCTTGCCTTCTTTTATCTATCAAAGATTATGGCAACAATATTCAGTAGAATCATCGCAGGCGAAATTCCTTGCTACAAGATAGCGGAAAACGATCGTTTTTTTGCTTTTCTTGATATCAATCCATTGGTAAAGGGACATACGCTGGTAGTCCCCAAACAGGAAGTAGACTACATCTTCGATTTAAGTGACGAAGACCTCGCAGCAATGCATATATTCGCAAAGAAGATAGCCCGTGCCATCGAAAAAGCCTTCCCTTGTAAAAAGGTAGGCGAAGCGGTTATCGGCCTGGAAGTACCGCATGCCCATATCCACTTAATTCCTATTCAGAAGGAATCGGATATGTTGTTCTCCAATCCGAAACTGAAATTATCGGATGAAGAATTTAAATCCATTGCGCAAGCAATCAGCTCCTCTCTATAAAACATGATGACGACATAAGCGAGCGGGCACCCTGAGAAGGGCGCCCGCTTTTTTCATATCATACATTATATATGATTATTTCTTCAAGGGGTCCGGCGACTTGTCTTTGCTTTCGGCTACCTCAACCAGATAAACGCCGATACAAATAAAAATGATGGCACACGTCTGCGTCCAGCTAAAACGGTCCTGTCCGAGAGCCAGAGAAGCAATGGTCGCAACAATCAGAATCAGATAACCGTAGATTGCGACGACTGTTGTTTTCAGATACTTCAGACCGACCGGAAGCAACATATAGCTGATCGTCGTCGGAAATATGAGTACAAACATCAGTATCAGGAAAGGTGTCCAATGGAACGGCATAGAGAACACCGGCGCATCGAATCCTGTAATAAATGTCACAATAATAGCGGAGACCGCCGCACCGGAAAATGTATATCTCAACATAGTCATCGCCCCGATAGATGAAAGGATACGCTGACTCAGAATCAGATAGACAGCATAAACGATGGAACTGATCAGGCAAAGCATATTCCCCACGAAAGCATCGGAGGCCAAATCATCGCTCTGTTGGGTCAAGATGCAGACCAGTGCACCGACCAGTCCGATGGAGATTCCGAGAATTTTCTTCCATGTCGCCTTCTCCTTATAAAAGAAAATCATAATCAGAAACACCCAGATAGGCTGCAGACTGGTAAATATGGAACTGGATACAGGAGTCGTTTTACTCAGACCCGCCAGATAAAGAAACATAAAGCCGTACAGCCCGAATGCCCCTAACAGGAAAAGCAGCCATTTATCTTTGGCGGAGGACTTTTCCGGCGGCATGAACCATCCGATCACCCAGAATGCAGCGGCGGCAAAGGTGCAACGAAGCGTCGCACCTGTCAACGGGCTCATCCATAGGGGAAGCAGATACTTCAGGGCATTCATATTCAAACCGCTGAATATTTTTGATACAGCCATACTCAGATTGGCTTCCAGTTTCTTATTCTTCATCTTTTTTTATTTCAGTTGATCGTTAAACAAAAAGGTATCGCGTCGCAGGTAAGCCCAAAAGAATGTGACAATAGTTATCAACAAGTTGAAGACAAAAGGAAACTCTTGCGACTGGGTATGAAACAGATTTTGGAGAAAATCTATAATAAAAGGATAAAGCAAGATGGCGAGATAATTCATCATCATTACAAAAGCCAATGCCATTGTCGCCTTTTGAGGCAGTGCCGTATGCGTCGTTTTATCATACAGCATAGGCTGAATAACGCCATATCCCAAACCGACCAGGATACATCCCGGAATAATCAACCATTCGATTGGGGCAATCCAGATCAGTGCCAGCCCCACAGCCATAGACAGGAGGCTGTATGCTTTTGTACGTTCTTTCAGTTCATCTTGTCCAGACAGAAACCCGGAGCCATAATCGCTAAAAAGAAAAGCGAGATCATCAGTCCCGAATTGCCACTGGAGAAATGGTGTTTCTCCATCAGGAAAGAAAGGTTGAATATGACTGCCAGCACAATAAAAGTCGTCACTCCGTAAAAAAGCATGATCTGAAGCAGATGCCTGATATGGATTCCATATTTACTTCCTCCGGTATCTGCGGCAGCCGTTT
>ENA-OPCS01000862-OPCS01000862.1-human-gut-metagenome-genome-assembly--contig:-NODE-862-length-20638-cov-11.908128_pt1 | contig 20638 bp, 19 predicted proteins | sample MGYA00241256_ERZ501492 | MGnify/ENA primary metagenome ERZ501492 (study PRJEB25962, sample SAMEA2042512) | human gut metagenome | biome: human gut; feature: human-associated habitat; material: faeces... | reverse complement strand
TCTATGATCTTTGGATAACATGATTATATTGCCACGGACTTATGCAACTGTGCCACGATATGTTCAAAATAAAGGTGTGGAAAATAAAGAGTACGGGTACATGCTAAGAGGAGCCTTTATCGGATACGCAGCTTTCCCAAAAACTTTTACCGATGCTCTTTATGGCGATAAGAATATTTACATTCCTATGGATGAATATCTAACAACAATACACAAACAGGTCGAAGCGCAATACCCCTGCGATTGACTTGTGAACAATGAAATGGGGTTTAAAAAGAAAAACTTATGGGAGTATTAAAATTGTCTGTTATAGAAGAACAGAACAAACAACTCAAAAACAAATTGAGAATTGCAGGACAAAAAGGCAATGTTGTTCGCATTAGTAATTGCTATTGTCCTTGTGAGTGCTTCATTAGAGAAGGCGAAATCACAATGTGTGATGACGTTGCCTCTGCAGGAAGTTGGAACATTGATTAAAATCACTAATTGAAGGAGAGCCATTGTTTTATTACTTTGGCTTTCCTTATTTTAAATTTATGGAGTCCATTGCTTTTCAAACCCAACATAGCAATTATTATCTGTATAGTCCATCAACGAAGACGATATTGCCTTTGCCCAAAGACCTGTACGATATCATATCAAATGGTAAAAATAAAGAGACCGAGACCCTTCGACAATTAAGGGAATATGGTTACATCGATGATTTTACCTCATCGTTAGATGCATGCATAACAGGCAATGCAATACAAAATGCATTGATAAATTTGTCCCAAATCATATTCGAAACGACGACACTCTGTAACCTCAGATGCGAGTATTGCTGTTATAGCGAAGGTTATGATACATTTGACAGCAGAAGGGGCGTTTTGGGGAATCTGAAATTTGAAACAGCAAAAAGCATCATTGACTATTTGGTCGTTCTTTTTCAGCGCGAAGCAAAATCGGATGCGCCTAAAGAGCCTTTTGCCATCAGCTTTTACGGAGGTGAGCCATTGGTAAACTTTGATGTCATTCGTCAAATTGTTGAATATGCCAAATGTGTTGAATTTCGAAATCGTTCACTATTTTTTACGATGACGACAAATGCAATGCTTTTATCAAAGCATGCCGACTTTTTGTCACATCATAATTTCAAAATGTTGATTAGCCTTGACGGAAACAAAGAACATGACTCTTATCGAAAAACCCCTAATGGCTCCCCATCGTTCGACATCGTAATGAAGAACTTAATGGATGTTGAAAGTATGTTCCCAAAATGGTTTGCAACATTTCGATATAATGCCGTTTTTTCCAATATAAGTGACGTTAGGAATATAGTTGAATGGTTTAAATCTCAATTAAATACGACACCAAATTTTAGCCCAGTTCATACTCCTACAAAGGACACAAAAAATGGAGATAGGATATTGTCTATGCTCAAAACTTTTGAAATTCCTGAAGATATTGCGTTGGAGCATGGCTTAATCACTCAAAATCCTCTTTTTAATAGAATATTGCTATTTAGTACAAGACTATTGAATAATTCATTTAATAAAGAGACAGACTTACTCATAGATGACAATACAGACAACAAGATACTGCCAACAGGTACCTGTATTCCTTTCTCAAAACGAATGTTCGTAAGTTACGATGGGAAAATACATCCATGTGAGAAAGTAAACAGGGATTCACCATTAGGATTTATAGACAACAATGGATGTGTCCGTATTGATTGCAATGATATTGCAAGTAGATTCATGAAAAGGATTACAGAATTTTCATTCTTGTGCAAGAAATGCTATATGCAGTTTTGTTGTACAAAATGTTCTTTTTGTTATAGCAATGGTAAGTGCGAAGAATTTACATCTAAGAATAAGTTTGCAAAGCTATTGTCAGAGGCTGTATCATACATAGAGTCACACCCGAATATAATAGAAATTCTTGAAAATAATATTATTATAAAATGAATAGACTGTATATATTTTTCCCACATTGCTATATCAAAGCGACATCAACCGAACTGCTCATATATGACACTATAACGTTCAAAGGTGTATATCTGAAAGACGTTGTATTGGCTAACCATAATATAGACAGATTAAACCGATTTGGCTATATCGAGGAGAACTGCGACACCAAGTTCTTGCTGCAAAAGATAGCTACTAACCACTTTGGATATTACATCCAGTATGATGGGTTTATGCCATACATCCCAGAAAGAAAATTAAGGATTGCAACTTCACTACAGAAGGAAAAGAAGGCTTTAGGCTATAATCTCACGTCATACACAAATATGATGCTGACATCCCTTACATTATTACTGAACAATACAATATTCACATATCTTAATGCGTTCTCATACCAACAATTAGAATACCCAGATACTAATTGTGTAGAAATTGACATGGAAAAGATTTCCCTGCAACTTCGTTCTTTTTGTTTGGAGAAAATCATATTGTCAGGAGAATTATCATATGGTAAGTTAGAGAAGTTTCTTGAATATGCAAGAGATCGAAATATACAGGTTATCTACCGAATTCATTATTTAGCATATCCTTTTTCTTATATTAAAGAAATCCTACGTAAATTTGATTCGCTGGTAATTGAGTTGTTGGTAGACTCTCACACGCCGTTTCATATGCTAAACTTTAACGAAGAAAGATTGCTATATAAATATATAATAACATCGATTTCTGATGTGGACAAAATATCAAAGATAGGAAAGGATGTAATTCTCTGCCCGGTCTTTTTGGATACAAAGACAATTACTTTACAGTCACAAATGATTATGACTAAAGATGAAATTCTTCAATCATGCCATACACTAAAAGAATGTTATGTAAAAGAGTATATAAATCCCTCTTGTTTCGGCCATTTAACTATCAATTTTAATGGTGAAGTTTGTTGCTTAAATGAAAGAATAGAATCTTTGCGAGATATGGATTTACCTTACATTATAAACAAGTGGGTTGGTTCACAGGGCTGTCTTTGGTATCTTGCAAGAAATAAAAGATGTTGTTGCAAGGAATGTGCTATTCAAGTTCTGTGCCCATCGGTTTCAATATATGAACTGCTAAACATATATAAGTGCCCTTGTACGGTTTAGTCTAATAAAAGAAAGAATCCTTTCGTAAACAGGAATTTCATCCTCTATAACAGTTTGTATTTCAAAAAAATAATGCTACCTTTGCATTTGAAGCCAGCGTTCTTTTGATTTAATGCAAAACAAGGTAAGATACGGAACTTCGCTCGTTTCCAAATCGTTACCTATCAAGAAACAATTCTTTGTAAGTCGTTTGTTTTCAATGGGAAAGAATTTGGGTAATGTCTTAAGCAGTGATAGGTCAGTTTTTTATTGATTCCTGCATTTTGGGCCCACTTCTTCAACTGTAAATCAATGGTAGAAGTGCAAGGCAGAGAAAATACATAATCTTCAGCACTTCTCTTAGTGTGAGGCAGATAGGCTTGCGCTTGCTTGTTGAGTGGCAAGTACAGCATCCGACCAGTTTTCTTTTGTCGCAACTCCATGTGAATATTCCCGTTATCTTCAATGATTTTTTTCCATTGCAAGGCACGGACATCACTTAACCGTAATCCACAGAAACAGGAAAACAAAAATGCAATTTTCACATCTGCTCTTGGTGCATCCGCCTCTATAAGCTTGCGGACTTCATCAATAGTCAGATACTCGCGTGGAGTTTCTTCACCGCAAATGGCTTTCCTGTCAATAGCCAATCCGGGATTTACAGACAACACATCATCATCAACTGCCATATTCAAGGCTGTAATGATAACCCCAAGATAATTGGATATGGTCTTTTTGGCAAAAGGAGCTTTGGTACGCTTTGCTTTTTGCCCTTTCATAAATTCAACAAAGCCATCCAAGAAATCCTTATCCACATCGCACAAACGAGCTTTGGCATTGTATTTCCGTAATTGTTTTAAGGCCGAATGCACACGGCTTTCTGATGATGTCTTTCCTTGTTGAATACTTCTGTTCTTATACTCGTTTACCCAATCAACCAGTAAAACCTTTGCCTTTTCTGAAATGGTTACGGGTGTTCTGTTGTTCGATATTTCAAGAATACGTTGTGCCCTTATTGCATCAGCAGCTTTCATTGTATGCTTGTTTTGCTTTCTTGCTTCCGATGAATTCTCTGGGATAAGGTACAATTTCAGAAACTCATACCGCCTCTTCTTCTCGTAGTAAATATCGAGATAGATAGACTTGTTTCCATTTTCCAGTTCCTTGAACCGGATGCGTACAGGGGTTGATTCTATTTTCTTGGTACGAGCCATATACTTGAATTGCTTATTTTCTTCTTCTACAAAGATAAGAATTTTAATCGAAAACAGGTGCTTTTTTGCACAACAAAATAGTAACATAAAAACTGTAAATAACACTATCGATGGCTAAAATCAACAATAAATGCAATTCTATATTCTTTTTATAAAATCCTGATATACATTGATATATTGTGCAATAATTGCATTTTTCTTGTGTTTTGTTTTTATATTCTATATATCGCGCCATTCGTGGGCCACGGCTGCCAAGGAAAAAGACATCTCCATAGGCATCATCAGTCAGGCAATGGGCCACGACTCCGAGAACACCACGCAGATATATCTCGCATCCATCAAGACCGGGAAAATAGACGATGCCAACCGCGACATCCTCAATGGTATCTGAATAAATATTTAGGGCTGTATGTTCAAAACGACTTACTCTTACGAAGAGTACATCTAACGTTGCTAAATATTTGATAATCAGAGAATAAGAATCAATATGACATAAATTTGGTTCACAGAAGTTCATATTGTAACAATTTTGTAAACATGAATAAACACTATTTTTATCGGCAAAATATTGGTAATAAAAAATAAATTCGTAAATTTGCAACGTTAGATGTACTCTTCGTAAGAGTGAGTCATCAATTTGTTGAGCTAAGCAGACGAGACTATTATGGATAGTAATACACCGATGCATGTTAAAAGTCCGACGGTAACACCTACCGACGGCGCCGTAGGCGTGCCAAAAGCAGCCAAAAACGGCAAACATTGGTATATAGCCGTCGTAAACAACAACTCCGAAAAACTTTGTTGCGAGAGGCTTCTGGCACGCATTGCGTCGCAGCCTGACAGCGAAAAAGACTATGAGGTCTATGTGGCAGCGCAGAAGGAGATGCGCACATGGCGCAACGGCCGCCGCAAGCTCGTAGAGCGCATCATCTTCCCCACCCTCGTCTTCATCCGCTGCACCGACCTCATGCGCCGCAAGGAGATAGTGTTCCTGCCATACATCAAGCGCTTCATGGTCAACATAGCCGGCAGTCCCGAAAACGGCCACCGCCCCGTTGCCGTCATCCCCGACCAGCAGATGCGCAGCCTTATGCGCATGGTCAGCGATGCCGATAGCGACGTAACCATCGACCCGCGCCCGTTGCGCCGTGGCGAGAAAGTACGCGTCAACGGAGGCAAGCTCATGGGCCTCGAAGGCTATGTCCTTCAGTGTCCCGACAACAGCACCAGCCTCGTCATCGACATCGGCATCCTCGGCAGCGCCAAGGTCAATATATCGCGCGACCTGCTCGATCCGATAGAGTAACAGAATCGTCATAATAAACACCACATATATCATCATATCTCCAATTAATTTCAGAACTTAACCGTAAAGGCGGGCAATATCAGTCAGGTAAAAAATACACCGGACACACATCGCCCAAAGCTTCATCGGCAGGATAACACCCCACTCCATTAGCTACAGACTGTGCAAAGATATAGCCACTCTGAACATATTTCACCATTTTGTCCCCAACGGGACAAAAAAGTTGCTAACGCAACGCTATATAAGTGAAAAATTAACAGTGAACAGATGGCAATAAAAAAATAAAAAGTAAAAATTAAAGGCTAAAGAAATTACTCGCAATCACTACCTACGTTTGCTAATGTTTGGTATAAAGTTATGATGTAATGCCACATAGGAAGTAATCAGATTGCAAATCTTTATATTCAATTCCGGCGGAGCGCAGATCCGCCGGTACGAAAGATTAGGAGTTAAAGGAGTTAAAGTAGTTATCGCTCACTAAGGTGAGCTAGGAGTTAGAGTCATATGTAAACATAGTGCTTGCGAAAAGAATCAACAAAGCATATGACTTTAACTACTATAACTTCTTTAACTACTATAACTACCGATAAAAGCGCAGATCCGCCGGCACATTACCAAACGTAGTGATTATGAAGTTATGATAAAAATCAACAAAGCATATGACTTTAACTACTATAACTTCTTTAACTACTATAACTACAGATGATAATCCCCGTCACAAAAAGTTATGATAAGAATCCACGAAGCATATGACTTTAACTACTATAACTTCTTTAACTACTATAACTACCGATGATAATCCGCCGGCACCAAAAATGATATTGTGTAAATTCAATTATACAACAATGAAAAATTTAGAATCAGCCGAAAAGAAGGCACGTCTGTTAACCACAGTGGTTATCGACAAATTAGTTAAGTCAACCTGCCGCAGCTGCAGGACACTAGAAACAGAGCTGCATGTACGTCACGGATTCATTAAAGCAGTCTAAGACAACAACCTGAAGTCTGGCGACAGCCTTACCTGCATCCAGCTGTTGGCCGCCAACTCGATAATAGTAGACGGCTACAAGCGCAGGATAGAAAACTATCGCCTCATCAAGTCGCCACAACAGCAGGCAGAACAAGAAAAGCTCAACGAGTGGCGCAACTACTTCACACAGCTCATCACACAACTCACAAGAGACTGAGGTGCAAATAAAGAGCCCCACCAAACCTCCCCCGTGGGGAGGCTTATGTTTCGATTTTTCTAAGTGAATAACGAAAAGCAGGCTTGAGCAATTAAAAATTAAGAAAGTTAGTCCTGATGCTAAGGCCTTGCCTTCAACAATATACAAATCACAATATTGCAAGAATGATAAATCTGGCGTAATAACATGTCAGCAGTACAGAAAAACAAATACATCATATAACATTAAACCGACTAACTCTTAATATCAATCATCGACATCGGTTAATTCATTCTTACTGACTATTTTCTGCTGACCCGTTGCGGCTGACGCCATAGTAGATGTTTAATGCCCTCCACAGCCGGGAGGGCACAAATAAAACAAAAAGAAAAAATATGTTTGACACACTGTCCAGGCAGTTTAAGGAACTACTTAAATTTCCCTTTATCCACAAAATACGTAACGGCTGCAAGCACTATGCCGGCCGCTATCTCGACGGAAAGGCCTATTATTACTACGACGAGCATGCCGACGGCCGCGTCTATGAGGGCAGCTTCTATTATCTGGGCAAATATTATTACCACCCTCACGGCAAGACGACCGACTATGTCAGCGGCACCTATCTGCACAGCAGCAAGCATGGCCGCTGGAAGTTCCATCATAAGCGCCATGGTTCCAACAAGCTGCTCTACGTCGACTATTTCGAGGGCCGTCACAATGGCATCTATAAGTATAAGTCATCCGGCAAGAACGGCAGAAATGCCGTTGACAATCTTCTCTTAGTGGAAATGAGCGACGGTCATCCCTGTGGTGCCATAAACGGTCATTTCTCCGGCGAGATCTTCACCGGCCGCTGTGATGCCGAAGGCCGTCCCGACGGCACATGGACCATGGATCTTTCGCATACACCGGAGTGCCGCACCGACTATGAAGTATGGGATCACGGCCATCTTACCGAGTCATACACCATCGACCTCACCACCGGCACCAGAAAGTCTAACGACAACAGCATACTGGCCTTCCTCAGAAGTTTCGTCTATTACGAGTGTCTCCCTATGGAGCGCCTCATCACTAAAGGCTCAATCGCCTAGCGCGGCAACTTCAAGACGGAAGAGGAAAAAAGAGAATAGCAGCCCAGGCGAAAAGAACCAACAAAGCACATGGATTTTTCACTCTTCACTTTTCACTCTTCACTTCCGTCAGGCGTTTTTCATTTTTAATTCACCCTGTTATAGGCTAGTAACCTGCTCTATAAACTCCTTACGCGCGCGCCCGAGGAATATAAGTGTTAATATCCATTTTGGATGAGACAAAAAACAAATATTATATAAAAGTTACGAAACCTACTTACCACCCTATCACACCCTAATGCCTGTTTTGTCGTAATTTCGGAACCATTATCTGGTGTAAGTCGTTGATAATAAATGATATAAGATAATGCGTGATGATGAGGCGTATACCACTGCAACCTTATAGGCAAGGTTGTCACTTTTATGCGAAAACATGCCTAAAAAAGCGAGTAAAAAAACGTTAACAATGTTAATATCCAAATTTTGGATGACAAAAAATTAACATTCATTATATGTTGAAAATCGACTAAAATGCGCAAAAACGTGATAAGGTTACAGTAAGGTGATTATGCCCTCAATATGTAAAGATAAACTATTAAGAATAGAGGTAAAAAAGAAGGACAGATGCAGAATCCGGATAGGAGTTAAAGAAGTTAAAGTAGTTATAGGAGTTAGAGTCAATAGCAAACATAGTGCTTGCGAAAAGATCTAACAAAGCGATTGGATTTTTCACTCTTCACTCTTAACTCTTCACTTCCGTCAGGCGTTTTTCACTTTTAATTTTTCATTTTTAGTTGCGCTTTTGCGCCTGCTCTTCACTTAGAAAATACTACTCAAACTACCGAGAAGCAAAAGCCTCCCCACGGGGGAGGTTTGGTGGGGCTTTTTAATTCACGCAGTGACAGGGTTACCACCTATTTATAAACTTTTTATATTATATACGCGCAAAAAAAATAAAATGAATATATATACATGCCGATAATTTATTTTATTGCATATATATATAAAGTTTTGAAAACAGCTTACCACCCTATCACTCTTACAGTGCTCTGGAAGGCAGAAAATGGCATAAGAAACAAACGTAACATGCATATATACAGCGACTTGCATCTGTGCGGTTGTCCTTTGACAGAGCACTGCAGGCTTTAATCACTACCTGTAGCAAAAAACGCGAAAAAGTCCAAATCTTTTTTGAAATAAAAAAATAAAACCGAAAAATAAAATGTAAATATTTATTTTCAAAATCTTTTTCAAAACCGAAAAAAGATTTTCTGATATAGAACAATAAATGTTGTATAACGAACAAAATATATACAACCTTACCACAAGGTGATTATGCAGCCTACATGTAAAGATAATTTACTAGCAACAGAAGTAAAAACGAAGTTATGATAAGAGACCACAAAGCACATGGCTTAACTTCATAACTCCCGAAAAGCAATCATTTCTACATAGAAAATCATTGTTTTTCTCCTCAAAACTCACTGAGTTTTAACTCGCAAATCAACACGTTATGAAAGAAATAATAATAGCAAAAAATAGATTCAAAGCTCTATGATACAACATTCAATAGGTACAATCAACAGCATTATAATTCAAAAAATGCAATGGTATTTAATTTTTAACTTGTAACAATTCATTTCCGCTAAAACGTTTAACTTTTAATTTTTAATTAATAATTGCGCAAGCCCGATTGTACTTTGCGCCTATTTTATACTAAATAATGACTGATACTACACAAAATAACAAAAGAATAGCAAAAAATACATTATTGTTGTATTTTAGAATGCTACTTACAATGGCAATCACTCTTTACACATCACGTGTCGTATTATCAGCACTCGGTGAAGTTGATTTTGGTATATACAATGTTGTTGGAGGATTTGTTACAATGTTCACCGTAATTAGCGGTGCGATGACGACAGCTACGCAAAGATTTTTATCTTTTGAAATAGGTAAGAAAGAAAAAGGTAATGTAAGATCAATGTTCTCAACAGCTGTGATGATTCATCTGATATTAGGTGGAATAATTTTAATTTTGGCGGAAACATTAGGAACATGGTTTTTAAACACCCACATGAATTTTCCTGCAAACCGTTATGTTGCAGCAAACTGGGTGTTTCAGTTTTCTTTATTAACGTTTATAATTAATGTGGTGAGTGTTCCTTACAATGCTGCAATTATAGCTTATGAAAAGATGAAAGCATTTGCTTATGTCAGCATTGTAGAAGTAACATTAAAGTTGTTAATAGTTTATTTAATTATTATTTCTCCTATTGACAAATTAATTCTTTATGCTATATTACTTGCACTTATTGCTGTTACAATCAGAATCATATATGGAATTTATGCTAAACGAAATTTTCCTGATTGTGTCTTCGACTGGAAGTGGAATAAAGAGTATGGCAAAAATGTAATGTCTTTTGTAAGTTGGAATCTTATTGGTTCATTAGCTGGCGTGGCGAAAGAGCAAGGTATCAATGTACTTTTAAATATTTTTTTTGGTGCAGCAGTTAATGCAGCTAGAGGTATAGCATATCAAGTTTCAAATGCCATGAACGGTTTTGTTAATAATTTTCAGTTGGCCATGAATCCACAGATTGTTAAATCTTATGCATCCAATGAAAAACATGATATGTTTAAATTAGTTTTTAGAGGAAGTAAATTGTCATATCTTCTTTTATTAACTATGTCTCTACCAATAGTATTGGAAGCGCCTTTTATTCTTGAAATTTGGCTAAGAAATGTGCCTGAATATACGGTAATATTTCTGAGACTCGTATTGATAACAGCATTGATAGATTCATTATCTGGCACATTAATTACATCAATGCACGCTTCTGGGAAAGTGAGAGATTATCAAATAATGGTAGGAGGAATATCATTGTTAACATTACCAATTGCATATTTGTTTTTAAAGATTGGGTATCCACCTTATTCTGCAATGTTTGTAGGAATTTTTATTTCTATTGCATGCCATTTTGCAAGACTAATACTTCTGAACAAAACAATAGGTTTACCAATTACAATGTTCATCAAGACAGTAACTCTACGTGTTTTCATAATTTCTATTCTTTCATTAATTATTCCAATAATTGCATTCCTATTAATAAAAGGAAATTCATGGTTAACATTCATTGCTATATGTATTATATCATTCATGTCAACAATGACTATTAGCTATTTATTAGGATTAAGTAGAAACGAAAAACTATTTTGTAAAAATAAAGTATTAGAAATAATAAACAAGATAAGAAAATGAATATATCTAATATACATGACTGTTATGGCTGCGGAGTCTGTGCAGTTGTTTGCAGTCAAAAAATTATAGAAATCAGTTTAAATAGTGATGGTTTTTATGAACCAAATATAACCGATGCATCAAAGTGTACAAACTGTGGTTTATGTGTGGATGTTTGTGCCTACAGTCATGATGAATTAAGCGTTAATAATTCACCTTTAAAGAGTTACGCAGCATGGAGTAAAGAGCCGGCTGTGAGACGCAAATGTTCTTCTGGTGGTGTCGGTTTTGAAATAGGACGTTACTTAATAAATCAGGGATATAAAGTTTGTGGTGTCAGATACAATGTTGAAACAAATCGTGCGGAGCATTATATAGCCACCAATGATACAGAACTTATACATTCTATTGGTAGTAAGTATATACAAAGTTATACTGTAAATGGATTTAAAGCAATAAATAGAAAAGAAAAATATCTTGTAACAGGAACGCCATGCCAAATAGACTCTTTTAGAAGATATATACGCAAATTTAAAAAAGAAGATAATTTTGTGTTGCTGGATTTTTTCTGTCATGGAGTACCGTCTATGCTAATATGGGATAAATATGTGAAATGGGCTGAAGCAAAAGTGGGTAAACTTACGTACATTTCATGGCGTAATAAGTTTATCGGTTGGAAAGATCCATTAACAATGTCAACTGATGATATGAAAGAGATTGAATCAGTGAACTGGCATGACTCATATAATTTATTAATGAAAGGGAAAAATGATTTTTTTAATTCACGATTATCACAAGGTGATATGTTCTATCGATTATTCCTAAGTGATGTATGTTTAGGTAAGGCCTGTTATGATAAATGTAAATATAAATATGATAAATCTGCTGCAGACATACGAATAGGAGACTTGTGGGGAAAGACTTATTCTAAAGAAGATAAAGGTGTTAGTTGTGCTATTGCTTTTACAGAAAGAGGTAACGATGTATTAAAACAATGTGATACGCAATTAGTAACTCATAAGTTTGAAGTTGTAGCTGAAGGGCAGATGAAGGAAAATGCTCACAAGAACAAACAAAGGGAAGTCATATTGAGTAAGTTGCAATGTAAACAAAATGATATTATGTCATTTAAAAAAGTTCTGAACAAAATCGCATTAACACGTAATTTTAATAGTTTGTTAAAACATCCTCGTTCATCAATGATTGGGATTTTAAAAATTATATTTACCAAATAATTATACTATGCTTTTAGCTTGGATTATTTTATTGTTTGTAACAATATGTGCCTTGAGAGATTTTAAAAAGACATTTATAATTTGGATGCCTTTTCAGATGTTGTTTAATGCACAGGTTGCACTAAAATATAGTTCACCTGCCATGTCTTTAAATTTAGGTGTAGCTTTAATTCTATTTTGTATATATTTTTTTAAATATAAAAACAAGTCCAAAATATGTCATAATGATCGTTTCATTTTAGGTACAGCAGTAATAGCTTATTCTATTTCATATCTTTTATCGTTTATCGTTTCGATAGCTCCTATATCAGGTGGAATAAATGCTGTAATTAAATTTTTTTTGATGACTTTTGGTCTAATGTATATCTTTCAAAAATTAATCACAACAAAAGAAGATATACGTTTGTTCGTAAAAGCAAGTATTGTTGTCGTATTTTTGATTGTAGGATTAGCCATTTTTGAATCAATATTCAAAGACAACCCTATATTGAATTATGTATATAATAATTCACCTCACGATGAGTCAACAATGGGAAGAATGTGGTATATTCCACCTTCTATTCGTGGTACAATGGCAATGCGTTTTGGTATGGTAAGAGCATACTCATTTTTCGGTATACCTATAGAATTTGGATGTGCATGTGCATTTTTCTTCTTTTTACTCATGTTACTATATAAAAATAATTTTTTCAAAGATTTGAATATAAAGAAAAAATTATTGCAGATATCAATAATATTAAGTTTCATAGGTGTTTTTCTTGCAAATTCTAAAACTGCTTATGTAGGAATTCTATTCTTGGTATTCGGATTATTTGGTATTAAACAGATACTGAACATAAAAGTAATTCTCCCATTATTAATCGGAATATTTGTTTTTTTCTATTTCTTCCCAGAATATATACTGAACTTTACATCTCTGTTTGATGAAGACGTAGCTATTGAGGGTGGCGGAAGCACTGTTGCAGGTAGAGAAATACAATTTGCGGTAGCGTTAAGAATGTTTGAGATGAATCCTATTTTTGGAAATGGTCCAGGAAGTATTGATGTTTTGAGACAAATTGGTAGTAATAGTGATATTTTAGGAGCTGAAAGTTCATGGATGCAAATACTTCCGGAGCGTGGTATTATTGGAGCAATTGCATACATAATCTTTTATTTATCCATTTTCAAACATTGCATAGTCTATATACCTGTAAGAATTATAGGAGGATTATTGCTCGGCTTATTTGTAATGGAAACAGCTACAGGAGTAATTAGTGCAGTTTATTTTATGCCTGTAATAATTGTTATATATAAATCATATAAATTTAAGTATCTTAATTATGCGTATCGGAATAATAACAATCCACAGACTTACTAATTTTGGAACAGCTTTACAAGCATTTGCATTACAACGATATTTACAAAAAAATACAAATTACCATGTTGAAATAATTGATTATGTATTTCCAAATGCTTTTCATAAAAATAAAAAAACAATAATAAAAAGAATCAGAGGATGGGCCCGTATATTTCTCGATTATATATTTGAAAAAAAATATAGAACTAATAAAAGATTTAAAGAATTTCAGAATAAATATTTTAATTTATCTGAAAATAAATATCCAAACATACAATCGTTAAATAATAACCCTCCATTGTATGATATTTATGTTACTGGTAGCGATCAAGTTTGGAATACAAGAACTGTTAAAAACGATCCTAATTTTTATTTGTGCTTCGCTCCTAAAAATAAGCCCAAGATCGCTTTTTCTGCTTGTTTTGCAAACGACTCATTAGATGATAAATATAAAGATTCTATTAGAGAAAGATTATATAATTATAAATATATTGGCGTACGTGAGAAAAGTGCAGTTGATATAATCAATGATTTGCATATTTCAAAAGATATATTGGTACGCAATACATGTGATCCTACAATGCTGTTGTCAAAAGATGACTATAAAGAAATATCATCTGAATCAAGAATAAATATTGGAGGTAATTATATATTAGTATATATGCTGATGTATGCGTTTAATCCTTATCCTGCATTAGAAAATATACTAAAAAAGATAGAAAATCAAACTAGATTGCCAATTATTGTTATAGGAGACCACAGGTTTAGATACAAAGGAAAATACAAATTTATAAAAGGTATAGGACCTTCTGATTTCTTATGGTTGTTTGAACATGCTTCTTATGTAGTAACAAGTTCTTTTCATGGAACGATGTTTTCTTTGATATATCGTAAACCATTTATTTCTATTTCACCATATACAGGAGATAGTCGTATAAAAGATATATTAGAGGAAATTGGTTTAACAAGTAATTTTGTATATAGTAATAGTGAAAATCCTAATATAACGACGGCAAATCCTTATACAGAGAATGTTGAAAGAAAAATAAGAAACTTTATTGAGGCATCAAAAAACTTTTTAAATACTGCGGTATCTTAAGTAAATGAATGCATATAAAAATACTAATAAATAATTTAATATGGACGATACTCAATATTTTGTTTCTATATGTGTCCCTATTTATGGCGTGGAAAAATATATAGAACGGTGTGCAATTAGCTTGTTTGAACAGACATATAAAAATATAGAGTACATATTTGTCAATGATTGCACACAAGACAACTCTATAGATGTTTTAAAATCTATTATAGAAAAGTATCCAGTAAGAAAGAATTGTGTTAGAATAATAAATCATGAAAGAAACAAAGGGTTAGGAGCTGCTAGAAATACAGCAATAACAAATGCAACAGGTATGTTTATTATGCATGTTGATTCTGATGATTATGTTGAGAAAGATATTGTTGAAAGACTTGTAAAAAAACAAAATGAGAATAATTCTGACATAGTAACGTGTGGATATATATTATATAGACAAAATAAAGTAAATAATATTTTGCCATTGATGGAATATAATATCCAAAGTTTGATTTTAAACATTCTATCGCGTGATGCAACAATGATGATTTGGGGTAGATTAATAAGAAAAAGCTTATATGATAATAATAATATTACTGTCCCCAATGGAATAAATATGGGAGAGGATTATGTAACGATTCCCAAATTACTTTATTATGCAAAAGTAATTGATTTTGTAAATTTACCATTGTATCACTATGATTGTTATAATGGAGGATCATATACAGCATCAATCTCTGAAAAAAATATTATTCAGTTTATACAGTGTTGTGATAATTTAAGAGTTTTTTTTGATAAGAAACGAAAATATATAAAAAGAATAGATATTGCAGAGTTAAAATTCATAGCTAATAGTATGATAAATTGTTTTACTAATGGTAAAAATTTACTTGATTGTTATGCAATATTGTATAAAAGGAAGATTCTTTTAAATAAGGAATTATATAAATATGTAAAACTCTCAAATCGAATTGTTTTATATATTGATAATTCCAAATTGATTAGATGCTATACTCGAGTAGCAAAATTATATCAGTGCTTATTCAAAAAGTTTTTACAAATATGAAGAGAATTATTTTTTTGGTTTTGTATTATGGTTTTGCGCAGTATTTACCAGATTCTTATTTACCTATTATTGGAGAGATTTGTAATAAAATTAGAATCATTTGTGTAAAACAGATAGCAAAAAAATGCGGAAAGATTGATACAATCAATAGAAAAGCACATTTCGGAAATGGAAAAGGACTTATTATTGGGGATCACAGTACCCTTGGGGCAAATACCGATATTCCTAATGATACAATAATAGGTAATTATGTTATGGTTAGTCGCCAAACTCATATATTACATGGGAATCATTGTTTTGATAGAATTGATATACCAATAAAACTTCAAGGTAGTTATCCTGATAAACAGACTATAATAGAAGATGATTGTTGGATAGGTATGCGTTCATTTTTAACTCCAGGAAGACATGTTAAACGTGGTACTATTGTTGGCGCATGTGCTGTATTAACAAAAGACTTCGATGAATATAGTATTGTTGGAGGAAATCCTGCAAAATTAATTAGGAAAAGAATATAAAATGGATAAGAAAATAGCGATAGTTACACAATCATATAAAAATGATTATAGGGAATGTAAATTGCTTTGTGAAAGTATAGATAGATTTGCTTCTGAAATTTCACACTTTATATTTGTAAATGATGAAGATGCAGATATGTTTGCGGATTTAAATTATGGCAGACATAAAGTATACAAGAAATCTGTAATATTACCAAAGTATTTAATCAGGTTACCTTGGAAAATTATGGGGCATCATTTTCATGTTAGCCCATTTACAATTCCTGTACGTGAATGGATAATACAGCAAATATGTAAACTGGGTGTTTTTGAAGTAATTGGAAAAGAATTTGATGTAACATTGAATATTGATTCAGAAACAGTTTTGATGAAACCGTTTAGGATTGACGAATTATATAAAGAAGGAAAATGGTTGATGTATAGAGTTCTCAATATAAATGAGCCAAGCCACGATGACTATTGTAACGCTGCATATAATTTGTTAAAGTATACAGGAAAAATTGATGATATTAATAAATGGAATTATATGAATACTCCTGTAGCTTTTGTCAGAGAAAATATAGAAGCACTATTAAAGACAATCGGCAATGGGTATATTGGAGGGTGGAAGAGGCATTTATGTAATACATACAGATTTTCAGAGTACTATACTTATGCAATATTCACGGAACATTATTTACATCTGAAAAATCATTTTATTACAGACAAACATGTTTTTCCGCAAATAGATATATCTGAATGTGAAGATGTTAATGACTTTAATAAAAAGATAGGATCATGCTTAAATAATGATTTCGCATTTGGAGTATGGTTGCAAAAGAAAGACAGGAAAAGACTTTCTGAAAAATATTTAAGCTTTGATGATATTGAAAAAGTAATAAAAAATTATTGGTACACATAATTAAAATTATGATAAAACTTGAAAATACAAAAAGTCAAAGATTAGCATTCTTTGACTTTTTAAAAATGTTTGCTATGTTTATGGTCTTGTGGGGACATACAATTCAGCATTTACAAACTGGGGATGTATGGGGTAATTCTATGCATAAAATAATATATACTTTCCATTTACCATTATTCATGTTTATTTCAGGCTATTTTAGTGCTTCTTCAATGAAATTAGATTTCATTGCTTTTTTAAAGAAAAAAAGTATTCAACTAATTCTACCATGTGTTACATGGAGTATCATATTATATTTAATTATATATATGATGAATACTTTAATTAATACATCATTATCATATAGCCCATTTTTTGTGTTTTTTCAACATTTTTGGTTTTTAAAAAGTCTATTTGTATGTTATATTATATCCTATATAGGAATCCGTCTTACAAATAGCTTGCCGTTATATATTATACTTACATTACTTATAGCTCATATAACAACAACTCACCAAATTCCTATTATGTATTTTAGCTTCTTATGTGGATTGTTATTACGTATTTATTTCAATAGATTTATGACACACTATAAACTTTTAAGCGTGATGTCTGCTATTATATATATTGCGATTCTAACGATTACTACAGGTGATTTGCCTCTCAAAGGTATAAATTTAATTGATCTTATAAAGACACATCAGATATCTCCATCAATTATAATTTATTTAGGAAAAATTTTAATAGGTATTTCTTCGAGTATATTCTTAGTAGGATTAATGTATGGACTTTCTAAAATAAATAGTATTAAACAATATTTAGAAAACAGCTATTTAACAAAAATGGGTAGGCATACTTTAGACATATATATATTGCAATCTATTTTTCTAGAAACCATACTTCCAATAATAAAAATCGACAAATTAGGTGGTGTATTTTCAAATTTAAATTTTGATATCTATATAGTTTTTCCAATACTCTCATTTTTAATAATGATTATATGTACAGAAATAGGTATTTTAATTCAAAGAAATAAAACATTAGATTTTTTATTATTAGGAAATACAAAACATTTTCATATATGAATATATTTGTTGACAGCAAAAAAATTCTCTTCCTTGGTGTGTCCATGAAAACCAAAGGAGGTATGACTGCAGTATTAGTTTCATATAAAAAGTATATAGAAGGAATGCAGTTTATACCAACATGGAAATTAGGAAATAAATTAGTAAAATCATGGTATGCATTACAGGCCGTTATACGTACATGGCTTAAATGCAAATTTGATAAAAATATAAAGATTGTACATATTCATGGAGCTGCAAATGCCTCATTTTACAGATGTAAGATTTTTATTAATTTGGCAAAAAAGCTAGGCAAGAAAGTAATATTGCATGAACATGCAGCAGATTTCGTAGAGTTCTACAATAATACGACTAATAAAGCCGACATAACAGAAACAATCAATAAATGTGATAAACTGATTGTTTTATCTGAATCGTGGAAACACTATTTTATTTCTATCGGTATTGATCAAAATAAAATATGCGTATTAAATAATATCGTTTCTCCTCCTGAACTAAAACCAATAAAGCGAATTGATGATAAACTGCATTTGCTGTATATGGGAGAAATAAGCAAAAGGAAAGGGGCATTCGATTTACTAAAAGCCATTTGTAAAGAAAAAGAGTTTTTTAAGGATAAACTCTTATTAAGAATGGGCGGAAATGAAGTTGACGGAGACATAAATAAGTTTATCAAAGATAATGGATTAGAAGGCTTTGTAAGTTATGAAGGCTGGATTGCCGGTGAGCATAAAAAAGAATGCCTAAATTGGGAAGATGTATATATCCTTCCCTCATATAACGAAGGCCTGCCTATTGCGATATTGGAAGCCATGAGCTATAGTCATCCTGTAATATCAACTCCCGTAGGCGGTATTCCTGAAGTTGTTGAGAATAAAAGAAATGGTATATTGGTAGAACCCGGAAATCAAGAGGAAATAGCTGATGCCATAAAATATTATATTGAGAACAAAGACGAGATAAAAACGCAGGGTGAAAACGGATATAAAATAGTTAAGGACTTTTTCCCGGAAAAAGTCTTTAGCGACTTGAACAATATTTACGAAACATTACTAAAATGAAGACAATAAACTTTTTGAATACAAAAATTCAAGTTATAACTCAAAAAGAACTATTGAAGAACTTGAAAAAAGGCGTATTGATAACTCCTAACGTAGACCATCTGGTAAAACTTCAGAAAGATAAAGACTTTTATGATGTTTATCAAAAGGCAGAATGGGTGGTATGCGACAGCAAAATATTATACCTGATGTCTAAACTGCTGAAAGATCCGTTGCCGGAGGCTATTCCCGGAAGCAGCTTCTTTACTGCATATTATATGTATCATAAGGATGACACTGACTGCAAGATATTCTTGCTGGGTGCAGCAGAAGGTATAGCAGAGAAAGCTAAAAGAAACATCAACGAAAAAGTGGGCCGTGAGATTGTTGTCGGCGCACATTCGCCTTCGTATGGATTTGAGAAGAAAGAGGCAGAATGTGAGGAACTGATAAAGATTGTAAATGAAAGCGGCGCAAACGTTGTTCTTGTAGGTGTAGGTGCGCCCAAACAGGAGAAATGGATAATGAAATATCGTGACAGGATGCCAAACGTAGATGTGTTTATGGCTCTTGGCGCAACGATAGACTTCGAGGCTGGTACGCTGAAACGTGCGCCTATGATATGGCAGAAATGCGGAATGGAGTGGCTGTATCGTGTGATAAAAGAACCAAAGCGCCTGTTTAAGCGTTATTTTGTTGACGACATGCAGTTCTTCTATTACTTCACTAAGCAGTTGCTTGGCATATACAAAAATCCATTTGAGAAATAAGAATTCTTATTTCCTGAACAGCTTCGCTATTATGGCTATAGGAACAAGCACTATAGCCGAAAGATAAGATAACACTATACGAAAAAACGATTTCATTGGTGCAAAGATAATAAAATATTTATTATTGTTTTCACCAAAAGGAGCTTTTACTATTTTTTGAATTGTTGGTGACATTGCTCTCATTTAACAATATTCTTATAAACTGCAACAAACGACTAAACCATGCTTTATCCATTATTATTCGAAAGCAACTTGTATTCAAAGGTCTGGGGCGGCAATCTGCTGAAAGCCCTGAAAGGCATAAACGACGGCGACACTGCCCCTATAGGCGAGAGCTGGGAGATAAGTGCCGTACCGGGCAAGGAGTCGGTAGTGGGCAACGGTTCGCTGCAGGGACGCAAGCTTAACGAACTTGTGACGGAATATAAGGAAGAACTGATAGGACGTACTGTTTATGACATGTATGGCGAGACGTTTCCGCTGCTGATAAAGTTTATCGACGCTGCGAAGGACCTGTCGATACAGGTGCATCCCAACGACGAGATGGCACGTAAATATCACGATTCGTT
>ENA-OPCS01000812-OPCS01000812.1-human-gut-metagenome-genome-assembly--contig:-NODE-812-length-21383-cov-2.864169_pt1 | contig 21383 bp, 20 predicted proteins | sample MGYA00241256_ERZ501492 | MGnify/ENA primary metagenome ERZ501492 (study PRJEB25962, sample SAMEA2042512) | human gut metagenome | biome: human gut; feature: human-associated habitat; material: faeces... | reverse complement strand
TGCTCTGCTCTGCTCTGCTCTGCTCTGCTCTGCTCTGCTCTGCTCTGCTCTGCTCAAAATTGTGTTGCCATTTTCTGCAAATGTCAAGAGCTTATCTCGGTAATACTCGTACTGTTTCTGCCGGGCTTCAATTTCAGCGGGCAAACCAATGTTGAGGTCAGAACAGACTTTCTCAAAGTTGTCCAATACATTTACAATGCGGTTCTGGACATCGAGGGGTGGAACAGGCACTGTCATTTTGGCCAATGATGCAAGTCCTATTGTCTTTTGCGCAGCACCCTTTGCAGCCAAATCCGCCTGCCTATGGAATGCTGTTCCATTCATTGCATGGTACAAATACCGTGAATCAATAACTGCATTATTTGGTCTTAATATTGCAATATGCCGTTGAAATACAAACTTCTTATTTTCTTTTACATATACAGGGATTCCATATGACCCTACCACCGTGTATAATACATCGCCTTTTTGGGGTCTGCGTTTGTCTGCCAACCGATTATAGTATTCATCCGGAACATATTTTATTACATTAAAGTTAATTTCATGTCGTTCATCAATATCTGATATCGTAATGAACGGAATACCACTATCCGCTTTGGGCGGTGCCTGATGATCGCCATCTGCTATTGAATCACAGCACTCTTCTAGTCGTTTTATTTTACTATTATAATTATTCGTAAGCAGCTCATCCCTATAATACGTGTATTGTGTTTTTCTAGCTGTCGTTTCTGCCGCAAGCTGTCTTTGTAGTTCCGTTACATTCTTCGTATAATCATCCAAAATTCGGACAATTTCACGCTGAATTTCTAGTGGTGGAATTGGTATCATCAGCCTTGAAAAAAGTGTTTGTGTTAAGTGACTAATTGTCGAACCTGTTTTCTGTTGCTCAACAACACTTTGAAAATGATTAGACAACAGATAGTGCAAAATGAACCGATTCTCTAACGAACCATCTTTACAGCGAACAACAAAGACTCCACCATTTAATGTAGCTGGCATTTCAAGCCCCTTTACTTGCGCTACTTTACCAAGAGTTCCATCTTTGGTTATTAGGATATCTCCATTTTTCAATTGAATTTTCGAGTCTTGCTTGTATCGCTCTTCCGTCACATATACACAAGTACTATAATCAATTTCATGTGTTTCAGTAAAGTCAGTTCCTGTTATAAGCAAGTAGTCGCCTTTGCTCATATACTCTGCTTTCGTTAGCCGTTGCCAGCCAATTCGAGCATTTAATGTGCAAACTTCATCGAATCTTTTATACTCAACGCCATTCGGGCAAAGCTCCCGGAGCAGTTCATCTAGCTTACTCATCCGCACCCTCTTCTTTCTTTGCAATATAGGTACTGTACAGTGCCATCACCGCATAATAGTACATATCTTCCTGTGTTTCAATCAAATCTTCATCGAAAATAATATCTTCTTCTGATTTAGCAAATACCCGGCAACAGTCAATAACGATTCGCATCGTCCAGAATGTCATTATTTCTTCTGGGCATCTAGCTAATTTGCATTGCGACCAAACCATATCAATTGGTGGTTGCAGTAGACATTTCGATTTTCCCAAATCTGCGGAGTGAATGTAATCATACATATATCCGTATAGCGTTCCGTTATAGCTCGTGTCTTTTAATAATCGGAGTGAATCACCTTGATAAAAGTGTGTTTGCCTTATGTCCTCAAATCTGTATGGATTTACGGTTTCAATTTTTTCATCCGAATAACGCTCCATCGCTCGATGAAAGTATTTAGCTCCATCATATAAGGCAGCTTGTCCAAAACTGCGCACCTTAATATCATCTTTTAGTCGTTTTAATGCAGCACTCACCTGTTCTTTAGAAATCTCTATTGGCTGAAAATTGGCTTGCTTCAGAATTTCCTTTTGGACTTCCTCACTACATCTTAAAAACTTAGTCGTTATCGCTCTATGATGCTTCCTTTTGAGATTCAGGCTTTTTGCAATCGCTGACAACGGCAAGTATTCTATTTCATCTTCATTATCAATCAGAAAAACTCTTGCCGCTTCAGCAACAGCTTTTTTCTGCGCCTCCACTTCCATTTGCTCACGTTCTTTTTCATGTGAGCGCTGTAGCCAATAGATTGCAATCGTTAGCGCACTGGTTGCAAGAAAGTTCATAAGATCCCAATTCATTATAAACCTGTGCTTTCTTCCAAATACCTGTCAAAATCGCTCTGGTACAGCCGATCCTGCACCACACGGTACTTTTCAAACTCCGTTTCGGCGTGCATCTTTGCAAGCTGCGCCGAGATTTTGCCTGCATCCTTCAGCACTTCCAGATCATCTGCCTGCAAATAGATGTCCAGCCGCTTGGCCCAGTCCTCCATGGTCATGGGGATATGACGGCGGGCACGGTTCTCGGCAAGGTCGAGGTATGCCGAAACGATCAGCTCCATGGACTTCATTTCATCCTCAGTCAGGTAATTTTTCGCCACCGAAACATCGCTCTTTTTAATTTTGCCGTTGGGAGCATCCTTCCATGTGTGAAGTCCCATGTGCGGCTTTTCGGCATCGGCACGCTCATAGATCAGCTCTGCCGCCGTATGGCGATGCACGGCATAGTGCATCTTATTCTGCACCTTCGCAAAAAACTCTTTTGTGGTCAGTGCATTGCGGTCATAATCCAGCGAAGTAGCGTAAATGTCAGTGAGTTTCTGGTAGAAGTTGCGCTCCGAAATGCGAATCTCCCGGATGCGCTCCAACTGCTCTTCAAAGTATTTCTTGGTCAGGACTGTGCCGCCGTTTTTCAGGCGCTCCTCATCCATGGCCCATCCCTTGATGGTGTACTGCTCCACAATCTGGTTCGCCCAGACACGGAACCGCACCGCTCGCTGGTTGTTCACCTTGAAGCCGACCGCAATAATCATTTGCAGATTATAGTGGTTCACGCTGCGAGTAACCTGTCGGCCACCCTCATTTTGAACTATTCGGAATTTCCGAATAGTTGCCGCTTCGTCCTGCTCATGGTCAGCATAAATCTTTTTGATATGCTCATTGATGGTCGGAAGCCCCACATCGTAAAGGGTCGTCATCATCTTTTGCGTCAGCCAGATGTTTTCATCCTCGTAGCGCATCTCAATGCTGTCCTTGTCCTCGCCCGTAGAGGCAACAAAGGTCAGGTATTCCGCTGCAGAAGAACGTACCAATGCAGAATCTTTCTTTTCGTTTTCCATTTCAGCCCTCGATTTCTGCCACGATCTGGTCAATGGCGGCCCGCAGTTCGTTTTCTCGTGCTACGATTTGTGCAATTTCAGCGTTCAGCTTCACAATGTCGATCTTCTCGCGGGTGTCCTTGGCCTCCACATAAGTGGAAACGGACAAGTTATAGTCATTTTCCTGCACCTCGGAATACTCTGCCAGATGGGAGAAGTGCGCTTCTTCTGCCCGCTGTGCAAAGGTGTCCACAATCTTGTTGATGTTCTCCGGGGTGAGTTTGTTGTTGTTCGTCACCTTGACGCACTCGGAAGAAGCATCAATGAACAACACCTTATTGTCCGTTTTACCCTTTTTCAGCACCATGATGCAGGTGGCAATACTGGTACCAAAGAACAGGTTGCTCGGCAACTGGATGATGCAGTCAATAAAGTTGTTGTCCACCAGATACTTGCGAATTTTCTGCTCTGCGCCGCCACGGTACATGATGCCGGGAAAACAGACGATTGCCGCCGTACCGTTGGAAGCCAGCCATGCCAGCGAGTGCATGATAAAAGCCAAGTCTGCCTTGCTTTTCGGAGCCAGAACACCAGCCGGGGCAAAGCGCGGGTCATTGATGAGCAGCGGATTCTCGTCACCGGCCCACTTGATGGAGTACGGCGGATTCGATACGATCAGCTCAAAAGGTTCATCATCCCAGTGCTGCGGATTGGTCAGCGTGTCCTCACAGGCAATGTCGAATTTGTCAAATTCGATGTCGTGCAGGAACATATTGATGCGGCACAGGTTATACGTTGTGATGTTGATTTCCTGTCCAAAGAAGCCGTTGCGGACAGCGTCCCGTCCCAGCACCTTTTCTGCCTTCAGCAGCAGCGAACCAGAACCGCAGGCTGGGTCATAGACCTTGTTGATTTCCTTCTTGCCTACGGTACCCAGCCGGGTCAGCAGCTCCGAAACATCGGCAGGCGTAAAGAACTCGCCGCCGGACTTGCCCGCATTGCTGGCGTACATGGTCATCAGGTATTCGTAGGCATCGCCAAAAGCATCAATGTCATGCTCTTTCACATCGCCAAGATTCATATCTGCCACGCCGTTCAGCAGTTTAACGAGCTTCTCATTGCGCTTGGCAACGGTCGCCCCCAACTTGTTGCTGTTCACATCGTAATCATCAAACAGCCCTGCAAACTGTCCCTCAGAGGAGCTGCCCTTTGCGGATTCCTCAATGTGTCGGAACACTGTTTCCAGAGTTTCATTGAGGTTTTCATCGTTGGCTGCTTTTGCCCTCACATTGCAGAACAACTCACTGGGCAGGATGAAGAACCCTTTTTCCTGTACCAGCCCTTCCCGTGCCTGCTCTGCCTCTGCATCAGACATATCTTCATAGCGGAAATCCGGGTTGCCTGCATCAATTTCGCCCTGATTGATATAGCTGGCAATGTTCTCCGAAATATAACGGTAGAACATCGTACCGAGAACGTAGCTCTTGAAATCCCATCCGTCCACTGCGCCGCGCAGATCATCCGCAATCGCCCAGATTGCACGGTGCAGTTCTTCGCGTTCCTGCTCTTTTTTGGTGTCTACCATTTTTATTTCCTCCATCAAATGCGGATTTCCGCATTGTTTTCTTTCATTTTAACATAGTAAATGTACCACTATTGGTACACCATGGTGTTTTTCCCAAAAAGGATATACTTTCCCTTTATACTATCCTAGTAAAGCGTACCACAGCTTTTTCGTGATTGCAAGCCGATAAAAATTTCTATTGCATTTTTCGGGGTCGAATTATCACTTATATGTACAGCCCCCCGCCAGCATCCGCTGACGGGGTCTGCTATGCTTACAGTTCTACGCTGTTCTGCCTGTTCTTCTTCTGGCTCCTATCTGTGGTCTGCTCCTGCTCCCTCATAAGTCCAATGGCCTGATTCATCTTTTTTGCACCGAAGTAGTTCCGCACTCTTCCAAAGTCACGTTTTATCGCATAAAGCCGTTCATTCTCTGCTTCGGCCTGTTCCAGACGCTCCTTCAGATTCCGGGTCGCATCCTTTTCACTGCGGTAGAAGTTCTGATACTTGTCACGGTCATGCTTCATCTCCCAATACTTCCGATGCAGCGAGAAGATCACCTTCACCAGCTTCTGGATCAGCGGCATGGCCTTTTTCTCCCGGTAGCTCTTGCCTGTTTCAAACGTGGCTGCTTCTGGCACCCATTCTTCTGGCCGCTGGGAGTACTGCGCTGACAGGTTTTCCAAACCTTCCATGATGGGAGCCAGCTTGTTCAGCTTCTGGCTCTGCTTCTGGTAGGTCAACTCTGCTTTCTGTACCCGCTGTTCAGCGGCTTCTACGGCTGTCTGCGCTGTTTCCAGCTGTTCCTGCATCTCGGTCAGGTCGGTCACTCCTGCTTGGCAGCTTCCAGAGCCGCCACTTCTTTACTGCGCTCCTGCTTCTTGAAGTCCAGCACAGACAGGTGCTCTTCGTGGGTGCCTTTCTGTTCCCACTCGATGCCGTGCCGCTCCATCACAGCGGCAAGCTGTTCTTTCTCGGCGTTGATCCACTGGTTCAGCTCGGATTCCCGTTTAGAACCGCCTGCAAGGCCCAAGGCTTTCAGCGCCTGCTTCAAGGACACCTTGGTGTCCAGTCCTTTGCCCTTCCAGCCGGACACATACGGCACGAAGTCGATGTGCAGATGGGGCGTAGCTTCGTCCATGTGGAGGAATGCTCCGAACACCCGCAGTGTCGGGTTACGTTCTTGGAAGCCCTGCATATACTCGTCCAGCAGTTCCTTTGCCAGTGCGCCGTTCTCGGTCAAGACACCCATATCATCTTTGTTGCCGATCTGGACGATCAACTCATGGAAGAGCTTTTCCTGCTTGCCTGTCCGCAGGTGCTCATAGTAGTCGTTGATACAGCGGTCCTTGCGCTTCTGCTTGGCGTTGTAGCGGTTCGCTGCCTCGTCAAAGAGTTCGTGGTACACCTTCTGAATCGGTTCATCCCGATACACAACATTCAGGCTGCTGCGCTCCGGGTCTACGTTTTCAGCGGTGAAATTTCTCCGGTTATGGTTGAGGGAGCCGGGACCCCGCATTGCGGAAATAGTTCTTTTCAATCGCACGTCCTTTCTCTGTGGAAGTAACTGGTGCCGGACACGGCATAGGCTTTGTTACTTTCGTCGAAAGTAACGCAAAAGCACTTTTGACAGACGTTCCGTCCATCAAAAGATGCCTTTGCGCCCTGCCGGGAGCTTCCGTCTGCGGACGAGGTTTTGCTGCGCCTCACCGCTGCCCGGTCCAACACCACCTTCCTGCGTGATTGCATTCACAGGAGCGTGACACGCTCCTGTCCTCTGCCAATAGAGGAACTCACCAGCGGAAGCTTTCTGGCACGCCTCGTCTGTCCAGATACTCCTGCCGAGCCTGCTCCCGCTGTTCCTCGGTGGGTGCGGTCTTGTACTGGGCATACAGCTCATGCCGCAGCATCGCATCCAATTTTTGCTCCAAACCCTGCTCAATGACCTCTTCGTACTCATTTTCGCCGCTCAAATGATAATGCAGCAAGGCGACGAAAAGTTCCCGTGAAATTTGCACATTTTTCATCATTATCACCATCCCGTGTCGGTTGTGTCGATTGTGACGGTATTTTACATAGTAGCAAAAATACCGTCACAACCGTCACGAATCGTCACGCCCCAGAATTTTCCAGCGTCAATTTGACCACTCTGCCCTCATGGGTGCGCCTGCTTTCGTACCGAATCCCATAGTCGTTATAGAGCCTGTCGGCACTCACATTCAGCTTCCGGGTCAGGATGTTTGCCTGTATGCTCACACCCGACAGATGTTCCATTAGTTCCGTGGGCGTACCACTCCACTCCAGCTGTTCCGGGGTGAGCATCTTTGCCACCGCTTCCAGAAGCGGGTCGGGCGGCAGCTTCCAGAGTTCCGTTTCGGCTCCTTGGAACTCCCACACGCAGCGTTCCCGGTTGAACTCCAACGTCAACTCCTGATCCGGCTGGTCACGTCCAACGATGTCCAGTAGTGCGGTGTTATCCGTGCGCCGCTTCTTCTGCATGATGAACGCGCCATCCGCTGCACCCAACAGACCGTTGGTGCCGGAGATCATATCAAAGCTGTCCTCGGCTTCCATCTTCCGGGTGTGATGAACCACCAGCAGGCAGATGCCGTACCTGTCGCTGAAAGTTTTCAGTTTGGTCACGATCTCGTAGTCGCTGGCGTAGCTGTATCGGTCACCGCCGATCTCCCGCACCTTCTGCAGGGTGTCGATGATGATGAGCCGTACATCCGGGTGCTCCCGGATGAATCCTTCCAACTGCTGGTCAAGTCCCTCGCTCACGGACTTGGCTTGCGTTGCGAAGTAGAGATTGCTGGTCTCCTCTACCCCGAACATCCGGGAGAGCCGCCGCTGCAACCGGGCGTAATCGTCCTCCAACGCCAGATAGAGGACGGTGCCTTGATGCACCTCGTACTCCCACAGCGGAAGCCCCATCGCCACATGGTAGGCAAGCTGCCCCATGAAGAAGGACTTGCCCACCTTGGGCGCTCCTACAAAGAGGTAGGTGCCACTGTACAGCAGGTCGTTCACGATGGGCTTCCGGGGTGGATACACCGTGTCGTACAGTTCGGTCATTGATACCGTGTTCAGCCCGAAATTGTTTGACTTTTTCGCGGCTTGCAGATTGATTTGCTTGTCAGAATTTGTTATAATATTGGTGTTGATTTTTGAGGACGACTGTACCGCATCTGCGCCAACAGATGCACCCGGTACGGTCGTTTTTCTATTGTCCGTCATTCGCATTCCTCCTTAAGTCCGTTCAACGTCAGAGCCACCATTTGCAGGGTCTCCAGCAAGTCCGGCGGGACTTCTTCATCCACGGCCAGCCGCTGCAATTCCTGATAGATCAGCTCCATCTGGCCTCGTAGGGCTTTGTAGACCCTTGGGTTGCCTACCACGGTGATCTCCCGGTCAGTCAGGCGGCGGATGATATACTCCTGTTTGGTCAACCCGGAGAGCTTTACTTTGGCTTCCAGAACCTCGTCCTCTTCCGGGGACATTCGGAAGGCCACCACCTTGTTCCGCCAGCGGCCTTGCTGGTCGAGTACTCGTTCCATCTTCATCCCTCCCTTCGCTCCATGTCCAGCTTCTGCGCCATCTCCTGCTGCTTTGAGGGGAAAAGGTGGGCGTACTTATAGGTGATGTCCACGCTCTCATGCCCCACCCGGTCTGCAATTGCCAGAGCCGAGAAGCCCATCTCGATCAACAGTGATACATGGGAGTGCCGCAGGTCGTGGATTCGTATCCGCTTCACCCCGGCTGCCTTGGCTCCCCTGTCCATCTCGTGGTGCAGGTAGCTCTTGGTCACCTCAAAGATCCGCTGATCCGGCTGGACTTTGTAGAGAGATTTCAGATAGTCCCTGATCTCGTCCGTCAGAAACTGCGGCATCTGGATGACCCGGACGCTCTTAGGCGTTTTCGGGTCGGTGATCACATCCCGGCCTTTCAGCCTTTGATAGGATTTGGTGATGGAGAGCAGCCCCTTGTCCAAGTCGAAGTCTGCCGGAGTCAGAGCCAGCAGCTCGCCCTCCCGGATGCCACACCAGTAGAGGACCTCAAAAGCGTAATAGGATTGCGGCTTGTCCATCATGACTTCTGCGAATTTGAGGTACTCTTCCTTTGTCCAGAAAAGCATTTCCTTGTGCTTTTCTGACCCCATGCACCCGGCTGTGGCTGCTGCGTTTGATTTCAGTCCGTAGAACCGGACGGCGTGATTCAGAATGGCACTGAGTTGTCCATGCAGCGTCTTGAGGTAGGTCGGCGAGTAGGCCTTGCCGTTTTTGTCCCGGTAGTTCAGCATCTCGTTCTGCCATGCGATCACATCCCGTGGCTTTATCTCGCTGAGCCGCTTTTCTTTGAAATACGGTAAGATTTTCGTTCGGATGATGTGCTCTTTGGTAGACCAGGTGTTTTCCCGGAGTCGCTTTTTCTTGTCCGTGATATAAATTTCCACGAAGGCTTCAAAGGTCATGGTCAGGTCTGCCGCCTGTTGAAGAAGGAACTCCCGCTCCCACGCCAGAGCATCCTTCTTGGTGGCAAATCCCCGTTTCAGCTTCTTCTGCTTCACACCTTGCCAGTTCTCGAAGTAGAAGGAAGCGTACCATGTGCCCTGCCTGTTATCCTTGTAGGCTGGCATCCTATCACTCCTCCCCTGCCCCGTAGATCTTCTCCTGATAGTACCTCCTGCTTACCCGGCCTCCCACGGTCGTGTAGCCCTTGGCTCTCAGTTCCTCGTTCCACTGGGCGATCATTTTGTACGCCAGCCCCTGCGAGATGTCCAGCTCCTTTGCCAGCTCGTCTGCCTTGATAAAAATGCTGTTTGCCATTTTTTGTCCTTTCCTTGTCGGTTTCATTTCGGTGCCGCTTCATCCTCGCTGACTTCCGGCAGGCATATCCCCTTTGCGGTGCTGTGCCGTCCCCTTACGGAGCGCTCGCTTCCTTTCGGAAGGTCTGGGCGGTTTGGGTCAGTTTGGCGGTCATTCAATTTTACTAAGCATTTTTGCTTATCTTTTTGTACTTTCATTATACTAAACACATTCCGTTAAGTAAAGAGGCTTTCAGGTAAAATCTTAAACTTTTTTGTTTATTTTCTATTGCACCTCCTATTTTTCTGTGCTATACTATGTTCAACAAATATGTTTAAGTCAGGAGGCAATCGCATGGCAGTCGGTGACCGCATCAAACGTGTCCGCAACCTCCGAGGTATGACCCAGAAAGAACTGGGCATTGCCATCGGGTTTGAGGAGAAGAGCGCAGACATCCGTATCGCACAATACGAAAGCAACACCCGCACTCCCAAGGAAGAGCTGCTCCGCAAAATTGCGGAGGTACTGGATGTGAACTACCGTTCCCTCTATGAGCCGACCCTGTACGCCGCAGAGGATGTGATGTACACTCTGTTCGAGCTGGACGAGCACTATCCCGGCACCCGGCTCTACGAGGTCACAGACATCACCGACCCGGATTTCCCTGAAAAGCACATGGCAGTCAGTTTCCGCTATCGCCTGCTGGATGAGTTCTTAAAGGAGTGGCAGCTTCGTAAGAAGCAGCTCCGGGAGGGCGAGATCACCAAGGAAGAGTATCTGGAATGGAAGCTCAACTGGCCACAGACCGCCGACGGCTGCGGCCGGTACGAGCCGAAGAAAAAGTGGCGTAAAGAATAAAAGACACAAAAATGCCCTCTGAAAAACTTACCGTTTCTCAGAGGGCATTCTCATGTCTCTCTTTATGAATAATCGCCTGATAGTATCAAAGCAGTATCAGAAAGCCTTTTGACTCTCAAAATATTGCATTGCATCAATACTTTTCAGGGTCTGCAGATTACTCGAGCTCGATCGTGGCCGGCGGCTTACCGGTGCAGTCGTAGAACACGCGGTTGACGTGCTTGACCTCATTGACGATGCGGCTGGTGACAGTACCCAGCACGTCCCAGGGCATATTGTAGCTCTCGGCGGTCATGAAATCAGTGGTGGTGACAGCGCGCAGGGCCACGGCGTAGTCGTAGGTACGCTCGTCGCCCATGACGCCGACGCTGTGCATATTGGTCAGAGCAGCGTAATACTGGCTGATTTCCTTATCAAGGCCGGCCTTGGCGATCTCCTCACGCCAGATGGCGTCGGCGTCCTGCACGATAGCGACCTTCTCGGGGGTCACTTCGCCGATGATGCGGATGCCCAGACCGGGGCCGGGGAACGGCTGGCGGCTGACCAGATACTCGGGCAGACCCAGCTCACGGCCAGCCTGACGGACTTCGTCCTTGAACAGGTTGCGCAGAGGCTCGACCAGCTCCTTGAAGTCCACGGTGTCGGGCAGGCCACCGACGTTGTGGTGGCTCTTGATAACGGTGGACTCACCGCCCAGACCGCTCTCGACGACATCGGGGTAAATGGTACCCTGTGCGAGGAAATCGACCTTGCCGATCTGCTTCGCCTGTTCCTCAAAGACGCGGATGAACTCCTCGCCGATGATCTTGCGCTTGCGCTCCGGCTCAGTGACGCCGGCCAGCTTTGCAAAGTAGCGGTCACGGGCGTCCACACAGATGAAGTTGATGTCAAAGCCGTTGGCGTTGCCGGGGCCAAAGACAGAGCAGACCTCTTCCTTCTCGTTCTTGCGCAGCAGGCCGTGGTCTACGAACACGCAGGTCAGCTGCTTGCCGATGGCCTTGGCCAGCATGGCTGCCAGCACGGAGGAATCGACGCCGCCGGACAGGGCGCAGAGCACCTTGCCGCTGCCGATGCGCTTCCGCAGGGCTTCGACGTTGTTCTCCACGAAGGAGTCCATCTTCCAGTCGCCGGTGCAGCCGCAGACATTGTACACGAAGTTGTGCAGCATCTTCTTGCCCTCAGCGGTGTGGAGCACCTCGGGGTGGAACTGGACGGCGTACAGCCCCTTTTCCTCGTTCTCAGCTGCGGCCACCGGGCAGTTGACGGTGTGGGCAGTGATTTTGAAACCAGGCGCAGCCTGCTCGATATAGTCGTTGTGGCTCATCCAGCAGACGGTGGAGGGCTGCACATCGGTGAACATCTTGCTGTTCGTGTCCACGAACACCTCAGTCTTGCCGTACTCGCGCTCCGGTGCGCGGCAGACATGACCGCCCAGCAGATGCATCATCAGCTGGCTGCCGTAGCAGATGCCCAGCACAGGCACGCCCCAGCTGAAGATCTCGGGGTCGATGGTGGGCGAATCCTTCAGATAGACGCTGTTGGGGCCGCCGGTGAAGATGATGCCCTTGGGGTTCTTCGCCTTGATGACGGACAGGTCCGTCTTATAGGAATAGATCTCACAGTAGACATTATTCTCGCGGACGCGGCGCGCGATGAGCTGATTGTACTGGCCGCCAAAGTCCAGCACGATCACGGTTTCATGCTGCATGATGTTCTCCTCTCTATATATCACTGGTGTGCTTCTTATAGCTAAGATTTAGTATAGCACATTTCACAACCAAAAGCGACATCTTTTGTGTATTTTTCTGTTTTGTTTTTCGTTTTAAATTGTAAACCCTTTCGCAAATTCAAAGTTGACGCAGCGTTTGCAGTCTGCCATACTGGGAGCATGGCCGCTTTGGGCCAGAATGTATAGGAGGAACAATTCTTATGAGTCAGAACACCCAGGCCGCCGTGGCCACCAAGTCCAAGTTCTCTGTGCGGGACATCTGCTATGCAGGTCTGTTCGCCGCCGTCATCGCCGTCATGGCCCAGATCTCCATCCCGATGCCTCTGGGCGTCCCCATGACCATGCAGACCTTCGCCATCACGCTGGCTGCTGTGGTGCTGGGTTCCAAGCTTTCCGCCATCGCTTCGCTGGTGTACCTGGCACTGGGCGCTGTGGGCGTGCCGGTACTGGCAAACTTCTCCGGCGGTTTCGATAAGTTCGTCGGCCCCACCGGCGGCTTCCTCATCTCTTTCCCCCTGATGGCCTACATCATCGGCCTCGGCGTGGAGCACCGTGACGCCTTCAAGGGTGCTTTCGTCACCGCTGTCATCGTCGGCACGGTGGTCAACTATGTGGTGGGCGTTGCAATGTTCGTGGTCGTCGCCCACAGCACCATCGCCGTGGGTATCACCGCCTGCGTCCTGCCCTTCATCCCCACTGCCATCATCAAGGCAGTTCTGGCCTGCGCCATCGGCCTGAATCTGCGGAAGCGCATTCCGGGGCTGAAAGCATGAGCATCGTACTTCGTCCCCATCATCTGCTCTGCACGCAGGGCTATTCCGGCAAAGGCTATGACAACGATTTCGTGGCCCACATGACCGACGTGGTGCATCAGCTGCGGGATGTTCCCGGCACCACCATCCATCTCACCTTCTCCACTGACACCCTCTGCTCCTGCTGCCCCAACAAGCTGGGGACTGACCTCTGCGACACGCAGGAAAAGGTCAAGCGCTACGATGCAAAGACGGTGGAATACTTCGGTCTCGAGGAAAAGGATTACGTCTACCAGGACCTCATTCGCGAGATCGACGCCAAGGCCACGCCGGAGATCCTCGCCGACATCTGCCGCGACTGCTGCTGGTTCCCCATCAGCGCCTGCTGCAAGAATATCTGCGAAGGCCGGTATGTGAAATAAAGCGATAAAAAATACGGGATGCTGCAAAATGCAGCATCCCGTATTTTTGTTTTATCAGGCGATGAACTTATCGTACAGGCCGAACACGAAGATGAACAGGACAATGAGGGGCAGGCCATAGGTCAGGTAGCCGCGCATCCAGTCGTGCATCTTGAGGCCGTCGCCGGTGTTGACTTCCTTCTTGTAGTTGTCCCAGCCCCAGCCGTAGCGGGTGACGCAGAACAGCAGGTAGACGAGGGAGCCCAGCGGCAGGAAGAGGTTGCTGACGAGGAAATCCTCCACATCCAGCACCGCACCGCCGAAGATGGCGAAGCCGTCCCAGGCCCAGACGTTGTAGCCCAGCACACAGGGCAGAGAGAGGGCGATGATGAGGAAGAAGTTGACAAGGCTGGACTTCTGACGGTTCCAGCCGGTCAGCTCCATGCCGCAGCAGATGATATTCTCGAAGACGGCCAGCACGGTGGAAAGTGCCGCAAAGGCCATGAACAAGAAGAACAGGCTGCCCCACAGACGGCCCATCGCCATATTTGCGAAGATGTTGGGCAGGGTGATGAAGATGAGGCTGGGGCCGCTGGTCTGGTCCACACCGTAAGTGAAGCAGGCCGGGAAAATGATGAGGCCGGCGGTGATGGCGACGAAGGTATCCAGCACCACGACGCGGACGCTCTCGCCCAGCAGGGCGTGCTCTTTGCCGATGTAGCTGCCGAAGATGGCCATTGCACCGATGCCGAGGCTCAGGGTGAAGAACGCCTGATTCATGGCCCCCACCAGCGTATTGACGATGCCCACTTCCTTCATCCGCTCAAAGTCGGGTACGAGGAAGAAGGTCAGGCCCTCCTTTGCGCCGGGCATGAACATGCTGTTGACTGCCAGCACCACCATGATGACCAGCAGAGCGATCATCATGACTTTCGTGACTTTCTCGAGGCCGTTCTGCAAACCGCGGGCGCAGACGAAGATGCCGATGGCCACAACGACCACCATCCAGAAGCCCATGGTCAGCGGGCTTGCCAGCATCTCGGTGAACTTGCCGGCCACCTGGTCGGCGTCAAGGCCCACCAGCTTACCGGCAGCGGTCATGTAGAAGTAGTGGAGCATCCAGCCGGCCACCGTGGTGTAGAACATCATCAACAGGTAGCAGCCGACGAGGGTGAAGTAGCCGTGGATGTGCCACTTCTGGCCGGGCTTTTCGAGGGCCTGATAGGCGCGCACCGGGCTCTTGTGGCTGGCACGGCCCACGGCGAACTCCATGGTCATGATGGGCAGGCCCAGAATGACGAGGAACAGCAGGTAGAACAGCACGAAAGCGCCGCCGCCGCCCTGACCTGCCATGTAGGGGAACTTCCACACATTTCCGATGCCGATCGCGCAGCCAGCGGAAAGGAGGATGAACCCGAGTCTCGATTTGAGTTTTTCGCGTTCCATTGATTGTCTCCTTTATTGCACCTTGCAAAAATCTGCGCCCGTCGTTTCGTCCACGACGGGCGCACAGTATATTGATTATATCACAGCTTATGGCAAATTTCCCAGAAGCCTCGCTTGAATCTTTTTCATGTTTTTCTCAGGAGAGTTTGCTGTATTTTCATGTTTCGAGCAGTTCCGACTGCATTTCGTCCAGCTGCTCGTAGCTGTAAAGGCGGTTGAGGGCTTCCACCAGCTCTTTTTTCGAGAGCCGGGGCGGCAGACCGAGAGCGCAGAGCAGCTTTGTTTTCCGCTCAGCCGAACCCGCCGTACCCGAAAGCCCCCACTCATAGAGGTCGGTATAAGTAATTTGCCGCCCCTCCGGCTTTGCAGGGGCAATGCCAGCTTCTTCGCCCAGAGCGTCCCGGAGCGCCTGCAAAACGAGGGCATCGTCCACGCCCTCGACCCCCAGAAGCCCCTCTTTGCCGGGCTGAGCCTTCCGCTTTTCCTTGCCGTGGATGGCCGGAACGTAGGCTTGCACCACGTTCTTCTCCCCCACCAGATTTGTGATGTAGGTGCGGATACGGAAGCCCGCTGCATCGGAGTCCGTCAGGAGGATAAGGCCGTTTTTGTGGGCCAGCTGTTTGAAGAGCTGCTGACGCTTCTTATCCTTATAGATGCCGAAGCCGTCCGTCAGCAGGATCATGGCGTCGGTCAGGTGAGAAAGACGGGCCGCATCGTATTTGCCCTCCACGATGAGCACACGGTCGGTGTGCAGCAGTTCCAGTTTCTCGCTCATCTTCTTCCTCCCGCCATTGCCAGGCGGCAGAGCGCCGTTTCCAGCAGGGTCTGCGCGCTCACGGGCTGGCTTTTCAGACTCTTGTCCAGCTCAAGCAAAATCTGCATACAGGCTTCCAGCTGGGGCAGCGTGTAGTGGCTGGCCGTCTCGGCAGAGCGCTTGAGCCGGTAGTCGCTGCCCTTGTAACCGAAATCCTTGAACACGGTGCTGTAGCTCTTCCGCTTGGCTGCGCCCAGTTTGACCCGATAGAGGTCCACATAGCTGCCGATCATGGCCGCCGTGATGGGGATGGGCTCCTGCTGCAGGCGGAGAAGCGTTTGCAGCTTTTTGCAGGCACCGGTGGCGTTTTTCGCCGTTATCATCCGTATCATCTCGAAGACGTCGGCCTCGAGGCTCACAGTCCCCATCTCGGCCACCATGGCCGTGGTCACGGTCTGGTAGCCGGAGAGGGCGCAGAGCTTGTCCACCTCGTTCTCGAGAAGGAACGGGTCTTCGCCGCAGCGTTCCAGCAGGGCCGTCGCCGTACCCTCGGAGAGGGTGGTGTCCTGCGCCTTGGCGCGGTCCATCACCATGACTTTCAGCTCGTAGGGCTTGGGCTTGGCCAGCTCTTCGGCAAAGCCGACCTTAGTACACTGGGCGATGAGCTTCTGCGCCCGCTTGCCCAGCTTGAGCTTATTGCGCTCCATCTCGAACACGCTGCCCAGCACCACCACGGCATTCTCGAGGCTGGCCAGCGTGGCGCACAGCTCGTCGAGGTCTTTGTCGCTGTAGGCGGCGGGGTCCACCTCGGGCAGAAGCACCACGCGCCGCGCCCCGAAGAAGGAGATGGTGCCTGCCGCCATGATGAGCTGCTCGATTTCGGGCGCTGCACCGTCCAGAACGGTCGTCTCTTCGTCCTCACCCTCGGCCAGAAGCTTTGCCGCCCGGGCCACAGCCTGCCGGACAAGATAGCGCTCGCTGGAATAAAAATAGTAGACCGGACAGCCTCCCTGGGCCAGCTGCCGGAGTTTCGTTTCCGTTGCCAAATGATCGGCTCCTTTGTATTAGGATTATTTTATTCTATCATACTCTGCCCGCTTTGAAAAGCGTTCCCCCCTCGAGACGGAGGCGCAGACGTGAGACAGGCTCTGCGTCTCCCTCCATCCAGCGGTATTTGCTGCTCAGGGTCAGGCAGTCGGTGTACCGGATATTGTCCGGCCTTGCCATCGAGGCCAGCAGCCACTCGGCCCGGATGGGCTTTGCAGGCCGGACCGTGCCGCTGAGGGTGATGAACCTCTGCCCGCCGACACGCATCCGCAGAATGCAGCCCTGCCGGGTGCGGAAAAGTTCCAGATCCACTTCGCCGCAGGAAGCACAGCGGGTGGTATTCTCGGCCAAAGCAGCGGCATTGATGCGCTTTTGGGCCTCGATACGGCAGGGTTCTTCCGGCTGCACCCGCAGGTCAACCAGAAGTTCCACCGTCCTCACGCCCCGCTTTTCCAGCTGATTTTCCACCGCCCGCTGGGTGATGCTGCTGCCCCGGAAGAGGACGATGGCTTTTTCTCTCTGGGTGATGACGACGGCAGGCGCAGCCCGGGTCCCCACGAGTTCGATGTTCACCACGTTCCAGCTCAGAGCCGTTTCCAGCCCGATAGCCAGCGCCGCCAGCAGAATGACCGTCGGCAGAGCTACCCGGAGTCGGATGTGCCGCCGCATTGCCATTACGCAGAGTAGGATCAGCACAAGACACACCAGTGCGGCATAGGTCCCATCAAACCAGAGGGACGCTCCCGGCAGAACGGACACCCGGAAAGCCCACTCGTTCATCAGCCATGCCAGCCCTTCGGCACAGAAGGCCACCGGGCGGCGGATGATCTCAAACAAAGGCAAGCCCTCCGCGGCCAGACCCAGCAGAGCTGCACCGAGGCCGAAGCTCAGCATCGGCCCCACCAGCCAGAGGACGGCCACGCCCGACGCCACAGCCCAGACTGTCGTGCTCATCCCCCGCAGCACCAGCACCGGGAAGGTCGCCGCCGATGCATAAAGGGAGACGCAGAGCGAGTCCCACACGCCGCCCGCAAAGCGCCGGAAGAGGAGCACTGCGCGGGGCGGTTTCTCGCGGCGGCTTTTCCGTTTCTTCTTTCTGTCGTAATAGCGCTCCCGCCCACGCCCTGCGCACTCAGCACCGGCCAGTGTTCCCATCACTGCCGCAAACGACAGCTCGAAGCCCACGTCATAGACCGCGTACCCGTTGCCCAGACACATAAGGACGCCTGCCGCGCCCAGCGAGGTGAGCGTATCCGCCGGGCCTCCCACCCAGACGCCGAGGGAGCTGACCCAGACCGCCACCGCCGCCCGGAGGACAGAGGGCGTCGCGCCGGTGATGCCCACCAGCAGAAGGGCCGTCCCGGCCCGGAGCAGCGACCTCGCCCGCCGGTAAGCCCGGCTCCGCTCCCGCTCCTTGTGGGGCAGAGCATCCAGCAGGCCGCAGATGATGGTGACGTGGAGGCCGCTCACCACCAGCACATGGGAAAGCCCCGCGCCCCGGTAGGCACTGCGGAGAGTCGAAGTCAGATGGCTCCGGTCACCCACCACCATCGCGGCCAGAACGCCGCCGGTGTTTTCGGCCATGCCTTTCCGCAGGGCGCGGCTCAGCGCCGCCTGGAGCCGAGCCGTCCGGGCGCGGAAGCTCTCGCTGGGCCCAAGACGAAGCATCCCGGACAGATATTCCGCGCTGAGGACAATGCCGTCGGCGTAGTCGTCCAGACGCTGGGTAGCGTCCGGCACATCCAGCGAAAAGCGGCCCCGGATGCGGCCTCCGGCCTCACATTTTGGCAGACTGACGCACTCCACCCGGAAGTGGACAGCTTCCCCGTCCACTTTTTCCACCATTAGCACGGCGCTCACCCGGCCCGCCGTGTAAGCGCGGCCTGTGCTCTCCACTTCGGCGGTGAGGGTCACGTCTCTCCCGGCGTAAGCGTCCTGTATCTTTGCCATCCGTGCGCCGGTCATCTCCATGATGCCGACGCCCAGCACTGCGCCCAACAACAGACAGACCGCATACCCTCTCGCGGCCCCGCCTTTCCACCAGACCAGCAGGCAGAAGACAACAAAAATTGCCGCAGACGGCAGCAAAAGCCCCATCTGCGGCAAAAATGAGCATAACGCTAACACACCCAGCGCACTCAGGCAGAACGCGCAGAGCGGGCGTCGCATATCGGTTTAGTGGAGGAACAGAGGCAGCGGCTCGAGGAAGATGATGTCCTTGCGCTGGGCAGCATCACCCTCGGCCAGAACGGCGGCCTGACCCACGATGGTACACTGGGTCTGCTCGGCCAGCTCGTCCAGAGCCTTGAGAGAGCCGCCGGTGGAGATGACATCATCCACGACCAGCACCCGCTTGCCGCTCATCTTGTCCAGCTCCTTACGGTCGATGACCAGCTTCTGCTTGCCAGCAGTAGTGATGGACTGGTCCTCGACGACAACAGGGTCGGGCATATACAGCTTGACGCCCTTGCGTGCGCAGACGTAGGGCTTGCCGCTCTGGCGGCTCATCTCGTGAGCCAGCGGGATGCCCTTGGCCTCAGCGGTCAGCAGGATGTCAAAATCCGGGCATTTCTTGAGCAGCTCAGCGGCAGCAGCCACCGTCAGCTCGGCGTCGCCCAGCATGATGAAGGCCGCAATGTCCATGTGGTCGTTCACCTTGCAGATGGTCAGCTCACGGGTCAGGCCCGCGACATTCAGCGTATAAGTCTTAGCCATATTCAACGATCTCCCTTACTTTTTCGGAATCAGACAGGCAGCTTCTCGCCGCCCAGAACATGGAAGTGCAGATGCTTGACGGTCTGGCCGGCGTCCTCGCCCACATTGGAGATGACGCGGTAGCCGTTGTCGAGGCCCTGCTCCTTAGCGAGCTTTGCGATGACCGCAAACACATGGCCCAGCAGAGCGCCGTCTTCCTCGGTCAGCGCAGCGGCCGAGGGGATGTGCTTTTTGGGGATGACCAGGAAATGCACCTTGGCCTGCGGGGCGATGTCGTAGAATGCCACCACCTGCTCGTCCTCATAGAGCTTCTTCGAGGGGATGTCCCCCGCTGCAATTTTGCAAAACAGACAATCTTCCATGGGAATCGCTCCTTCCAGATTTTTTATCATTCTGCCTGTCCGTCAGGCGTGACGGACAGGTTTGTTCCAGAATCAGCCCAGCTGCTTCTCCACGATGCTCTTGACAGCGGCCAGAGCCTCGTCGATCTTGGTCTCATCCTTCAGACCAGCCATAGCGAAGTCGGGCTTGCCGCCGCCCTTGCCGCCTGCGATGGCAGAGATCTCCTTGACGAGATTGCCGGCCTTCAGACCCTTTGCCTGAGCGTCCTTGGTCACGGTAACAGCCATGGTGATCTTGTCGTCAGACTTGCCCACCAGAACAGCCACAGCAGCAGCTTTGGCATTGTCACGGATGGTGTCGCACATGCCGCGCAGGGTGTCGCCGGAGGTACCGGTGAAGTAAGCGGAAGCGATCTTGACGTCGCCGACGGTCTCAGCGTTGTCGAACAGGCTGGTGACCTTGGAAGCAGCGACCTTTGCCTTGATGTCCTCCAGCTCCTTGCTCATGGCCTTGTTCTCAGCCATGACAGCCTCCGCACGAGCGGGCAGAGCGGCGACGTTGTTTGCCTTCAGGGTGTTAGCCACAGTGTGCAGCATCACTTCCTGCATATTGGCACGAATCAGCAGATTGCGGCCGGTGACAGCCTCGATACGGCGGATGCCGGCAGCAACAGAGCTCTCGCTGACGATCTTGAAGCCGCCGATCTGAGCGGTGTTCTTGACGTGGGTGCCGCCGCAGAACTCGGTGGACCAGCCCTCAATATCAACAACACGGACGACCTTACCGTACTTCTCGCCGAACAGAGCCATAGCGCCCAGCTTCTTGGCCTCTTCGATGGGCATCTCCTTGACGGTGACGTTCATCGACTCGAAGATCTTGTCGTTGACGATCTTCTGCACACGGATCAGCTCCTCGGGAGTGACAGCGCTGAAGTGGGTGAAGTCGAAGTGGGTGATGGAAGCGTCCTGATAGGAGCCTGCCTGATGGACGTGGTCGCCCAGGACCTCGCGCAGAGCTGCCTGCAGCAGGTGGGTAGCGGTGTGGTTGCGGGCGATGGCCATGCGGTATTCCTTATCCACACGGGCGGTCAGATGGTCGCCGACATGGACGATGCCGCTCTCGAGGGTGCAGGTGTGGACATAGTAGCCCTTGGGGGTCTTCTTGACGTCCTGCACACGCAGCACGCACTCAGCGCCGGTGATGACGCCGTGGTCTGCGGCCTGACCGCCCATCTCAGCGTAGAACGGGGTCTTATCGAGAACGACCAGCACGCCTTCCTTGGCCTGTTCGTCGGTGGCGATGGCGTCGGTCAGAGTCTCCTCGTCGCTCAGAGCCACAACGACGCTGTCGCTCTTGAGGGTGTCGTAGCCCACGAACTCGGTGGGCTCAGCGGTCAGAGTGCCGAACAGGTCTTCGCTCCAACCGGAGATGTTCTTCTTGAGGCGCTCTGCACGGGCGCGCTCCTTCTGCTTGGTCATCTCGGCGTGGAAGCCCTCCTCGTCGATCTCGATGCCCTGCTCCGCAGCGATCTCCTTGGTCAGGTCGAGGGGGAAGCCGAAGGTATCGTTCAGCTTGAAGACGTCCAGACCCTTCAGCAGGTGCTCGTGAGCCTTTTCCAGACCGTCGATCATGTTGTTCAGGATGTTCATGCCGGCGTCGATGGTGCGGGCAAAGTTTGCCTCCTCGGTGCCGATGACCTTCTTGATATAGGCGTCGTGCTCACGCAGCTCGGGGTAAGCGGACTCGCTGGACTGGATGACCGTCTCCACCAACTCCACGAGGAAGGGGCGGCTGATGCCC